>Ga0247836_1002480_pt1 | contig 26651 bp, 27 predicted proteins | sample LaCruzMarch2015__4_FD_187116 | JGI IMG/M metagenome (GOLD analysis project Ga0247836, IMG submission 187116) | Freshwater microbial communities from meromictic Lake La Cruz, Castile-La Mancha, Spain - LaCruzMarch2015_14m | ecosystem: Environmental > Aquatic > Freshwater > Lake | place: Spain... | reverse complement strand
GTTTGCTTCCCAGACCCCCGGGATTAGACTTCAGTAGTTGGCGTTCACCGCCGTCCAGCAGCCTCGCTCGGAGAGTTACAGGTGCCACAGATGTTCGCATTCATGGGATTGGGTACGGTCGAGCTGATCATCGTGGCCGGCGTGATCCTCCTGCTCTTCGGCTCGCGGCTCCCGCGGGTGATGCGGTCGCTCGGCGAAGGGATCGTGGAATTCAAGCGCGGCGTGCAGGGCATCGAGGACGACCCCTCGGCCCGCCGCGGCGACGGCCAGGGCTGATCCGCCCAGGCACCGTCCAGGCGCGTTCGGGAGGCGCAACGCATGTTCGGGCTCGGTCCGGTGGAGATCGTGGTGATCGGCGCGATTGCCGTGATGCTGTATGGCAAGCGGCTGCCCGAGGTGGGCAAGTCGGTCGGCCAGGGGATCGGCGAACTGCGGAAGCAGATGGCCTCGCTCTCCCGCGAGATGGATTTGGCAGGCCATATCGACGGCAGTGCCGCCAAGCGCACCTCGCGCCGGATCGGTGCCGGCGACGAGGGGCCGCAGGCAGCCGGCCCGCGGTTCGACCCGCCGGCTCCCGCGGAGGAAACGGCCCCGTCGTGACGCGCTCGGGCCGGGATGCTACGATCCCGAAAGTTGGATGCCGGGCAGCTAGCTCAGTTGGTTAGAGCGCTACGTTCACACCGTAGAGGTCACAGGTTCGAATCCTGTGCTGCCCATTCAGTCGAAAGACCTTGGACAATCGGGGACCGGAGTTATTTTCGGCGGCGGAAGGCGGAAATTTGCTCCCGCCCCCGATTTTCCCCCGCGCTCAACGACTGCCGGACGCTGCGCCTGACTGGTCGGCCTTCCTCGCGGCCTTTGACGCCAGACGCTGCAAGACAAGAGCGGACTGCTGTACCGATGCCCGCTGATCTGGTCGAGCAGCGCTTTTCTCGGCGTCGCCTCGATCTCCGGGTTCGGGACGCGGCGTGAACCAGCCGCGGCGATCACTGTTTCGTCCGGCTTGAAAGCATGACTGGGCCGCTTGACCCGAGGTATACTCCGGTCATGGCCTCCATAGCCCACCCACGCATCACAATCGAGCCTGGAAAGTGCGGCGGAAAGCCCTGCCTTCGGGGCATGCGCATTCGCGTGTCCGACGTGCTTGAACTCCTCGCCAACGGGGCCTCCTGCGAGGAAATCCTGGCCGACTATCCCTGTCTCGAGCGGGACGACATCCTCGCCGCCATCGCCTACGCCGCCCAGCAGACGAACCACGTCGTCGTTGAGGTCGCATGAGGTTTCTGGTCGACAACCAGTTGCCTCCTTCCCTTGCTCGTTGGCTCCGCAACCGTGGACATGACGCCGAACACGTCTTCGAGCGTGGGCTCCACCTGCTCGACGACCGTTCTCTGTGGGCGCGGGCAATGGCCGATGCCCGGATCGTCGTCAGCAAGGACGAGGACTTTCTCTACCTCACCAGCCAGCCGAATGACACAGGGCGGTTCCTGTGGGTACGGTTGGGCAACTGTCGAAACGACGCCTTGCTCGCGGCGTTTTCTGCGTCTTTCGATACGATCGTCGCTGCCTTCGACTCGGGGCAATCCGTCGTCGAACTCATCTGAACGCGGACTGCGACGCGGGCCGCATCACGACAAGAAGGCGTTCGCTGGCGTGTATTCGCGGGAGCAAGAGCGTGCTGGCGGTCGGGTCAGGCGGGTAGTGCGGGAGCCGGGGGTGAATTGAGCAGCCGCGAAAACACCCAGGGGAGCGCGCCACCCCGGTTCGCTCCCCTTGGTCGTTCGTTGATCGGTCAGGTGCGGAGGTTGGGCGGGCCGGGCGGTCTGCTGGGCCCGCCGTGGGCGTGGAAAGTGGCGAAGCGGCCCCGGACTTTTTCTCCGTGCCTGCCCATCGCGAATGTCAGGCCGGTCGGAGGACCGAATCCAAGCTCATCGGGCGCGGCCGGAGCGACACGCTTCCCCGGCTCGGCTCCTGCCTCAACTGATCGAGCCCCGCGGGAGTGTCGCGCGTGCAGTGCTTCGGGAAGGTCGTGCGTCGATGCGCTGCGGTGCTGTGTGTGGCTCTCGCACCGGCAGCCTTTGTGATAGCGCAGGAGGCTCCGTTCGTCGGCGCGCCAGGGCAGGTCGGTGCCTTCGAGTCGCGCGATCCTGTGCTGACCGACGAGGTCATGACCGGGATCATTCCGTCCGGGCAGGAGTGGTTTCTGTTTGGCGAGCGCGAGCGTGGCGGCGTGTATGGATGGTTGGACGGCGGGTTCGTCGGCAACTTCGGCGTGCCTGCGAGCAAGTTTAACGGCCCCTACAACGCCGTCGATCGAGCCAACGAGGCGATGATGAACCAGGTCTACATCATCGCTGAGCGGACCCTGCCGACCGACGGCTCGGCCGGCGTCGGCGCACGAACGGACCTGCTCTATGGTGAGGATTTTCCACTCGCCATGTCGCTGGGCTGGGAGACGAACCCGGGCTCGCGCGACTGGAACAGCGGCGAATACTACGGCCTCGCCATCCCGCAGCTGTATGCCGAGGTCGGCAACCAGGATCTGTCGCTGAAGCTCGGCCACTTCTACACGATCGTCGGCTACGAGGGCGTGCCGGCGGTCGGCAACTTCTTCTCCATGAGGAGCTACAGCTACCAGTTCGCCGGCCCCTTCACGCACTGGGGCGGCCTCGTGAACTGGAACGCCTCGGACGCCGTGGCGGTGGAGGCCGGAATCGTGAACGGGTGGAACGGCCTCGCATCGCCCTACAGCGCCGCCAATTTTCTGGGCCGCATCCGGGCCAGGAATGACGACAACTCCTTCGCGACCTCGTTCGCCATCGTCACCGGCAACGAAGGCAACGACTTCTCTCCGCTCTTTCAGCCCGCCCCCCCGCTCACCTCTGCCAATCGCACCCGCTACAGCCTGATCTTCGAGTCGCGGCCGGCCGACAACTGGGAATATCTCTTCCACCAGTGGCTCGGGACGCAGGCCGAGGCCCTCGCCGACGGTGGCACGGCGCTGTGGGTCGGCATCGACCAGTATCTTTACTACCGCGTGAACAAGGCGTGGGCCTGGGGCGCACGCTTCGAGTGGTTTCAGGACACCGACGGCACCCGGGTGGGGCTCAATCGGCCGAGCAATCCCAACCATGTGCCGCTGCCGGGCAACTTCTACTCGCTCACGCTCGGGCCAAACTGGACGCCCACCGGCAATTTTCTGATGCGGCCGGCGTTTCGCTGGGACTTCTTCGGCGGCCCCCCCGGCGGGCCGCGGGCGCCCTACAACGACGGCGTCAGCAACCAGCAGACGATGCTCGGTTTCGACATGATTCAGAAGTTCTGACGTCGGTCGTGCCGGCCGACGTTCCCGCGCATCCAGCCGCTTCGCGAATCGTTCTGTCGGGTTGTGCATAGCGCGGCGGCTGACACGCCTCGCCTCGATGGAGCCCTGGTGGAAATTCGTCTTCCGCGATCCTGCGCGCGAGTGCTATGACGCCGCTGTTCGACGGACCGTTCATTCAGGAGAAAGCGTGATGAAGAGGAGCATGAAGCGTTCGCGAGTGTTCGTGGTGGCGATGATCACGGCCGCGAGCGTGGCGACGGTGGCGCACGCAGGCCCGCCGGCCTTGAGCACAAACCCCGGCAACCTCGTGATCTTCCCCGCGCGGGGGCAGAGCCCCGAGCAACAGAAGGCCGACGAGGCGACCGCCTACGACTGGGCCACGAAGCAGACCGGGTGGGACCCGTATCAGGCCAAGACCCTTCTGGATCAGCAGACCCAGGCGGCGACCGCGGCCGGTGCAGCGGCCCGAGGCGGTGCCGTCAAAGGAGCTGCAGGAGGCGCGCTCGCCGGGGTTGCGATCGGGGCCATCGCCGGTGACGCCGGCAAGGGGGCGGCGATCGGAGCGACGTCGCTCGGGCTGACGGGCGGGGTTCGCTCCCGCCGGGCCACGAAAGCGGCGGGCGGCACCGCAGACTCGGCGGTGGCGGCGTATCAGCAGCAGTTCGCGATGTGGAACAGGAATTTCATGGCGGCCATGGAAGCCAAGGGCTACACGGTCCGCTGACGACACGCCGGACTCGACGGCGACAGTCTCAAACCCTCAACCAGTGATCCAAGGAGTGAATCGATGCCGACGAAAGCGATGACGACGATGGTGGTGATGCTGGCCGCGATGGCGAGCGTGTGCGACGACGCATGGGCGGGCCAGGCGTGGCTCTGCTCGGTGGGCTCGGCTGTGGCGGTGGACGAGGATGGGACCGTGGGGCCGCCCGACCTTGGCGACCGCGAACGGCCCACCTTCTTCCGGCTGGATGCCGACAAGAAAGAACTGACACTGCTCGCTCCGGAGTCGCGGCGCGGCGAAGTGACGAAGCTCGACACCGTGCACGACGTGAACGGCCAGCGGGTGTTCTCGGGCGTCGAGCACGGCCGCGTCGTCAGCGTCATCGTGAGCACCGACGGCCGGATGACCTTGTCGATCATCAGCGACGGGGTCGTGTGGTCGGTCTTCGGGCATGCGCTGCCGGAGGAGCGCACGAAGGACTGAGGCCGTGCCGTCGTTCGCAGCCGGGAGCCGACGCCGCTACTTTTGCCGATTGAAAAGCAGCGGCTTCGCTCCCGGCGGGCCGCCGGTCAGGGTGAATTCGAAGGCATCGGGGCCCTTCGGCACGACCGTGCCGGTCATCGTGCCCGCCTTTTCGCTGACCAGTGCGATGGCGTCGCGGGCGGTTTGGATCGTGCCCGAGATCTCGACGGCGGAGCCTCCCGAGGGCGTCGCTTTCCACGAGAACGTCGAGTCTGCCCCGATCGTGAGCGTGACGGCGTCCTTGCCAGCGGCCGCCTTCCACGTGCCGACAAGGTCGGTCTCGGGAGTGGTGTCGGCGGGTGCTGGGGGCGGTGCGGCGGCGGGCTCCGCTGGGGCGACGGTCGCGAGGAGGTGGGCCGCCACGGCGTCTCCCGGCTTCTGTTTGACGACCACGCGCAAGGCGTCGGCCGCCTCGGCGTTGTGGCCGCCCACGAGATAGTGATACGCGAGCACGAAGTGGGCCGCTGCGTCGGCGGGATGCGCTTGGCAGAAGTCTTCGAGCGTGCGGAGGTGCGCAGTGTAATCGTCGCCCGAGCCGTAGAGGCCGCTGAGAGTGGTCCAGTCCATCCCGGGCGCCGCAGCAAGGATCGCATTCAAGGCGGCGGCGGCCTCCGGATATCTGGCGAGCGCGAAGAGCGCGAGGGCCCGCACCTCGTGGACGATCGTGTCTTTCGGAGCCAGCCGCACGGCCTTGTCGCACGCCGTGAGCGCTGCGGCGTAGTCGCCGGCTTTGAATCGCGCGAGCGCGTCGTCAAAGGCTCGCTCAGCTTCGGTGGGCGCGTCGGCCGGGGCGGCGGCAGCCTGTGCCGCGTCGCTGTCGGCGACATCCTCCAGGGGAGGCGCGTAGGTGGTCACGGCGACCGGCTGGCCGTAGTCGTAGGGTGACGTCGCGACGACCGTCGCCGGAATCGCCGAGTAGTAGGGGTTTGCATAGGCGGTGCCGTAGCCCCATGCGCTGGAGCCGAGCCCCCACGCGCCGACCGTCGAGGCCAACCCCCACGTGGCGGCGCCGACTGCGAACGGAGCCCACCATCCGCCGCCCCAGCAGCCGTTGTACCAGCCGTAGTGCGGGTTTACGCAGCCGGCGTTCCACGCGCCAGACCAGCCGCCGCCATACCCGGGATAGCCCCAGCGTCCGCCGCCCGGATAGCCCCAGCCACCACCGGCCCAGGGGCCGCCAACGTGCACGTTGTTGAAATTGTTGTTGCTAAAGTTGTTGCCGATCCCGATGTTGCCGTTGTTCCAGAAGTTGTTGTCGTTGCCGATGCCCGGTCGGTTGCCGCCGATGCTCGGACGGTTGTTACCACCCAGGCCCGGCCTATTTTCACCTATGCCCGGACGGTTGCCGCCGATGCCCGGTCGGTCGCCACCGATACCGGGGCGGTTGCCACCGATGCCGGGGCGGTTGGGTGCACTGGGCAGCTGGCCGGGAAGCGTCGTGGGCCGCTGAGTGCCCCCGAGGCCGGGGCGACTTCCCGCCGCTCCGCTACCCCCGAGGCCCGGCCGTGGAGCCGGTTTGGTGGTCGCTCCAATACCCGGTCGTGGAGGCGCTGGCCTCGTGGTCGCCACCTGGCCGGGCCGCAGCGAGCCGATCCCAGGGCGCGCGACACCGGAAGGTAGCGAGGGCCGCGTGGTGGCCGCGGGAAAGGTCGGCCGTGCCGGCATGGCGGGCCGCGTGGCTCCCGGCCGCTGCATGTTGCCGAGACTGGGACGTTGGCCGAGCTGTGGCCGCGAGACGTTTGGGAGCGAAGGACGCGACGCCGGCATCTGAGGACGTGCGATCGGCATCTGGGGACGGGCCATTGGCATCTGGGGTCGCTGCGCCGGCATGGCGGGCCTCGCAGCGGGCATCTGAGGACGTGCCATGCCGCCGGCAGGACGCGACATTCCACCGGCAGGCCGGGCCATGCCGCCAGCAGGACGAGCCATGCCACCAGCAGGGCGGGCCATGCCGCCAGCGGGGCGGGCCATGCCACCAGCGGGGCGGGCCATGCCACCACGTCCGCCTCCGCCTGCGGGCCGTGCCACGGCCACCTGCGCGCACAATCCTGAGAGCAGCATGAACACGGCTGCGATTCTGGTGAGGTTCGTCACTTCTTCACTCCCGGGGCCGGAGCGCGACGGGCGATCGTGAGCTCGAAGTCGGGCTCCTCGACGCCTGCCACGATGCGGTCGGTGGCCCGCACCGCGAAGTGGTCGGCATCCTTGGGCACGATCGTCATGGTGGCCGAGCCGAGCGTGCCATCGGGCATCGTCGCCTCCGACTTCACCGTCCACCCGTCTGCGGTCGCCTCCCATTCGCCGACGCTGAATCCCCCGTCGGAATCAAACGTCCATGACCGCAGCCGTCCCGTCACCGGATCCCAGCCAATGCGCTGGGTGCTGCGGGATGCTTCCTGATCGGGGCCGGTGATCTCGTAGTCGCCGAGCAGAAAATTGCCGTCGTCGCTCCAGCGAAACGTCACGGCGGTCCGGCCAGCCGGGCCTTCATCGACCCAGTCGCCGACGAGCCAGGCAGCCGACTGGAGCATTTCGCGCGGCGTCGGCAGCGGGTCGTCGGCAAACTCGTGGTACGACGCGATCGGCCAGCGGTCGCCCTGCTTCGATCGCACGACGACATACCGCACCTGCGCTGAGGCCGCTCCTTCGGCCGTCGTGATCCGCCGCTCGCCCTCCTCGACCGCGAGCGCATCGCCCACCAGCCGCGCCGATGTCGGCTGCATCTCCAGCACGGCCTTGGGAAACTTTTTGAAGAATCCGTCGAACAGCGACGCGATCGCCTGCCGGCCCGCGTGCACCGTGCCCGCTTCGTCGACCAGCTCGCCGCCATCCAGAAACATGACGCTCAGGGCGGCGGCATCGCCGGCGTTGAACGCCTTGACGGTGGCATCGGCTTCGCGGTCTATGGCCGCTTCGAGCGGCGACGCAGTTGCCGTGGGCGACTCGGCGGCCCGAGCCACTGCAAGGTACGACGCGCAGGGCATCAGGGTGATGGCGAGTGCGGCCGTCAGGCGGGAGCAAAACCAGTTCATGCCAGGAAGTTCCCAAAAAAGGTCGTCGTCCTCGGGGGCGCCGTGACCACGCTGGCTGGCACCGGGAGGCAGCGCGCATTGTTATGCCGATCGGCGAGGTTCACAAGATGCCGATTCCTCGTGGTCGGCACGGTCGGCGGATGTTCCTGTGCGTTTTCGGACAGAATTGCGATCTTTCAAGCGCCGCCGCCATGTGTTCCGATGATGTCGGTCTCCACGACGTCTGTCGGGGGTGGTCGTGGTCCAGGATGTCTCAGCTCAGGCTGGCGAGTGCTGCGGTGGTGGGCGATGATCCGGTTTGACGATTTCGACGCCTGGGGGGAAGCGATCAGCGGTGCGAGCTTGCGGCTCGCATGCGACGCCGTGGAAACCCGCGCCTGGACGCTCGGCACAGTGGACCTCGGCGGCGTCGTGCTGCAGATCGGCTGGGAAGGGGGCGGCACGCTGTGTTACGGGGCCAACACGCACCCGGGGACGATTCTGTTCGTTCCGCTCACGCATGCGGCGGAACACATCGCGAACGGCGAACGGCTCGACGACGACTCGCTCCTGGCCATCCCCTCGGGCGCCGACTTCCGGATCGCCGTCCGGAAGCGAGCCCACGCGTGGTGTTCGATCGCCCTCCCGGACGATGCCGCTGCGATGCTTCGGCCGACGCCGGCGAGTGCGCGGATCGCCTGCGGGCCGGGCCTCGTGCCGGGGTTGCGGCGGCTCGCCACTGAAATTGCGGCAGCGCTGCTCGACCGTTCGGGAGGCTCCGCTGCCCATCTGACTGCGGGCCGCACGTTGGCCGAGGCCGCCATGGCATGCCTGCCGGCCCAGCAGGCGCCGCCCGTGCCGATCGGGCGGCCGCGATTCGACCGGGGCGAGATCGTACGGCGTGCGATGGCAGCGATCGACGGCCAGGCGATGCTGCCGACGGCAGCCGATCTCGCCCGCGACGTCGGCGTCACCAGCCGCACGCTGTTGCGGACGTTTCAGGAGACATTCGGCGTGCCGCCGCGGCAGTACCTGATTCTCCGTGAACTGCACGCCGTCCGGCGCAGCCTGCAAACCGCGGCCGGCGCGGATGCCAACGTGGCCGACGTGCTCGCTCGGCACGGCGTCTGGGATTTTGGCCGGTTCGCCGCCCGCTACCGTCGGCATTTCGGCGAGTTGCCGTCGGTGACGCTGTCACGCGTCCGAGGTTGACCCCGATCGTACGCCGTGCCTGGCCGCGGCGTTCAGCGGCCCGTCGCCGCCCCCGCCGTCACGGCCTCCATGACACGGTCGAGGTTGAAGCTGCCCGGCTTCTGCCGCGGGGGAAACTCGCGGAAGCTCTGCAGCCACTGGCCGACATACGCCCCCGCCGGCGCGATCATGAACATGTGCTCGAGATACCAGCGCTGGTAGTCCATGCCGATGTCCTGGGCCAGTTCGAAGGGGTCCATCCGCAGATTTACGAGCTTCGGAGCCCGCAGTTCCACGAACGGCTGCTGCCAGACGTGCATGCCGTGGGCCGGCTGTTCCAGGAACGTGGCTTTCCAGTTGTCGTAGCGCAGGGCGGCCACGCTGCCGTCGTCGGTCCAATAGATGAACTCCTTCCGCGGCCAAGCCGCCTGGCCGCGGAGCGCCGGGCCGAGGTCGTAGCCGTCGAGGTGCACCTTGTAGGTGCGATCGCCGATCCGCCGCCCCTTCTTGAGCTCTTCCTTCGCGGTCGTGTCGCCGGCGGCGGCCACGAGCGTCGTGAGCATGTCTTCGTGGGCGCCGATCTCGTTGATCACGGTGCCCGGCTTGATCGTGCCCGGCCACTTGATCGCGCAGGGCACGCGGTAGCCACCCTCCCACTGCGTGTTCTTCTCGCCGCGGAACATCGTCGTGCCGCCGTCGGGCCAGGTGAAGGCCTCGGCGCCGTTGTCGGTCGAATACATCACGATCGTGTTCTCGTCGAGGCCCAGCTCCGCGAGCTTGGCGAGAATCTCGCCCACTTGCCGGTCGTGCTCGACCATGCCGTCGGCATAGATGCCGAGGCCCGTCTTGCCCGCCACGCCTTCTTTGAGATGCGTGAAGATGTGCATCTTGGTGGAGTTCCACCAGATGAAGAACGGCTTGTTGGCCTGCTTCGCCCGCTGCATGAAGTCGACCGTCTTGGCATTCACGTCTTCGTCGATCGTCTCCATCCGCTTCTTCGTGAGCGGGCCGGTGTCGGTGATCTTGCCGTTGGCAAACGAGTGGATCACGCCGCGTGGGCCAAACTTCTTCTTGAACTCGGGGTTCTTCGGATAGTCGGGGTGCTCGGGCTCCTCCTCGGCATTGAGGTGGTAGAGGTTGCCGTAAAACTCGTCGAAGCCGTGGGCTGTGGGCAGCATGTCGTCGCGGTCGCCGAGATGGTTTTTGCCGAACTGGCCGGTCATGTAGCCCTTCGCCCGCAGGAGCGTGGCGATCGTCGGGTCTTCCTTCTTCATTCCCTCGGGTGCGCCCGGGAGGCCGACCTTCGTGAGGCCCGTGCGGATCGGAGACTGGCCGGTGATGAAGGCAGCCCTGCCGGCGGTGCAGCTCTGCTGGCCATACCAGTCGGTGAACAGCGCACCTTCGCGGGCGATGCGGTCGATGTTGGGCGTCTTGTAGCCCATCATCCCGTGGTTGTAGGCCCCGACGTTGAACTGCCCGATGTCGTCGCCCCAGATCACGAGGATGTTGGGCTGGCGGGCCGCCTGGGCATGCGCGGGCGCAGTCAGCCCGAGGCTGGCGATCGCGAGGATGAGCGCGGGCAGGACGATTCGAGTGCGGGGGCAGGTGGGCATCGAGACTTCACTCCGGAGGGATGAGAACCGTGTCATAGTGTGCGCGTCATCGGGGGTGCAATGCACCATCCGCCAAAAAATGACGCCAAGCCCGCAACCCAGCCCCCGAAAAACGCCGCCCGACTGGCAGGAGCGGCCTGCGGCTCGGTATTCTGCCACACCACTCACCCCACGCCCCGCCTTCACGAGGAGTTTTCATGTCGCGTCACGCCGTCACGGTGATCCCCGGAGATGGAATCGGCCCCGAGTGCGTCGCCGCCGCCGTTGAGATCGTCAACGCCACCGGAGTCGGGATCGACTGGATCGAGCGGCACGCGGGCGAGCGGGTGTTCAAGCAGGGGATCGCCTCGGGCGTGCCGCAGGACACGATCGACTCAATCAACAGCACGCGCGTGGTGCTCAAGGGCCCGCTCGGCACGCCCGTAGGCTTCGGCGAAAAGTCGGCCAATGTCACGCTCCGCAAGCTGTTTGAGACGTTCGCCAACATCCGGCCGGTTCGCGAGCTGCCCGGCGTGGCCACCCCCTACTCCGGCCAGGGCATCGACCTCGTCGTCGTCCGGGAGAACGTCGAGGATCTCTACGCCGGCATCGAGCACATGCAGACGCCCGACGTGGCCCAGTGCCTGAAGCTGATCAGCGCCAAGGGCTCCGAGAAGATCATTCGCACGGCGTTCGAGTTTGCCCGGTCGGAGGGCCGCCAGTCGCTGGCCTGCGCCACGAAAGCCAACATCATGAAGCTCACCGAAGGCGAGGTGAAGCGGACGTTCGAGCGGATCGCGCCGGAGTATCCCGACATCAAGTCGTGGCACGTGATCATCGACAACTGCGCCCATCAGCTCGTCAAGAAGCCGGCCCAGTTCGACGTGATCGTGACCACGAACATGAACGGCGACATCATCAGCGACCTCACCTCCGCCCTCGTCGGCGGCCTCGGTTTCGCCCCCTCGGCCAACCTCGGCAACGGGATCGCGATCTTCGAGGCGGTGCACGGCTCGGCTCCGAAGTACGCCGGCAAGGACGTGATCAATCCCACGGCCGTGATCCTCAGCAGCGTGATGATGCTCAAGTATCTCGGTGAGTTCGAGGCGGCCGCGGCCATCGAGCACGCCGTGCTCACGACGCTCCTCGACGGCAAGCTCACCGGCGACGTCGTCGGCTACGACAAGGGCGTGCGCACCTCCGACTACACGAAGGCCGTGATCAAGAACCTGGGCCGCAAGGCCGAGGGCTGGAAGGTGCGGACTTCCACGCCGATCAAGATGCCCCAGCTGAGCCGCAACCAGGTCTTCCGGGCCGCCAAGACGAAGGAAGTGGTCGGGGCCGACATCTTCGTGGAAAGCGCGATCGTGCCGGCGGAACTCGGCCCGGCGCTCGAGGCGATCGCCGCCGAGGCGCCGCTCAAGCTCAAGATGATCTCGAACCGGGGCACCAAGGTGTATCCCGACGGCAACCCGAACATCGACTGCGTCAGCCAGCACCGCTGCCGGTTTATGACGCGGAGCGGCAGCCCGATCGCGTTTGACGACGCGCTCGCTTTGGCCCGGCGGATCAACGAGAAGCACGAGGTCTGCCACATCGAGCGGCTGCTGCGGATCGACGGCGCCGACGGGTTTACGAAGGCCCAGGGCGAAGACTGACGCCCAGGGGGGGCCCTGGGGGCGGTGTTTCGGGGCAAACCAGCGGCCGTCGTGCCTTGGACGCCAGGCTGCTCACGGGTGCAGAGGCCGAGAATTGGGCCGGCGGTGGGACACTGTTGTTCCTGGAGCCCCGAAATGCTAGAAATTTGCAGGTTCGACTGACTTTCGTCCGCACCCACTTCGTCGGGAACTGCGGTTCGTGCATCTGGCGATGGTCGATAGTCGATGTGGTCCGTGAGCGAGTTCCCGAGTCTTTGAGGTTTTGTTTTTATGTCCCGGAAGATTTACGTGGGGAACCTCCCCTGGTCCACCACGTCCTCCGATCTGGAGGCGATGTTTTCTCCGCACGGCGCCGTGCGGAGTGCCGAGGTGATCTCCGATCGTGAGACCGGACGTTCGCGCGGGTTCGGTTTTGTGGAGATGGAGACCGACGAAGGTCTGCAGGCCGCGATCAACGCCCTCAACGGGCACGAGATCAACGGTCGTCCCCTGACGGTCAACGAGGCCCGTGAGCGCACGCCTCGTCCGGGCGGCGGTGGCGGCGGTGGCGGCGGTCGCTCCGGTGGCTACGGCGGTGGCGGCGGCGGTGGTCGAGGTGGCTATGGTGGTGGCGGCGGCGGTGGCGGCGGCTACCGTGGCGGCGACCGCTACTAAACCCTGCGCATCACGCAGGCCGTCTTTTTTGACATGCCATCGCAGGGGTCGGGTTGTTCACGCTCCCGGCCCCTGCGATCCATGCCAGTGGTTTCTTCGGTGTTTCTTCGATCGCGGTTTCGAAACGTCTTCAACTCCTTCACCAGCCCACGGACTGATTCACGTTCATGCCTCCTGCCAATCCCAAGTTTGCCAAGTTCGCCAAGAAGAAGGCCAAGCCGCGCACCAAGGTGAAGCGGAAAGATCCGATCTTCATCGACGGCGCCCGGCCCCGCCCGATGTACGTCGACTACAAGGATCTCGAGTTGCTCGGCAAGCTCATCAACCGGCAGGGCAAGATCCTCGGCCGGCGGAAGAGCGGCTGCACGGCCGCCAGTCAGCACGCCGTCACGAGCGCGATCAAGCGGGCCCGGTTCATGGCCCTTCTGCCCTACGTCGGCGAGTGACGCCGCGGAGCGCATGCCAGCCCTGACGACCCGGCGCCGAGTCGAGTTTCGCGACACTGACGCCGCCGGGATCGTGCATTTCTCAGCCTTCTTCTTCTGGATGGAGTCGGCGGAGCACGAGCTCTTGCGGGCCGCGGGCCTGCACGTGTTCGACCCGCAGCCCGACGGCGGCACGGCGAGCTGGCCCCGGGTGTCGGCGGCCTGTGACTACAAGTCGGCCGTGCGGTTCGGAGACGAGGTGGAGATCGCAGCCCACGTGGCCGAGCTCGGCCGCACGAGCGTGACGTTCGCCTTCCGGTTCGAGCACGGCGGCGTGCTTGTGGCCGAGGGGAAGATCGTGGCCGTGCGCTGCCTCATGCATCCGGGTAAGAAGCCGCAGGCGGTGCCGATTCCAGAAGACATCCTGGCGCGGCTCGCGCCGTTTCGTGCGGCCTGACCTTGATCGATGCGGAGCCGCCAGAGCCCGGAGGAGCGCAGCATGCTCGAGGTGAATCGGCTCGCGAAATCGTTTCCGACGGCCGGCGGGCCCGTGTGCGTGCTCGACGACGTGTCGCTGCGGATCGCCCCGGGCGGCCGGATGGCGATCATGGGCCCGAGCGGCTCGGGCAAGAGCACGCTGCTTGCGATCCTGGGCACGCTCGACGAGCCGACTGCGGGAAGCGTGCGGCTCGACGGCGGCGATCCCTTCGCGCTCTCCGCGGTGGAGCGGGCGGCCTTTCGGAATCGTGCGATCGGCTTCGTCTTCCAGGAGCATCACCTGCTCGGCGGCTTGACGGCGCTCGACAACGTCGTGCTGCCGGCGCTCGCGACGGGCGCGGCGGCGCCCGCTGTCGTCGAGCGGGCTCGGATGCTCCTCGAGCGCGTCGGCCTCGCGCATCGTCTGCGGTCGTTGCCCGGCGAACTCTCCGGTGGTGAGCGGCAGCGGGTGGCCGTGGCCCGCGCGGTCGTGCTCGGGCCGCGGCTCATCCTGGCCGACGAGCCCACCGGCCAGCTCGACGCGGCCAACGCCAAGGTGGTGACCGATCTGCTCGTGGACCTCGCCGGAGAAGTGGGCGGCATGCTGCTCGTGGCCACGCACGCCCGGGCGGTGGCCGACCGAATCGGCACGGTGCGGCAGCTCGTGTCGGGGCGGCTCGAGCCATGACCGCAGTCGCAGGGGAGCGAGCGGGCGAGGCCGGCCAGCCGGTGGCGTCGATCGCGGGCCTTGCGCTCCGGCTTGTGCGGCATTGGTGGCGGCAGCTCGCGGCGCTCGCCGCAGCCTGCGGCGTGGTGGCGGCCACGATCTCGGGAGCGCTCGGCGTGGGGGCGGCCGTCGAGCAGGGCTTGCTCAGGCTCGCGATCTCACGGCTCGGGCGGATCGATGCGGCCGTGGTGGGCGACGACTTTTTTCGGGCGGCGCTCGCCGACGAATTGGCGGCGGCGGCCGAGCCCGGCGCCGCGCTCGTCCCCGCGATCGTGATCGAAGCCGTGGTGGAGACGGCGGCGGATGGCCGTGGGCCCTCCCGGGCCACGCGGGCGGTGGTGCTCGCCTGCGACGACATCGCCACGCTTGGCTTTGCCGGGAACGCTCCCACGCTCTCCGGCGACGCCGTCGCCGTGAATCGGCCCTTGGCCGAGGCACTCGGCGTCGACGCGGCGTCGCCGCTCGTGCTGCGGATCGCCGAGCGGTCGGCGGCGCCCTCCGACACTCCGCTCGGCCGGCGTGAGATGCGCTCAAACGGCCGACGCGTCGCCGTGGCGACAGTGCTGCCAGAGGAAGGCCTCGGGCAGTTTGCGCTCGAACCGGCGCAGGTCACGCGGCCGCTGGTCGTGGCACCGCTGGCGCTCGTGCGAGGCCTCATGGACCGCGGTGACGTGGCGAACGCGATCTTCGCCGTGCCACGCGGTCCGAGCAACCAGCGAGCCGGTGGGCTCGCCGACAGCCTGCGTGCCCGGGTTGCGCCCACGCTCGCCGACTCCGGCCTCGTGCTTGCCGAGGCCGCATCTGAGCCCGCGACAGCGCGGCTCACGAGCCGGCGGCTGATTCTGCCCGACGCGGTGGACCGAGCAGCCGAGGCTGTCCTCGCGCCGCTCGGCGGCCAGCCGTCACTCGTGTTTCTCGCGAATGCGATCACGACCACGGGCTCCACACCCGCAGCCACGATCCCCTACTCCACCATCCTCGGCGTCACCGACACCGCGCTCCCCGTCGGCAGCCTCGTCGATGCCGACGGCGCGAGGCTCGCGCCGCCCGGGCCCGACGAGATCGTGATCGACCAGTGGGTGGCCGATGATCTTGCGGCGCAGGGGCGGCCGGTGGCGGTGGGAGACACGCTCGATGTGGCGTATTTTCTCCCTGAGACGATCCACGGTCGCATCGAGGAGGCCCGCGCGAGGCTGCTCGTGAGCGGGATCGCGGCGATGCAGGGCGCTGCCGTCGATCGCACGCTCGTGCCCGAGGTGGAGGGCGTCAGCGACGAAGACTCGATCGCCGACTGGGATCCGCCGTTTCCGTTCGAGGCGTCGCGGGTGCGCACGACGCCGCCGCACGACGAGGATGACCAGTTTTGGAAAACATACGGGACGACGCCGAAGGCGTTCGTGTCGCTGGCGACCGCGCGCACGCTGGCCGGCAGCCGCTTCGGGGCCACGACGGCCTGGCATGTGCCGCGTGACCGCGTGACCGACCTCGGCTCGCTGCGCGGCGCGCTCGCTGCGCGGCTCGAGCCCGAGCAGGTCGGCATCAAGGTCGTGCCACTGGCCGCCGAGGCCCGCGCCGCGGCGCGGGGCTCGACGCCGTTCGGCCCGCTGTTTCTCGCGCTCTCGTCGTTCGTGGTCGTCGCCGGCCTGGTGCTCGAGTGGCTGTTGTTCCGACTGCTCGTCACGGCGCGGCGGCGCGAGATCGGCGTGCTGGCCGCGATCGGCTGGCCGCCGCGGCGGCTGGCGATGCTGCTGGCGCTCGTCGGGCTCGTGGCGGCCGTCGTGGGCTCTTTCGCGGGCGCCTGTCTAGGCCCGCTCTGGGCACGCGCGATGCTCGCAGCGCTCGCCCGTGCGTGGACGACGTCTGTTGCGGCCGGGTCGCAGCAGGCGTTTGGCGACGGCGCGAGTGCGAGTCGGCCGCTCGTGGCCGCGCTCGTGGCGAGCCTCGCCGTGTCGGTCGGGGCCCTCGTGTGGGCAGCCGCGCGGGCCGCTCGCGCCCGGCCTCTCGCCCTCCTGCGTGGCACGGCGGAGATTTCGGGCGGGAACGGGCATCCGCGGCCGTGGCTGCCGCTCACCGCCGCCGTGGGCGCGGTCGTCATTGGCTGGCTCGGGCTGAACGCGGGGCCCGAGCGGGCCGTCGCGATGTTTTTTCTGTCGGGGGCCGCGGCGCTTGTCGCGTTCGTGGCGGCCACGAGGGCTGCGCTCGTCGCGCAGCGTGCGGTGCCCGTCGCGTCGCTCGGCCACTTGGCATGGCGGTCGCTCTGCGGGCAGCCGTCGCGGGTGGCGAGCGTGATCGCGATCGTGGCGGTGGCCGAGTTTCTCGTCGTGTCGCTCTCGGCGTTTCGGCTCGAGCCGCCCCCCGACCCCGCCGACCGGCGGTCGCCGACGGGTGGCTATGCGGCGATCGCATCGTTCGGCACGCCGGTGAGTGCCGACTCGGCGGCGGACCTCGAGGGTGCGGAGGTGGCGTGCATTCGCTCGAGCGGCGGCGCCGACGCCAGCTGCACGAATCTCTACGCAGCGCTGCGGCCCACCGTGCTCGGCGTCGGGCCCGGATTCGTGGCCCGCGGCGGCTTTTCATTTTTGGCCCACCGGCCTCTGCCCTCAGGCGAGACCAACCCGTGGACGCTGCTCGACCCTGCTCCCAATGTCGACGGGCCGATTCCTGCGATTCTCGATCAGGCGACGGCCCAGTGGGCGCTCAAGCTCGGTGGCCTGGGAGCGCGGTTCACGGTGCCCGACGACGAAGGCGCGGCGGTCGAGTATGAGATCGTCGGGCTCCTCGCGCCGGGTATTCTGCAGGGATTCGTGATCGTGGGTGAGCGGTCATTCGAGGCGGCGTTTCCGCGGCGGTCGGGGTATGACTTCGCGCTGCTCGATGCGGCGCGATCAGCTTCCACGGATGCACTCGCAGGGCAGGCACGCGACGTCTGGGCCGACGCCGGCGTGACGCTCGAGCCGACGCTCGACCGACTGACCCGGCTCTCGGCCGTGCAAAACACGTTCCTCGCCGGCTTCCAGACGCTCGGCCTGCTTGGCCTGCTCCTGGGCACCGCGGGCGTGGCGGCCGTGCAGGCGCAGGGCGTTCTCGAACGGATCGGCCAGTTCGGGCTGCTGCAGGCCGTTGGGTTTGCACCAGGCAGGGTCCGCGCGCTTGTGATGCTGGAATCGGTGCTGGTCGTCGGCGCCGGCCTCGTGGCCGGGGCGCTTGCCGGCATGGTCGCACTCATGCCGGCCCTTCTCTCCGGCCGCGCGGCGTTGCCTTTCGGCTGGATGGCGGCCACCTGCGGTCTCACCCTCGCAGCCGCGGCCGCGGCGGGCGTCGTCGCCTCGCGCGGGGCTACGCACGTGCATCCGCGCGAGGCGCTGCGAGCGCCGTGACGACGGCCACGCCGCCGACGAGCAGCAGGCCGACGCCCGCCCCGACAACGGCGTCGGCTGTCGTCGTGAACGCGAAGGCCCACGATGATGGCTCGTGCCCGCCGGTGGACAGCCGGGCGGCGATCTCGTGAAGGACATCGTGGATGGCGGGGATGCCGTGGGCGATGATGCCGCCGCCGACCAGGAACATCGCCGCCGTTCCCGCGATCGAGAGCCCGCGCATCATCCAGGGGGCCGCAGCGAGGATGCCGCGGCCGACGGCGGCAAGGAACGGCTCACGTCGGGTCGCGAGCAGGCTGCCGGCATCGTCGAGCTTCACGATCGCGGCGACGAGTCCGTAGACGCCGATCGTCATGGCCGCCGAAATCACGAGCAGCACCGCGAGCTGGGTGGGAAGCGGCCGGCCTGCCACCACACCGAGCGTGATCACGATGATCTCGGCCGAGAGGATGAAGTCGGTGCGAATCGCGCCGGCGATCTTCCCCGATTCGAGCGCCACTGAATCTCCCACATGAGCCGGCTGGAGCGAGTCTCTGTCGTCGACGCGGCCGTGCCCGTCGTGCCCTCCGGTGGCAGGATGCAGCAGCCGGTGCAGGATTTTCTCGGCGCCTTCGTAGCAGAGGTAGGCCCCGCCGGCGATGAGCAGAGGCGTGACCGCCCAGGGTGCGAGCCAGCTGAGTGCGAGAGCCGCCGGCACGAGAATCGCCTTGTTGATGGCCGAGCCGCGGGCCACCCGCCAGACGACGGCCAGCTCGCGGGCGGGCTGCACGCCAGTGACCTGCTTCGCGTTGAGCGCCAGATCATCACCGAGCACGCCGGCCGTCTTCTTCACGGCGACCTTCGTCATCGTCGCCACGTCGTCGAGGACCGTCGCGATGTCGTCGAGCAAGAGCAGGAGGCTGGAGGCCATGGCGGGGGTCCCGGGGGCCGGCAGCCTACCACGCGGCCCGCCGTCTGCGCGGCCGCGCGGGTGCCGAAAATTGCCTTTGCCGCTTTCGCCGGTCGGCCGCTACGGTGACCGCATGCACATCGTCGTGATCTTGCCGCGCTGGGTGGGCGACCTCGTCATGTCGACCCCCCTGCTCCGCGCCCTGCGCGGCCACTTCGCCGGCCGCGCGCGGATCACAGGCGTGATGAAGCCGATGTTCGCCGAGCTCCTCGAGGGCACGCCATGGCTCGACGACATGGTGTTTTACGACCGGCGCAGCAAGGATCCGGCAAAGCGATTTCGGGCCGTCGCCTCGCGGCTGCGGGCCGACCGGCCGGACGTCGCGCTGATCGTGCCGAATTCACTCTCGACGGGGGCGCTGGCGTTCATGATGGGCGCCCACCGGCGCGTGGGCTTCGCCCGCCACTGGCGGCGGCTCCTGCTCACCGATCCGCTCACGCCGCCCCGCGACGGATTTCGTATTCGCCCCGTCTCGACCGCCGAGCATGCGATGGACCTCGCCGAGCGGATCGGCGTGCCGCGGCAGCCGCTCGCGCTCGAGCTCGCGACCACTGCGGCCGACGAGTCGCTCGCCGATGGCGTGCTCGCGCGTCTCTTCCCAGAGCATGATCCTGCCGGGCCGCTCGTCGTGTTCAACGACAACGGCGCCTTCGGGCCGTCGAAGTCGTGGGGTGCCGACAAGTTTGCCGCCCTCGGCCGGCTCGTCGTGGACCGCGTTCCCGGCGCGCGGGTGCTCGTTCACTGCGGCCCAGGCGATCGCGACGACGCCCGGGCGATCGAGCGTGCGGCGGCGCTCCCGGCCGTGCGTAGCCTCGCCGACGAAGCGCAGCTCCCGTTCGGCCTCGCGAAGGCGGTGATCCGCCGTGCGGATGCCGTGGTCACCACCGACAGCGGTCCTCGGCACATCGCGGCCGCCTTCCGCCGGCCCACGATCGTGCTCCACGGGCCGATGGACCCGCGGCTGAGCCGGTCGGAGGAGCCGCGGCTCGTGGAGATGCGGCTCGATCTCCCCTGCTCTCCCTGCGGCAAGCGCACCTGCCCGCTCGGTCACCACGATTGCATGCGGCTGCTTTCGGTGGATGATGTGGGTCGCTCGCTCGTCGCCACCCTCGCGGAGAATGCCCGATGTTCCAGTTCCTGAGCCTGATCGGCGCGATCGCGCTCACCGCGTTCTGCTGGGGCATCTACGGGCCGGTGCTCCATTTCGGCCGCGAGGCGCTGCACTCGAGCCTACGGCCGTTCGTGTGCGTGGGCCTGGCGTACTTTCTGATTGCGGTGCTCGCGCCCTTGGCCCTGCTTGCCCGGGGCGGCGAGCGCGGCGCGTGGTCGGCGAAGGGCGTGCTCTGGAGCCTGCTCGCCGGCAGCGCCGGCGCGCTCGGCGCCCTCGGCGTGATTCTCGCGCTCGGGTTCGGCGGCAAGCCGATCTACGTGATGCCGCTCGTGTTCGGCGGGGCGCCGGTCGTGAACACACTGCTCACGGCGTTCATGAACAAGGCGTTCAACCAACTCAAGGCGCCGTTTCTCGCGGGCCTGATTCTCGTGGTGCTCGGGGCCGTGACCGTGCTCGTGTTCAAGCCGCAGCCGCAGGCCCACGCCGCGCCCGCCGCCGCTGTGACAGACGATACGGCTGCGCCGGCGGAGCCTGCGATCGGGGCTCCCGCGAAGACGGCCGAAAAGAAGACGGAGCGGTTTCTCGAAGTCTTGCTCGCGACGGCGCTCGCGATGTTTTCGTGGGGCGCCTACGGCCCGGTGCTGCACCGTGGCCAGGGAGCGATGGGGGGCAGCCGGCTGCGGCCGCTGATCTGCATTGGCGTGGCATACTTCTTGATCGCCGTGCTCGTGCCGCTCGCGCTGCTCGTGCCGATGGGCGACACGGGCAACTGGGGCATGAGCGGCATGCTCTGGAGCCTCGGGGCAGGGTCGCTCGGCGCACTTGGCGCGCTCGGCACGATCCTCGCCTTCGCCTGCGGCGGCAAGCCGTTCACGGTGATGCCGGTCGTGTTTGGTTGCGCCCCGGTGCTCAACACGCTGGCCACGATCGCCCTGGCCCACACGCCGCCGGCGGCCGTGAGCCCGTTCTTTCTCGCCGGGATGCTGATCGTGGCCGCCGGTGCGGCGATCGTGCTCACATTCGGCCCCCGCGGCCACGCCCCCGCCATCAAGTAGGACAGGCTTCGGCCTCCGCGAAGAGCTTCGAGATGGCCATACCGCAGCAGGCGTTCATCCATCAGATCTTCTACGACGAGCGAACCCGGGCGCAGCTCGACCCTGGGTTTCTGCCCCTCGACAACACCGCGAACCTGCGGCCCGACTGGAGCGAGTATTGGCCGATCCGACACTTCTTCCTGGCGAACACGTTTGTTCGCGATGCCGGGTATGGATTCCTGTCACCGAAGTTTGTCGCCAAGACGGGGCTGACGGCGGCCGATGTCCAACGGTTCATCGCCGAGGACGAGGCGGACGTCTTTCTGTTTTCACCCTGGCTCGATCAGTCGGCAGCGGTGCTCAATGTGTTCGAGCAGGCCGCTGTGCACGGCCGCGGTGTGCCGGCGTTGTGTGCCCATGTGCTCGGGCAGCTCGCCCCCGGCATTGATGCCCTCCGCCTGGTGATGGATTCCAGGCAGGTCGTGTTCTGCAATTTTTTCGTGGCCCGACCCGCCTTCTGGCAGCGCTGGTTCAGCCTGTGCGAGCCCGTCTTCCGGCTGTGTGAGGCTGCCGACAGCCCGCTCGCGGCACAGTTGCGCACGCTCGTTCCGCACGACGGACGAAGCAACGAGGCCAAGGTGTTCCTGATCGAGCGGGTCGCCTCGTTCATTCTCGCCACCGAATCCTGCTGGAAGGTGCGGGCCTACGACCCTGCCCGTCTGCCGCTGTCGAAGGCGCCGATCGCCGGCCGTGAGACGCTGATGCAGCTCGACGCGCTCAAGCGTGCCTGGCGCACCGATGGAAATCCGGAGCACCTGCGTGCGTTCGGCGAGCTGCGGGCGTCGGTCGCAGGCCCACTCAGACCACCCGCAGCCGTTGGCGATACCCAGCGGTGAAGTACTCGCGGTGGGTGGCTTCCGGCAGCGAATAGTGGAAGCCCCACCCCATCTGCCGCGAGTGAAGGCTCCGTTCCCGCGCGGCGATCGCCTGCTGCCTGCGGATCCCGTCTTCCCAGCTCCGCCATTTCGTGTGATAGAGATTGGGAAAGCCGGAGCACCACTGCACGGCGGTGCCGTCGTGCTTCGTTGGTGTGCCGTCGTGGCTTCCAGGCGCGAAGTCCGTTTCCCGGATGGTGTTTCGGAACAACACGGGCTTCGAGTAGCGGGCGTTCGGAACGCCATGCCGCAGCTGCCACATGTCGTCGCCTCGATCTCCGAAGAGATCGAAACCCAGGCACCTGCAGACGTCCCATTCCGCCGTCTTCAGATTCGCCACCAAAAGCTCCCTGGTCACGGCGACCCATTCGTCGGCATCGACGACGCAGTAGTACGAGGAAGAATAGTCCTTCCAGCGCTGGTTCCGAATGTCGATGAGAGTCTGTTCGTCGAACGTATTCGCCGTGTCGAAGAATCGGACCTCACACCCTTTGCGGAGGGCGATGGCCGCCGTGCCATCGGTCGAACAATTATCGTAGATGACGATCGTGCACTCGGGAATGGCGGTCCTGTACCAGTCGATGAAATCGCTGATGATCGCCTCTTCGTTCCACGTCACCGCGAGCACGGTCAGGAGATTCGTTGTCATGGGAGGTGTGGTGCGCCAGGATGCGGTGCCAGTCATGTTCCGCGGACGTTGCCGAACCATTCGATGTGGTGGCGGCGGGCGAGGCGGACGCCGAGTCGCGGGCATTCCTCTGCGAGCCAGGCAGTCTTGGCGGCGAGTTCTTCGCGGGTGCGGCCCTGCGGCATGAACAGCACTCGGCCGCGGTCGATCGGCGGACCCGCCCGCTCGAGGTCGGCGATCCAGGCGAGCGTCTCGGCGATGTCGGCGGGAGAGTCAATCACGAACTTGAGCTGGTACGGGGCCGCAGCCATCAGCCCGCGCAGCGCGTCGTCGTCGCGCCGCGTCGCCTCGTGCCGGTCGCGCCAGCCGCCGGGCGTGTCGGCCGGCGGGGCCGACGTGGAGAGCTTGGGGCTGATCGACATCAGATCGGCCGGCGCGTCGAGCCACACCGTGCCCGCCGTCTCGATCGTCACGTGCCGGCCGTTCGCGCGCAGCCGGCGGCACAGGTCTGCCACGTCGGCGAAGAGCAGCGGCTCGCCGCCCGTCACGACGACGTGGTGCGGCTCGAGCGCCAGCACCGCGGCGAGCACGTCGGCCACGTCGCGGTCTATGCCTTCGGGCTGCCACGAGGTGAATGGCGTGTCGCACCAGGTGCACCGCAGGTTGCAGCCGCTCGTGCGCACGAACGTGCTCGGGGTGCCGGCGAGCAGCCCTTCTCCCTGGAGCGATGCATAGATCTCGGCGATGCGCATGCGGCCGGCCCTCGTGGCGATCAGGTGGCTCGCGGGTCGACCGCACCGGCGGCGGCGAACCCCGCAGCCCGCAGCCGGCACGAATCGCACGCGCTGCAGGGGCGGCCGGCGGCATCGGGGTCGTAGCAGGAGCTCGTGAGTCCGTAGTCGAGGCCGAGATCGAGGCCGAGCCGGATGATCTCGGCCTTCGAGAGCGTGGCGAGGGGCGCGAGGATCTCGAACGGCCGGCCCTCGACGCCAGCTTTCGTCGCCAGCTGCGCGAGGTTGGTGAAGGCCGCGATGAACTCCGGGCGGCAGTCGGGGTAGCCGCTGTAGTCGATCGCGTTCACGCCGATCACAATCGCGCCTGCACCGCGGGTTTCGGCCATCGCCAGCGCGAGCGCCAGAAACACGGTGTTGCGGGCGGGCACGTAGGTGATCGGGATCCCCTGCCCGATCGCCTCGTCGGAGCGGCCCTTGGGCACGGCGATCGCCTGATCGACGAGCGCACTGCCGCCGAACGCGGCGAGATCGACGGGCAGGATCACGTGGTCGGTGATCCCGAGCGTGCCGGCGACGGCCCGGGCGCAGTCGAGCTCGCAGCGATGCCGTTGACCGTAGTCGAGCGAGAGCGCGGAGAGCCGATAGCCTTCGCGGCGGGCCCAGGCGGCGGCGGTGGCCGAGTCGAGCCCGCCGGAGAGCAACACGACGGCCGCCCGGCCCGCGGTCGGCGGCGTTTCGGGGGCGGCTTTGCCCGGCATCTCTTTCATGGCACACTCACCTTCATCATGAGCACCCACCAGAAGCCAACACGCGAGCAGCTCGAAACGTTCGCCAACCAGTTTCCGGGCCGCGACTACCTGATCGAGATCGTCTGCCCCGAGTTCACGTCGATGTGCCCGAAGACGGGGCAGCCCGACTTCGGCACGCTCACGTTTCGCTACGTCGCCGACAAGCTCTGCGTCGAGCTCAAGAGTCTGAAATTATATCTCCAGGCGTTCCGCAACGAAGGCATCTTCTACGAGAACGTCACCAACCGCATCCTCGACGATCTCGTCGCCGTGCTTCAGCCGCGGCGGATGACGCTCGTCGCCCAGTTCACGCCGCGCGGTGGGATCAGCTCGCGGATCGTCGTCTCGCACCCGTCGGGCGAGCATTTGCCGGCCGCCGGCTGATCGTCGCCCCGCCCCGTGTCTCACTCCGACCGAAAGGCTCCCACCATGGCCCAGCCCGCGCGTGTCCTGCTCTCCGCCCTCGCCGACGAGGCGGCGTTTCACCTCTCGGCCGTGGAGCAGTTCACGGCGCTCGCTGCGCTTGGCCTCGAGTATTACTCCCTGCGGCACATCGACGTGGGCAAGGGCGTGAAGAACGTGATGAAGCTCACGCTCCCGGAGATCCAGAAGCTCCGGCACCTCGAGGACGAATACGGCCTCAACGTGGCCTCGATCGCCTCGCCGATCGGCAAGGTGAAGCTCGTCGACAAGCCCGACGGCACGAAGAACGTGTACGCGCCGTTCAAGCAGTATCTCGCCAAAGACGTTGCCCGGGCCTGCGAGCTTGCGCATGCCTTCGAGACGAAGCTCATCCGCGGTTTCTCGTTCTATCCGCCGAAGGGGGCGAAGCCGGAGGCGTTTCTCGAGGAGGCGGCCGACCGGCTCGGGCAGATCGCCGAGGCCTGCCACCGCTCCGATCTGACGTTTGGTCTCGAGGTGGAGGCCAATCTCGTGGGGCAGACGGGCGCCCTCCTCGCCGAGCTCCACCGCCGCGTGAACCATCCCGCCCTCGTGCTCGTGTTCGACGCGGCCAACCTCACCGTGCAGGGCTTTTCGACCGCGGAGGTATACCGCGAGTGGGAGGCGATGAAGCCCGGGCTCGGCTGGGTGCACATCAAGGATTACCGCAAGGTGTCGGGCAAGGCCCGTGGCAAGCACGTTGACGAACACATGCTCGCGAACTTCGTGCCCGCCGACATCGGCGCGGGCGGCCACGACAAGATCCTCGCCGACCTGAAGACGATGCTGCCGAGCCTCTCGAAGAAGCTCGAGCGGCGCGGCATCCCGGGCGTGTTCCTCGATCTCGAGCCGCACGTGCGCGGCGGGGGCCAGTTTGGCGGCACGAGCGGCCCCGACGGCATGGGGATCGCGCTGCGGAGCCTGTGCCGCGTCCTCGACCGCGTGAAGGTCGCCTATCATCTCAGGGATTTCGACGATCTCCTCGCGGCCCGAGGCCTGTAAGCGGCGGAGCGTATGAGCGACGAAGCCGAGCGAACCGAGCCGGGCAGCTATTTCGTCGCCAACTACCCGCCGTTTGCGCGGTGGCATGCCGAGGCGGTGCCCGACGTGCTGGCTGCATTCTCTGCCGCGCCCACGTCGGCCCCGCTCGGCCTCTACCTCCACGTGCCTTTCTGCCGGAAGCGGTGCAAGTTCTGCTACTTCCGCGTCTATACAGACGTTGCCGCGCACGACGTGGAGCGGTATTCGCAGGCGCTCGGCCGTGAGGCGGAGCTGGCGGCAGCCCAGCCGGCGGTCGCGGGCCGTACGCTCAAGTATGTGTACTTCGGCGGCGGCACGCCGTCGTTTCTCTCCGTGAAGCAGCTCGAGCGGCTCGTGGAGCGGGTTCATAAAAGCTTCGGCTGGGACGCCGCCGAGGAGGTGACGTTCGAGTGCGAGCCGGGCACGCTCTCCGAGGCAAAGGTGCGGGCGCTCAAGGATCTGGGGATGACCCGCATCTCACTCGGGGTCGAGAACTTCGACGATGCGATTCTGGAGGCGAACGGCCGGGCGCACCTGTCGGCCGAGATCGAGCGGGCGTGGGGCTGGATCAAGGCTGCAGGGTTTCCGAACACGAACGTCGATCTGATCGCCGGCATGGTGGGCGAGACCGACGCCTCGTGGCGGCGGACGATCGAGAAGACGCTCACGCTCGAGCCCGATAGCCTGACGATCTATCAGATGGAGCTCCCGCCCAACACCGTGTTCGTGCACGATGCCAAGGAGACCGGATCTGCGACGGCCGTCGCCGACTGGCCCACGAAGCGCCGCTGGGTGAACGAAGCCTTCGAGCTCTTTCTCGCGCACGGCTACGCGATCTCGAGCGGCTACACGCTCGTGCGCGATCCCGCGCGGGTGCACTTTCGCTATCGCGACATGCTCTGGGAAGGCAGCGATCTCGTGGCGCTCGGCGTAGCGAGCTTCGGGCATCTCTCCGGCGTCCACTACCAGAATGCGACCCACTGGGACGACTACCTCGGGGCCGTCGAGGCCGGGAGGCTGCCGATCGCCCGCGGGCTCGTGCCGTCGCCGCGGGAACTCTTGCTGCGGGAGGTCGTGCTCGGGCTCAAGCGTGGCAGCCTCGATGCCAGGCGGCTGGCCTTGAAGTATGGGATCGACCCGCTCGTGGAGTGGGGGGCGGTGTGGGAGTTGCTCGCGGCCGACGGCTGGCTCGAGGCCGTTCGCCCGCGGCCTGTCCTCACGCGGGCCGGCCTGCTCCGCATCGACGCCCTGTTGCACCGGTTTTTCGAGTGACAACGGGGGGTGGTTTTGCCCACAATTGCCGGCTCGTCTCCAAGTCTCCGGCGGTG
>Ga0247836_1002469_pt1 | contig 26703 bp, 17 predicted proteins | sample LaCruzMarch2015__4_FD_187116 | JGI IMG/M metagenome (GOLD analysis project Ga0247836, IMG submission 187116) | Freshwater microbial communities from meromictic Lake La Cruz, Castile-La Mancha, Spain - LaCruzMarch2015_14m | ecosystem: Environmental > Aquatic > Freshwater > Lake | place: Spain... | reverse complement strand
ACCTGCTACAGCCCTTTGAACAATATATGAAAAACAGAACATATGATTTAAACGATGTAACAGAGCTGCTTAGCATCAAAGAATTTTCAGAACAATTTTGTGATAATTTATTTTTTAGCCCAACAGATTCTAAAACAAAAAAGCTTTTTTTAACCGATATTTTCACCGTATGCAGCGAGCAAGAAACAATTACTCCACTTCTACTTTCACCATCATGGTGCATACTGCTTGGCCTGCAACCAAAACAAACTATGACTCCAGAAGAATTACAAAAATTCTTTGCCGCTTTAAAAATAGACAACAAATGGGAAACCGACTGGAATAGCTCGCTACAGGGTTTTTATCAAAAAGATTACAAAGATCTGGCGCAAGAAATAAAATCAATATTGACGACGAGGTATGAAGCTAATATATTCTCCTTGTTACTAAAAACAAAGATAGGAGAGACAAATTCAACTATCTTTACTATAGTAAAAACAAACACGAAACAACATTTGCTAGGTTTTGACATCATAAAAACCTATCAAATTTAAACGGAGAATATTTTGCAAATTAAAACCGAAACCAAAGTTGGCGTCTTTGTCATTCTGGCAATTGCGATATTTATTATCATGACTGTTGGTATTGGCGCGTTTAGACTTTCATCTTCAGGTTATGTTCCATACACTGTTTCTTTTGACGATGTATCCGGATTATCAAAAAAAGCAGAAGTCAAAATAGCAGGCGTCAAAGTCGGTTCAGTTGAACACATTGAATTAAACTCTTCAGGAAAAGCACAAGCTCAAATCCTGGTGGATAAAAAATTCGCACTCTATGACAATGCGTATGCAGTGGTACGACAAGAAGGTTTAATTGGTACCAAATATTTAGAACTCATTCCTGGGGACCCAATGCTACCACAACTTCCTTCAGGTAACACCCTTGCGCGACCTGGCAGAGAAGCGGTATCAATTGACGAGCTCCTGTTTAAATTTAAAAATATCGCTACCCACGTAGAACAAGTGACCGATAGCATCAAAGATGCATTTACCGGTCAAGAAAAATCAGAACAGTTAAAATCACTTGTTGAAAACCTTTCCACGGCGTCAGCAAAGATTGATCGCATTGCATCTTCTCTCGATCACGTGTTTACTGAAAATGAAGAAGGCCTTAAAAACACGATCAACAACATTCACAGCTTTACCACAACGCTTAAAGATGATATTCCAAACCTCAAAGAAAACTTTGCAAACTCTGCTGAAACAATATCGCGAGCAGCTGATGAAGCGCGCGAAGGATTTAGCAGCATCACATCTATCTCTCAAAAAATAGATGAAGGCAAAGGACTTCTGGGTAAATTGATTAACGAAGATGATATGTATCGCGACATTAAGTCAGCGGTCAACAGCGTTAAAAACTATCTGGCAAAAATTGAAACTATGAGCATAATCTTTGATGCTCACTCAGAAACAATGCACCGTCCAGTCGACCAGTTTAAATATACTGACTCAAAAGGATACTTCAACGTTCGTATTCATACCAACAGCAACTCGTTTTACATGGGACAAATTGCTACTTATGAGCGTGGATTTGTAAGCCGTAAATATACCTACAATACCTACTACGACAATCGACGAAACATCTACGAAGAAATTCCATACGATGAAATTCCAACAGATCCAGCAAATGGATTCGCTGCGTTTAACAGACGTGAGTTCGCTCCACTTACTGTACAACAAGAACGAAAACCATATGCGTATGGCTTCCAATTCGGAAAAATTTATCAAAACATAGCGCTACGTATTGGACTATTTGAAGGTACTGCTGGTGTGGGTGCTGATTATTATATCCCACTACCAAATGATAAATTATCATGGATTACCTCTCTTGAAATGTTTGACTTCACTGGTTTCCAACGCCTTGATTTCAACAAAGAAAGACGTCCTCACGTAAAATGGATTAACAGAATATTCTTGTTTAATAACATTTACACAACATTTGGATTTGATGATTTTGTCAGTGACAACGCAACATCATTCTGGGGAGTTGGTATTCGTTTTGCAGATGACGATATTAAATATCTACTCTCTAAATTTAACCTCAGTTTTGCATAGTTTAAAACGTAAGAAATTCATAATCTACTTACAAACAATGTGCAGTTATCAGATATTATTCACGCTCAGGAGATCTCTATGTCATTTACTAAAAAAAATATTTTCATTCTTGCTCTATGCGTTCAAATCTCGAGCCTATTAATGCCTGCAGAAGAAAGAACCCCTACGCTATCTAAGTCCGATCTCGATCTTATGGAGATTGGAGCGCAAGGAGCTGTATTTACTGCCCTCTATTATGATTTACTTGCGCTGACACGAACCCCTCCTTGTCCGCACTACAAGAAGCTACGAGCGCCAACCAAACAACAGCTATTGAAGGCGTAATACGCGCAATGACTACAAAACTTGAACACCACACTCCGGCAGCACGAAAAGAAAGTATTGCTGCACAGAGGAATAAATGTGTTGATCATTTCGCACGAAAAATGAAAGACTTGCAACAACAGACAAAGAGTACCAACTAGTAGTGCTTGCAATTGGCAGCAAGTTACTCTGCTTTGATAGCATAAAATATAATTTATGGAGATTTTAATTTTGCTAAAAACAAAACAGATTATTTTTGCCTGCTTACTCATTCCAATGTGTCATAACCCATCAACCGCCGACAACAGAAGTGAATGTTTGATGCGAGAACTTCAACAGATGAATATTAAAGCTGTTCGCGCAGTCCTTGAAACAAGCACAACCAACGAATCGCTACAACGCAAAATAGAATCTCTGACGCGTAGCGCGGATGGTCTAAATATCGCAACTCACCCTGTTTTTATAGCTCATAGAACAACTCTTGAGCAAGGATTAACTCAAAATGCTCATGACCTTAGATCCTTCCTCAAAAATTATTTACACGAATTAGAACAATCTACCCAAACAAATCAAGCTCAACAGTAATTTTTTTGCCGCGTTATTGCTATTTGCGCATCTTACGCTACATTCATATGGTCAAGGTGTAGTATTTTATACGTATGGAGATTTGTATGCTGAGTATCAAAAACAGTTTTTTCATTGCTCTCATTCTTATACAAGCATCAAAGCTTTTAATCTCTGCCGACCAACATCCACCATATGATCTTGATGCTATGGAAACAGAACAACGATCTCTCATGCAGCAACATACATCAACGCTACAAGACTTGATAACTGAATATTGGACGCTCAAGCAACAAAACCATACACTCACAAAAACACTAAGAGCAGTAATGCTATATTTACATGGGCATAGCAAGCGAGAAAAATCCCGCACATTGATCAATCAAGTACACAAGCCTCTAAGGTTTCGCGTTAGAATACATCATCGCTCAAACAAAACACCATTGGCAAATAGCCGAATGTCTAATAAACTATAAAATACATGTTAGGGTCTTTATGGGGATTTATTATGTTACTCAACGCAAGAACTATTTTTATAGCCGTACTGATTATTCAATCATCGAATTTATTAATCTCAGCTGATCAGACTTAGCTGCATGAAAACGCAGAACTAACCGTTTTGCGAGATGAATATCAGGCATTAATTTCTAATGCGAATTGCTATGCAATGTTCATACAGAATGCTTTAAACAACAAAAAACCCGAAGACGTAAAAAAACAGATTGAAATCGTTCTCAATCTCATGCAGCACCATCAACAACTATATACCACAAAACGTCTTGCTCAATTGATTGTTCAACAAGAACAAATTAATAGAGAATATGCTGCAGCAAACAAAACAACTAATCAATAATAAAAGTATGTATACTTCATCTTAAAAACATAAAAAAATCTCGCCTTTGAAGCGAGATTTTTTTATGTTTTTTTTAATTCCAGCGCTGAGTCCATTGCATAGGATCCACAGCTACATTTTTCACGCGTATTTCCCAGTGTAAATGATCACCGCTTGCATATCCGGTCATACCCATATACCCAAGAGGATGTCCTTTTTTCACTTTTTGACCAACACGAATATCAGCATAATCACGCAAGTGACAATATAAACTTAAAACTCCACAACCATGATCAATAACGACCGTGTTACCCGTGTGTGTAAATCTATCTTTTAAAACAATCACACCATGGTGTGATGCCCAAATAATACTATTTTTGTCTGATACTAAATCAAGTGCTTTATGCACTTTACGTCCACGCTCTTGCGATGTACGAATAGCGCCAAATTCAGTTGTAATGCCTTTAAGTACCAATGGAACATCAAACGATCCTGACCATAATTTTTCTAATTTAGATTGCGCAGCAAGTTTTTCCATCTCAACTTCTAGATCTTGTTCTTGCAAAGGAGTGAATTCTAACTCTGTTTGCAATTTATTTCCTGTAATTCCCAAAACTCTGCGTTTAAATGTTACAGGAATAACTTGCATTTTTCCCTCTAAAGAAACTTTATTTCCCAAGCGATCACAAACATCAACGCTAAATGGATATTCTCCAGCTTCTTGTTCACATTCCATTGGTATATATGTTTCATAAATCAAAGAGTTTTTGCTTTCCGGGAAGAACTCGTAATCATTTTGCAAAACATGCGCAACGATAGATTTTACAGGTTTGTTAACTTGTACCTGCATAAATAAGCAACGACCTTGTTGCACTTTATAATCTGAAGCAAGAGAAACAAGAGCCGCTTGCAAATTCAAATTGTCAGTATAGAAAGTTCGCTCTACGATTGTTTTGTTTTTATTTTTTGTTGCATCAACAATTTCAAATTTGACATGATGCTTACCATCAGGAATAGATTTAACAGGAATTGAAATAGGATGATCAAACTGTTTGCGATTGATTTTAAATTCACTATGCATCACGTTATCATCAAGCCACATTGATATGTGAGATATTTTATACGGACTCCAGCCCTTCACAGAACCTGTCACATCTCCCTGATATCCTTTGTCTTCTTCAAATCCTTGTATAGTAACTTGAGGAACGGTCATGTCAAAATAATACAAATATGCTTTGCGCGCCGTATAGCCAAAAACAAGTAGCAAAACACCAAGAACAAGATATCGACCTTGCGGAATCATAAGAAACCCTTAATAATGCTGATTAATAGAATAAAAATGACGATTACACGCTATTTAGTTTAACAAAAATCGAAAATAAAACATTGCTTTTTTTGCAATAGTTTTTTATACCTTAAAAAAATTAAAGAAGGTAGCATGTATATGAATTTTCACCTGATATTTATTCTCTGCTCTTTTTTTTCTTCATTCATCCAAGCAGGATACCAAGCTGCCAGCGTAGGTAACGCTAATTCTCTCACGAGCCAAATGTTTGCATCATCACCACTCACACCAACCAATCAAAAATCTCTGAGCAACATGGTGCATACCGTCTCGACATATCCAATACTTGGCATAACGTCAAACAACACCTTACAACAAGGTATCAAGTCCCATAAACTCAACGCTATGACTCCTGCAAAAACTCGTCCACTGCTACGCAACGCAGCTCTTTCAATTTTAAAAACAAGTCCAGGCGCTTTTAAAAATTATCCCAAAGGAGCAACTCTTTTTGCTGGGTATCCTACGATCGCTGCAAAATTTGATACCATGATTGATGGCTTTCAGGCAAATCCACGATTCGTTACCATGTTTCGAAAAGTTCATATCGGAGTACTCAATGAACTTTATGACTATCTCATGGGTATTTTTATGAACTTCAATTTACAACATGTTGGTATCTCACAAAGTTCTGACGCTTCTGGAAGTTTACAAATCAGCGTACCGCTTTTTCTTGAATATGAAGAAAACTACGCAGCAAATACAAAAACACTCATCATCAATAAATTAATGGACATTATCGAATCACAATTTAACGGCGCAATTCGATCCTACACCAAAAATATGCCACAAACTTTTGCGACCTTTACGGGCAAAACAGCAATACAAAATGATTACAGTATGGACCTAACTCAATTGATTGTGCATCAACTTGAACCAGACATGGTCAATTTCAAAAAAACATATCTGCAAGCTCTTGGTGGATATCTATCTTTCTTTCAGTTATATACGGGCTACTTGAATCAACCGCATCCTCGACAACCAGATAGCTTTACTGCTTTTGTCGATATTGCAGAGCAAATTAATAAATTTTTATACAACGATGCTCAAGATACTGATGATAAAAGCAAAGTAGCTTTTGCAAAAATGAATCCACCCTTATTTCAATTCAGCTATGATGACATGTGCGCCTTAGAGCTCATTCCACATCTAGCGAAATCAATGCCAAGCACTATCAAAACTATAGATTGGCCTGATCATATTGTACAAGCAGCGCAAGAAGGATTGGTACTCAATATTCCTGGACAGAAACCACACCCTCTTGCTTACTTTAAAGACACAAATGGTGTCGTTGTGCGTAACTTAAGTAAAAGCACATCGGTAAAACTATTTATCTGTATGCGCCTTGGTGACAATTTATTTGAACAAGAACTCATCCCGCAACCATCTTGGCTCAATTCGTGGGAAGGTGTTGTCAAAATACTGCGTGCTTGTTTTGGAGATTTTTCTGCGCTACTGGGCATGGATATTTTAGACCCAGTACTTGAAGCACTTGTATTAAATGTTACGTTAACACAACAAGGAAAAGATCCTAACGCTACGGACAACATTAGTGCTGCATGCAAAGCAACACTTGCAAAATGGAATCAATCGCTCAAAAATCAAAATGGGACGACTCAGGGATCACAACAGACACCATCGCTACCATCTCTGATCGGACTACCCTCTTTACCAAGCTTACCATCGAGCTTCACAACGCCACCGTTACTTATGCAACCAGGAGCGTAGCAGATGTCAAAAAAAATTATTTTACTGTATTGCTTGTCTCTATCATGTACGCTCACCATCTATACCAACATGATGCGTGATATGGCCGTGATGATGGGAGCACAACTTGGAGCTTCAATTGCAGACACCATCGTCACCAATGAATTTGCAGAAGTTGCAGCCGGTATTCAAAAAGATCAAACAAATATGACCATTGCATCAAAAACATTTGTGTCTGACGTGCAGCTTGCACAACAAACACAACTCAAAAACATGATCAACTTGTTTGGTTCTGCTCAACAGCAAGTCAGTACACTTATGAACAACCAAACATCAATCATGCAGCAAATGCAATTGTACATGGATAGCATCATTAGTCTACAAGTTCCTACGCAAAATTATTTAGTTGATCCAATTGATTACGATCAAATGTTTACCAATGCCACGATGTATACCCCACAAGGACCAACATGGAAAAATATATATCAAATCGGTAACTGGCAATACGATGAAACAACCAATAGTTTTTGGCAAATGCAACATGTACCATCTACCACACCAGCAGCTCAAGCTTCGGCCGCAACAACAGCAAGTATAACTGCTGATGCATATCAAAACTCAGTATTTACAGAATGGATCTCCAGACAACCTTACGAAATCATCTGCGACATTACACTGTACCAAGTCAGCTATCCTTTCTACGTAGGAGTCATGTTTAACAAATCTCGCTGGATATCTGGCGATAGTTTTGGCATTCAAAAATATCGTACTCTTGGAATTTATGGTGACAAAAATAATAAACTATCACTGAGTTTTGCTGAGCAACTAACACCAACGCCATCAGCCAAAACTCCTTTAACAGCAACTACCATAGAACCTATCTATCCTCTTGAACAAATATTTAACAACAACGGCGCACAACGCTTTGCTATCAATCCTGCACTCCTACAATCACTACAAACACAACCACTCGTGATTCATCTCAAAATTAAACCTGCAGCGACAACCATAGAATATAAAGTTTGGTTTGCTGGCAACAAAGAACCACAAGGTTACTATATGATTAAATCTAATGCTGCATCATCTACAAATTTAAAAAAATCAGGGCAAACCAGCATTACATTAACTAACGCAAATGGCACAACATATAGTTACGATGTCGTTAATGATAATAATATGTATCTGTATCACGGTGTTGGCTTTATCACACCAGGAGCTATTGCGCAATTTCAATTAAAAGGACCTCAGCAGTTATTGTTCAATCAAAAAGCTGTACAAATATTTACAACAGAAACAACTAACTATATTAAACAACAACAAGCTGCTGCACAAACAAAGCAAATCGATGCCCCATTACTCCCTAACAGCAATGGATAACGTCATGAACATGCGTATTTTTATTCTACTTTTTAGTATCACTTTTTGCAGCACCATGTTGCACTCATCCACAAAGTTGCCCATGACACCCACAACACTGAATGATCATGACCCTATACATGTTTTTGCAGCACTAAAATTTCCTGTTACTAAAGCCACTGATGCATTTACCGTCAATCTTTTAAAAGAGATCGATAATACCTATGGTGCAACAGGGATGAAACTGGATGCACTGCAAATTGCACATATTAAAAATAGTTATTTGTACCTTATATTTTTAGCAAAGCTGCATAAAGTACAACACCAAGCTCAATATAAAAAATACAAAACAGATTTCGCTCCGTTTTTAACTGATAACGGACAAGCTTCTCCACACCTACCAACCACAAAATTGATCACATCTCCGGGATGGAACAACGTCACGATCACGTCACAAGATTTAATTAATTCACCGATGTGGCAACTATTTTGCCAATCTATGATTTGCGATGCGTATGCATATTTTGCAATAGGCCTGGGCATTATTCACAACATAGAAAAACAAGAATTTAATTACATTCCACATTTTGAAACGTCTTACTACAACCAAGATTATACAAACCTGCGTACCATCAACAGCATTGTCCGAACTAAAATTTTATTAGAGCATAATGTTAAAAATCATTATGTGGCACAAACAAATGCATGGAAAAATCTACCAACAACAAAAAGTAATCAAAAAAAACAAACAACCACCATTGAACAAGCGGTCGTAGCTTTTCGCCAATCACCTTTTTACCAATCGACACACGATCTACATACTCTCATGGGAACACGCGCTACGGTTAATGCTGGAAAGCCCATCACCGGACAACAGCTGCTACAAGCTCCTCAGCTGAAAAGTCCCCTCAAAGAATATGTCTTTTGTTATTTTATGTTGTATGAAATGTACGGACAAATCACCACTGCTATCACACAACAAAATCTTGCCGCAACGCTGAATGTTTTAAGCAGATCAAAATTAACACCAAATATTGTGCCCTACACCAACAAAGATTTTGTCCCACTAAATGCACTGCTTGCTGTCAAAAGTAAAGCAGAAGGAACTCACGTCTTATCGATTCACCCATCACCTAAAACTTTCAAGCCGGAAGATTTTAGGAAGAAAAAAGACATGCTCAACCCAAGCAGAGAATCAAACCAAGCATACATGAAAAGAAAATTCAAACCTCAGCCAGCCGTGCAAGCTCAAGGGTTTTTCTCTTTTTTTAGTAATATCGGCAGCGATATTGAGCACGATGCTACCTCTGCATTTGATGATGTAAAAAATTGCGTTGAAGCAGCAGCTGACTCCGTAGCAGATGGAGTTGAGGCAGTTGGACTTGGTATTGCAGGAATGGCATGTAAAAGTCTCTTTTTCGTTCCAAGCGTTGCAGCAATAGGTGAAAATTTAAGCACTGAATCACAACATAAATTTACAGCTTCAGCAAATGAACTCGAAAACTCCATCACAGATTTCTCGGCAAGCATTAAGGATGGCATTATTGCACCAATTGGAGAAGTAGAAGGAGATTTGGTTGGATTTGTTTTACAAGACCAAAAAATTGGTTCTGATATTTCTTCAGTCATTGACTCTACTGCAGGTGCTATTGTACAAGTAGCTGCTCAAGCGGGTTCATTCTTTGTCGTTGCAGCTGGAGAAGCTGTTCAAGGAGCAATGGATGCCGTCGAAGCTGCAAACGACATAAACACCCTGATTACTTCAGGAGCTATGGCAATATTTTCAGCACAAGGTCGCGATGATTTTTTACAGACATGGCATGACACATTGCATGATTGTGTAACGGGACTGACTGCCGCATATACTGAAGGCATGGTTGTCGTTAAAGCTAACGTTGCAGCCGTTATGCAAGCAATGGGAGCTGTCATCAACTCGATTACAACTCTTTTTATTGATCTATCAAGAGAAGTTACCTTCCTTTTCATGACCATAGCCGATGCAACTATCGGAGGAATTGTCGATGCTGTCACTGGGCAAAAATATAATCCTATCGCATATGGGCAAGCTGCTGAAGACCATGTCACCAACAAACTCGAAGCCCATCGCCAAGTAATCAATCAAGTTATGGGAGTTGTTGCGTGTATTGCTGCTGACGCAGTTGTCGATGTAGCAACAGCAGGAGTTGGTACCGCAGCAGATGCCGAAATGGATGTTATGATTATGGGTGCTGCCGAAGGTGCCGCAGAAACAGGAACCGAAGTAGCAACAGAAGCTGCCTCAGAAGTTGCGCAACAAGCCGTAAGTGACGCTGCAGACGAAGCTGATGTTGCGGCAGAGAACTTAGCCAAAGCTGTAGGTAAAGCAGCTATAAAAGCTGCTAAGCAAGCTGTGGAAGACGCAAAAGGACAACTCGAAAAAGCCATCGCTAAAGAAGCAAGAATAGCTGCTCGAATAGCACAGCGACAACTTGAAGACTCAGCACAAGAAGCTGTCAGTGACGCAGCAGATGATCTGGCAGATGCTGAGGCTGAGGGAGACGAGGAAGCAATTAATGCTGCTAAACAAGCTCTCGAGCAAGCTAAAGAAAAATTAGCAAAAATAGCAGCTGAAGTTGTAAAAAAACAAGCTCTCAGAGACACAGCTGATGCTCTCAAAGATGAGGCAAAAACTTGGGCAGCAAAAGCACTTAAAGCAGCAAAAGACAAAATTGAGAGCGCTGTTGAAAGCTTAAAATCTTTACCAAAAGATATTGCAAAATCAGTTGCCAATGTTTTAAAATCAAACTCAGATCTGGCTGACGAGGCCGCAGGCGATGCAAGCACCAAAGCAGAAGAATTATCTAAAGCTCAAAAAATATTTGATGCTGCAAAAACAGCATTCACCGATTCACTCGATGATGGCAGCGAAGAAGAAATAGCTGCAGCTAAAGAAAAACTTATGCAAGAAGCTAGAAACCTGCAAGAGGCGCAACAAGAAAGCAAAGAGGCTGAAGAGTTTGCAAAGGCTTCTAAAAAAATTGCTGAAGAAGGCAAAGGCGCAAAAGCTTTACGTTATCTTAAAAATGGATTTAAAGTATTTAAACCACTTGGTTTTATTATGAACGTTGCATTCAACTTCACCACGATGATTAGTGGATACAACCAAGACGAACAAAACTTACTACAACAAGCTCAACAAGCACAATCACTGCAAGATTTATGGCAAGCAAACACTCAAATGAAACTCTCCACTGCGCAAACCAGCCTAGCCAACCTGGAAGAAACATCTCTCAAACAACAAGCAGCAGTTGGTAACGGCACTCTTGGTCTTGCACTATATCAAAACTACACCTATTCATTTATCAACCAGTACCAACAAAGCATCCTGAATGCTTTAGCACCAACATACATTATGCAACTACTTCCCGACAATACGACAAACTTGCTACCAGGAAACATTGGTACACAGTGGGGTATCAACAGTAACTATTTAGATCTATATCCATCACAAGGTTTTTATTCTACCACTACCGGTAGAGCAGATTTCCCATTCGCTCAAGAAATTGCACAAGCTCCACGCGTTGCTACACAACAAGGTTCAACAACGGTGACCGATAAGCAATGGTTCAATCAACGCTGCATAGCAATTGACGCAACATCACCTACCAATATGCCAAAAAAACCAACCGATCCATTAACAGTCAAAATCGATTTGCAATTCCTCTACGTACTTGCGTCAGAATTCCATGTTGGTATTTATATGGGCGGACATTATCATGACTACTTTTCACCACAATATTTAGCTCAGCTACTTAATACAACTCCAGCAAATATTCAATCTGCTTTCCAAAATTTACAAAACGCATTAGAAAAACAAACATCAACGACAGCTTATTTAAACCCATCAATAATAGACCTCAATGAAACAATGCTCGCTAAGATGGTGGTCATTTACCGTGATTCTGCAACAGATTCTATCAAACTCGGTGTTTACGAACATTTAGGTTCTCCTGATTGGTTACTCCAACTCGAAATACCAGCCGCTGCGCAACTTGATCAACAACATACGTACAGCTTACAAGCAACACTCAATCAAGATTCTTTAGCTGTTTCTCTTTTCGTTGACAACAATCCAACTGCAATTATTGATCAAACAGTCACCGTTACTCCAATCGCAAATCAAAGAATGTACGGTGTTATTTCTTCAGGAGCAGCAATTCAATGGAATCAATTAAGCCCGCAGTCGAAAAAAACAATCAATAGCACAGCGCGTCCAACGCAAAACACAACTCCAGAAATGCAGCGCGAAAAACAAGCGAAAGTTGAATTAGCTGACGCACTACAACCAACATTTGGCGCTATAGCACTGACGCCAATATCGAAACAAGCAGTACTGTTTGGCCAATACGTATACGCTTCTACCAAAACAGATTTGCAAAAAATAGATCCTAAAAATCCTGCCGACTTCCTACTGTTTGGAACAAACAATAAGGGCACCATTACCAACATTGGAAAAATACCAAATAGTATTTCCGATGCATCAACCAATGTTTTAATCAGTTTGATTTCTGGTCACGTTTTTGATCTACATGGTAATGTTATTAAAGTTCTTCCAAATGTTTGGACCAACTATCAAACATCTGCCCATGGTCCATTCTCACCAAACCTTAACACATACATCACCAACGAACAAACAAACATGTATAAACTTCTGTCTAAAGTTAAATTTGGAGACTTTATACTCAACATCATGAGCCCGACAACTCTGCAAGCAGGAACCTATATCTATAGTTGCGTTCAAACACTGCAAGCAAGCGGTGCTCCTACCATTGATTATTTAGTGTGTACAACATTACCAACCACAACAACTCCTCCACAGCTGGGACTTCCGCCAACAGCTACCAACGCTCAAGCGCTCCTCAGCCTTGTATCTGGAAATTTATACACAAAAACAACCGTCATAAAACCAAAAACAATTCCAACTCCTCAAAAAACCTATGACGTTTTTTCTGAATTTACCAAATATCTTGCTGCTGGTAATGTTACTCAAGCTGATTATACTGTTATAAAAGCAGCTCAAATTGCATATGTTGCAAGCTCTGCTGCAAGTACTGCTGGTGCATCAACTCCATCGACACCATTGCCACTGCATATTGGAAGTATCGGATCAATACAATCAATTAACAAAGAACAAATCGCAGCTAAACAACTAGCCTTATCACCGACCACGCAAAAATCGGTACCATTTAGCTTCCATCCAAAAACAGACATTGCTCAAGGACAACGTCAAGCTGCAGGATCTGTTAAATTTCAATTTCATGCTCCAACGCGTAAATAATCAAAAGCACAGATCACACAACGACAAAGGAAATCATAATGCTTGAGCGACCTAGTAATATTGCTAAAAAGCCTGGTGTTTATATTTTTAAAAATTCAGCAGACCAAATTATTTATATCGGAAAAGCAAAATCACTACATGCTCGCATTTCATCGTATTTTAACAATCCCGATGCATACAAGGTGCAGATGATCTTGCATGATGCAACGAGCATCGAAACTATCCCTGTCAACAGCGAACTCGAAGCTTTGTATCTCGAAGTTGAACTGATTAAAAAATACCAACCAAAATTTAATACGCTCCTGAAAGAGGGCAATCCTTTTGTATACCTCTTCTTTTCACAAGCTGCACTGCCTACGATTTCAATCGTTCGTACTAAAACAAAAAAAGGTACCTACATAGGACCATTTTTAACTAAAAAAGCAGCATATGGTGTTCATAATTTTTTAATTAAAACATTTTCGCTCAAACTTTGTAAAAAGAAAATACAAAGCGGATGTCTACAGTATCACATTGGAATATGCGCAGGATATTGCGCCACCGATTTCGATGTTGATTTTTATATTTCCCGATTTAAATTAGCACAATATTTAGTTCAAAAAGATCCACATGCTGCCATGGCACACCTTGATGAAGAAATAAAAAAAGCATCTCTAGCTTTACAATTTGAACGGGCACAGCAACTGCATGAATATAAAAAAAACTTCCAGCAATTTGCATACACGGTAGAAAAATTAGAGACCATGCCTAGCAAGCAACAAAAATCTACTGATGATAAAAACATTGCACTTCTGATCGCCCTACAACAAAGATTACACCTTAAACATGTCCCCTATGTCATCGATTGCTTTGATATCTCACACCTACAAGGCACCGCCATAGTTGGAAGTTGCATTCGTTATGTGAATGGACAACCTGAACCGAAATCATTTCGACGATTTCAAATTAAAAGCTTACAAGAGCAAGATGATTATCAAGCGTTACGCGAAATAGTGCAACGTCGTTATAAAACTGAATCGAATTATCCCAACCTCATCATTGTCGATGGAGGAAAGGGACAAATTAATGCCATCAAACCATACATTGGCACAGCGGAACTGGTAGGCTTAGCAAAAAAAGAAGAAACTATTATTTCTGCAGATTTTAAACATTTTATACAACTGGATCAACAAAAACCGCAAGATTTATTGCTGCTGCAAATTAGAGACAAGACACACCAGTTTGCAATATCATATCACCGCAAAAAGCGATCAGAGGTCTTAACCGAATAATTTCTTTTGCAATAAGTTGAAAAATGTTCCAAGATCGTTCATATCATCTGATTTTATATAAGAAAGAGTTTAATAATGTCAAAACTGTTCTCATTTGCAGCTTTACTGATTTTTACCATCACTGAGCAAACATGTAGCATAAACTTTGATATCATCCCTTTAACATCTTGGTTACAACAAAATCCAGAGGTCCAATATCAAAAATGTTTTGATGAGTATACTTTTAAATTTAAACCCTTCCCTCTATCAATTGATCCTTCACAACAACCTTATGTAGGACAAATTAAAGAAACATTTATTTTAACGATACCCAATGGTCGTATTCTTTCAGACACTGGATGTGTTTTGTCTAATAATCATCAAATTATTGCTGACTTTATCTGGAAAAAACGACTCCATAATATTGAAAACATTCCTACCATGGATAAAATTCCAACAATAATTACTCATCATAAAGTTGTTGTGATAACACAATCTGCTTATACCAATTATTGGCACTGGATCTCAGAAATTTTATGTCGCTTAGCTCTTATTGATATGTTCAAAATTCAATATGATTATATTTGCATTCCACAATCAACACCATTCATGAAAGATTCGCTTGCTCTGTGGGGAATTGATTCTCAAAAAATTATACCTATCTCTTACGAACAATGTTTTTGTATTCAAGCAAATGAATTAATTGTGCCATCTCTTGTCAGCAACACAAATACAGACTGCCCACTATTATCTTGTTACGCACAACAACATTTGCTGACTTATGTAAAAAACAAACTGTTAACAGCTGCACAAAAAACAGATCAAAAACCTTTTGCTAAAAATATTTTCATATCTCGAAAAGATACACCACTACGAAATATTCTCAATGAAGATGATGTGTTTGCATTACTAAAACCATATGGCTTTGAGCGTTATGAACTAAGCAATTTATCCGTTACAGATCAAATTTTATTATTCCATAATGCAAATGTAATTATAGCTCCACAAGGTACTTGTGTTGCTAACACTATTTTTTGCGATTCAAAAACAGCTATAATAGAACTTTTTCAAGGACTATGTGATAGTACATTCTGGTATACATCACAAATGCTAGAGCAAAACTATACCCCTTTTCAAACAATTCCCTTTATGCATGATTATATTACGGCATGGCAATCACACACCATTATGCCGCTGCCCATCATTCAAAAATTAATAGACAATTTAGTCTCTGCAAAAAGAATATCAGTTGAAAAATAATAAAAGCTCATATTACAATAATATTAAATCATTATTGCTAAAGGATCTCTTATGACATTTGAAAATTTTACAGACTCCTGCAAAGAGCTGCTCCAGCAAGCAGCTCAGTTTGCTCAACAACAAAAAAACCCAACACTGCAAACAATTCATTTATTTTGGGCAAGTCTGGACAATGATTTCTGCTTATCTTTCTATATGCGACTACAAGTTCCGCTCAAAGAATTAAGCGATCTTACCAAGCAAGAGCTACAACGACTGCCAACAACAACCAATAGTAGTTTAACCATTGATCCCTCATGTGATGCTTTCTTAAAAAACTGCGTTGAAGATGCCCAAAAAATGGGTGATTCATTTACCAGTCTTGAACATGTGCTATTGCAATTTTCTACAACACAATCACTGCCAAAGCCCATCACGGATTTCTTATCTCAACATGGAGTTACTCATAAAAACATTGTAAATCTTATGTCGACCATGCGCAAAGGGAAAAAAGTGACCGATAAAAACGCAGAGAAACAATACGAAATATTAGAAAAGTTTTGTCAAAATATTACGAAGATGGCTCAACAAGGAAAACTTGACCCTGTCATCGGACGACATGAAGAGATACGTCGCGTTGTGCAAATTTTATCCCGTCGCACCAAGAATAACCCCGTGCTCATAGGTGACCCAGGCGTAGGAAAAACGGCGATTGTGGAAGGAATAGCGCAGCGTATTGTTCAAGGCGATGTTCCTGAGAGTTTAAAAAATAATATTATTTATTCTCTTGATATGGGATCACTCATGGCTGGGACCAAATACCAAGGTGAGTTTGAAGAACGCATCAAAAACATTTTAAAGGCGATTGAAGAGTCTGGTGACAATGTCATTTTGTTCATTGATGAACTACACATGCTCGTTGGTGCAGGATCATCTGGTGGAGGAATGGATGCATCTAATTTACTCAAACCAGCGCTTGCGCGTGGCCAACTACATTGCATCGGTGCAACAACCATAAAAGAATATAAAAAATATATCGAAAAAGATGCGGCACTTGAGCGACGCTTTCAAAAAGTACTCGTCGAAGAACCTTCTATTGAAGATGCTCTTTCTATTCTGCGAGGCCTAAAAGAAAAATATGAACTGCATCATGGTATCAAAATAACCGATGATGCCCTCGTGCAAGCAGTGCAACTATCCGCGAAAAATATACCTGATCGATTCTTACCTGATAAAGCAATCGACCTTGTCGACGAAGCTGCTTCGATGGTGAAAATGGCAATTGAATCCAAACCAGAATCTCTTGACCAAATGGAACGCAAAATACGACAACTTGAAATCGAAAAAGTTGCTCTTACCAAAGAAAAAGACAACAAAGCTTCTCAAGAACGATTGCAGGATCTAAGCAAAGAACTTTCAACACTTAAAGAACAACATCAAACCCTGCTCAATCAGTGGGAATCTGAACGAGCACCTCTCGAAAAGATTCAACAAATCAAAGAAAAGATCGAGCTTGCTAACTATGAATTTTACCAAGCTGAACGCATGGGTGATTTTGCTCGTGCATCTGAAATTAAATATGGAAAATTAGTTCAACTCGAAAAAGAACTAAAAGGCGAGCAAGATAAAGTCAACAAAACTGGGTCATCGCTACTCAAAGAAGAAGTCACCGCAGAAGATATCGCAAAAGTACTCTCCCGCTGGACTGGAATTCCTGTATCAAAACTCAAATCGTCTGAGTCTCAGAAACTACTCGATATGGAGTCAGTTCTTAAGCAACGCGTGGTTGGACAAGATGAAGCAATCACCAAAATAGTACATGCTATCCAAGTGCATCGAGCAGGACTGACTGATCCAAATAAGCCAATCGGATCGTTTCTGTTTCTTGGGCCAACAGGTGTTGGAAAAACAGAAGTAGCAAAAACACTCGCTGACTATTTATTCAACGATGAGCATAAATTAATTCGTATCGACATGTCAGAGTACATGGAAAAACATGCCGTATCACGCCTGATTGGATCACCTCCTGGATATGTAGGACATGAAGAAGGTGGACAACTCACTGAAGCTGTGCGACGTAATCCATACAGCATTGTGCTGTTTGATGAGATAGAAAAAGCACACCCAGAAGTATTTAACGTGTTTCTGCAAATACTTGATGATGGCAGACTCACTGACGGTCAAGGTCGTACTATTAATTTCAAAAATTGCGTGATTATCATGACCTCAAATATTGGTTCTGACATAATTTTACAAGCAAAAAAAATCGACAATCATGTTAAAAACGAAATAGAAAAAATACTGCATAAAACATTTAGACCAGAGTTTCTCAATCGTATCGACGAAACCGCATTCTTTAACATGCTCACTGCAGATACTATTAAAAACATTGCCAAGGTTCATATTAAAAAACTTGAGCGTCGCCTACATGAAAAAGATATTAAAGTTACCATCTCAGATGCTGTGCTTGATTTTATCAGCAAAGAAGGGTTTGAACCTGAGTTTGGAGCTCGCCCACTCAAACGAGCAATTCAGCAATACATCATCGTGCCTACATCGCAATATTTGCTCCAACATCCTGATACAAAAACAATACATATCGATTACTCTGATGAAAAAATAACAGTGAATAAGTAATATAAAAATAAAGCGAGTGCTATCAAATAGCACCCGCTTTATTTTTAATCTTCAAATTAGTAAAACAGCAATATTTTCAATGCATAGTTCATACAGTATTTAACTTTCCCGTATAGACCTATAGCATCTTTTATTTGCTATCTTGTTTTTTTGGCAAAAACTTCAATCCATAAATCGTCAAATCTTTTTCTTCAACTTCACCAGGAGCTTTCATCATAGCATCATGGCCACGCTGAGTTTTTGGAAAAGCAATAACATCTCGAATTGATTTTGATTGTGTTAAAAGCATGATAATACGATCAAGACCAAGAGCAAGTCCACCATGTGGAGGACAGCCCATTTCAAGCGCAGTTAAAAGTGCGCCGAATTTTTCTTGCATCTTAGCTTCATCAAGCCCTAAAATACCAAACATTTTCTTTTGAAACTCAATGTCATGAATACGAATAGATCCACCGCCAAGCTCATAACCATTGAGCACGACATCATATGCACGAGCTTTAATCTCGCCAAATGATTTTCCTTCCCAACCTTTTTGTGGGCTTGTGAAAGGATGATGCACAGAATCCCAGCGCTTACCTTCTTCATTGTATTCAAACAATGGAAAATCAGTCACCCAACAAAAACGATATTCATTTTCATTAATCAAATTTAATTCTGCAGCAAGAGCACAACGAAGACGACCCAAAAGTGTCCATGCTTCACTATATTTACCAGCTATTAAAAACAAAGTATCACCCGCAGCAACAGAGGGAATAATAGTGCGAACTTGCTCTAAGAAATTCTCTGGTAAAAACTTCGAGACCGGAGATTCTGCTTCCCCTTGATCATTAAAGCGAATCCAAAGTAATCCTTTTGCGCCCATGTTCATAGCTTTATTTACCCAGCCCTCAAGCTCAGACCGCGTAAACTGCTTTTGTCCCACATGAATTGCACCAACTTTTCCACCCTGCTTTAACACAGTTTGAATAAATTTTAATTCAGTATTTGCAAACAAAGCATCAATATCATGTATTTTTAATTCATAACGTAAATCAGGTTTATCTGAACCATACAACGAAAAAGCTTCATCAAACGTAATGCGCTCAAACTTTTGAGGAATAGCAATATTCATCGCTTTTTGAAACACATGATGCAACAATCGTTCAATTGTTTGCATAATATCTTCTTCGTTGATATACGACATCTCAACATCAATTTGTGTAAATTCTGGTTGACGATCTGCACGTAAATCTTCATCTCTAAAGCAACGAGCTATTTGAATATATCTATCAAAACCAGATGCCATGAGTAACTGTTTATACATTTGCGGCGATTGCGGCAATGCATAAAAACTACGCTCATGAATACGAGAAGGTACCAAATACTCTCGCGCACCCTCTGGTGTATTTTTTGTTAAAATTGGAGTTTCAACTTCCAAGAAACCTTCATTTCTAAAGAATTCACGCACTAAAAAAGTAACTTCGCTGCGTAAACGAAATTTATTAAACATTTCCTGGCGACGCAAATCTAAATAGCGATAAGTAAGTCTTGTTTCTTCTTCAACGTCATGTGCTTCATCAAGCATAAACGGAAGAGCTATAGCTTTATTTAAAATCTCAAGCTCATACACCTGAAGCTCGTATGCACCAGTTTTTATTTCTTTATTAATTAAATTTGCCGTACGCTCAACAACAGTTCCCGTAACAGCTACGACATATTCACTACGCAAACCATGCGCAAACTCGTGAGCCTGTTTATTAAAATCAGGACTAAACACAGCCTGCATGATCCCTTCTCTGTCTCGTAGGTCAATAAATATCAACCCACCATGATCTCGACGACGATGCACCCAGCCAAAAAGAGTTATGGTTTTACCAACTAACTGCTGATCTACCAGTCCACAATACGTTGTTCTTTGTTTCATATAGTTTCTCGTCTACTATCAATTAAAAGAGATATGCTACGTTAATGTTCCCTGCGTATCCCGTATCAGCGCCCGTCTCATACCCATATGCAGGAACATTTGTTCCACACATATCCTTATAGTGTTGACCAGGAGCAAATACACCGACATATCCCGAAAGCTTTAACTTCTTATAAAAATACATACAAAATTCAAGATTCATTTCTAAGCCAAGATAATTGTCGGCATCACGCAAATTACCATCCTTCAACACAAACTGCGACGAACTAGGAGCCCAATATCCTATAATGTTTGGAGATAAATTTAATGAATTTGCTGTATACTGACGAGGTTTCCACTCAATACGCGTTCCTAAAAAGGAGATGTTGGTGAATTGATTCACAACACCAAAGTTTTGAAGACCTACAACGTTAGCTTTTGATAAATCTGCCGCAGGATTTGCTACGCTAAAGCGCGGTAATCCTTGCGCAAACGCTATAAAATGACGTAATCGCTTACCAGAATAAACTGATTGAATTGGAACAAATCCGTTAAACTCTAAACTCATTAACTGCTGTGACGTTAAAATATTGTTATCAAGCTGCAGATCTGTATGCCCTGAAGCATAACCAACACCAAGACTTACTTCAAGTTCTTTTGGCAGCACTGTGTATGTTGCATCGCCTGTAACAAAAAACCCATTAAATATACGAGCCTGTTCCGGTCTGATACGATCATATGCTTGATAAATATCTTGACCATCAACAACACCTAATAATTTGCCATTATATGCTGTTGTCAGAGGAATGGTTTTTAAAAAATTTGCAATATCTGTAGTAACATAGGCCTTTGCTGGGTTTGTAACCGTCGCAGGGTTTTGTGTGTATATTTTTGTGTACTGCTCAACAAGGAAGGCATCACTATCTTTTGCTATCGTTATACTATTTCGATCCCAGGGGCGCAAGTCTAAATCACCAAAGTTACACGCACCTTCAATACCCCAATTAAATTTATGATAGACTCCCTCTACAGAACAACCAGCTGTTGAAATTGTAGTATGTGTATCATTAGAAAAATTTATATTCACATCCGGATCATATCTATGTATAAGATACGGTTCTATATCAACCTTATGTTTGTCTCTTTCATAAGCTAATACATCTGCGCGTAACGCAACAATAAACGATTGCCGCCCAACGCCTCGTTGAGGACAAGCTCCAATCTCATTAGTGCGAATTTTTTCAAGATTACTTGCTAGCGAGAGTTGATCGTTTTTTGTCAATGAAATATAAAAATCAGTTACAAGTCTATTTTCAATAGGATTCAAACTAAAAAGCACTGCTGGTGCATACTGATCGATTGCAGATCCAGGAATGAATGTTATAAAACCTTTTGCATCATACGCAGCACCTAAGCTGATCCCACGGCCAACCTGATAAGGTATTAATCCAATTTGAATAAAATTATCCAACGGCTCACGATCACCTAATTTAATTTTAATCCAACTTTCACGTAACCATAACAAATGCTTATTCGTAGTTGTTCCCGGAACAGTGTACCCAGTATCTACAATAGTTAATTTACTATCACCAGATCGCGTATCTGAGTTAGTCCCCCAGCGAAAACGAAAACGCATCGCGTTATAACATAAAATAGTCGGACTACTTTCTCCATATGCCATCGAAAGAAAATAATCCATCGTTGTTCGCATCATAAAAGTTGTATCAGCGATAACTTCAGCATTAAATAGATTCAAATTGTTGCTGAAATAAACCTCCTGTACGCATTTTCCACCCATATCCATGGTCAACTGATCAGTTTTGAACTGTATTTTTTCAGAATCTGGAATAACTGTGGAAACTAACAGAAAAAGAATTGGAATTATTCTAAAGAAAAAAACGGGCAAAATCATAAAATGTCCATATATCAATTTAATTGTTAATAGATCTAAATATATATCTAATACTATCTAGCAAAACAGCTTTGTTGTCAATCAATTCAGCCCACAATCATTACCTACAAAAGCCCTTTAAAAAGCATATGCTGCAGTAAAACCACCGACCATTCCAGGATCAGATCCTGTTGGTAGTTCATTGTCGGTAATAATGTGCCCACGATTGTCCTTATAAAACCCTCCGGGAAACAATACTCCACCATATCCGTTACACACAATTTTATCCCAGAAAACACAAGTAGACTCAAAGGACAGCTCTGTGCCTAAAAAATTTGATGGCGTACAAAGTTTCTTTGTTTTTTCAATATAATGCTCTGTCACCACAGGAGCCCAATACGCAATACAATTACCGCTCACCGTTACCTTGTTTTTTTGCAGCGCAAGAGGAGTCCACGCTACACGTGTTCCTACAAAAGCAATGTTGGTCATATCTTGTATTGTATGAGCCTCAATATCCAATATTAAATTCGTAGTTGATCCCTGATTGATCTTAACTTCGTTGCAACGAGGAACCCCCTGATTGAACATAACAACGTGGCGAATTCTTGTGCCGATATACTCAGACTGTAGCGGTATAAATCCACCAATTGTTTGGTTCATACATTGATGGCGCGACATTTTATTTGCATCCTGATGAAAATGATTTGTCCCCGATGCATATCCAGTTCCCCATCCAATTTTTAAATGATCAGGCACAATGTCAACATCGAAATCTCCCAGGAAAAAATATCCGTCAATCTTTCTTCTTTGTTCCGGCCGAAAACGATCATATGCATTATACAAATTAGGGCCAATAGCTTGTCCATTCATATCAGTATCAAGTGGTGAACCTGCAACATAATCCTTGTTTGTCGTTGTTACATACACTAACTTTGCTGAACTCTCGGTCTGATTCTCGTCATATATTTTGGTATATTGAGCAAGAATATTGCCCGAACCATCTTTAACATATTGAACTCTGTTTCTGTCCCAAAATTTTAAATTCATATCACCAAAGTTAAGAGCTCCCTCAAAACCCCAGCTCCATCGAGGGTATTTCCCCTCAACACCAATCCCCAATGTTGTTAGATAAACACTTGAATCTGATGGAAATTCAACAGACTGATCAGGTGCATGACAATGAACAATATAAGGCTCAATAGATACTTTATCTGAAAACAGATTTTTTACTTTGTGATCCCACGCAAGAATATACATCTGTTTACCAACTCCGCGAATAATAGGATCCTTTGTTGGTGATATATAAATTTTTTCCAAGTTTTCTTGAAACGTATTTTGCCTGTTTTTTATAACCGCAATATAGAAGTCAGTGCTATATTTCTCTTCAATTGGTGTAAAATGCAAAACAACCCCTGGTGCAAATTGATCGATAGAAAAATCCGATTGAAATCCTAAATATCCCGATGCATCATACGCAACTCCCAAGCTAATACCGCGACCAACTTCATAAGGAATAAGCCCAATCTGCACATAATCCTTACGACACTTATCATCAAGGAAAAATTTCAGCCACGCCTCTTTCGTCCATACAACATGCTTATTGAAAGGACCGCCAGGAATAGTAAAAAATACGTTAGACAAACCAAGAGAACTATTAAAAGAGCGCGTCTCAGGACTGTTCCCCCATATGAGACGGAAGCGCACCATATCATAAAAATGTATTCTGCTTATTTCCCCATCGCCCCACATACCATCAATAGAAAGATCAAGCGTTGTTCTGATATACCATATATCATCGAAAGGAACAGCATCATTGAGAGTATGTATAGCCTTAGAAAAATATCCCTCTTGAGTATACTGCCCAGCCGTAGCTAATTTAAATTCATTTGCCTCAACAAAAGAGACAATAACACTACAAAAAATAAATATGGTTTTAGTAATTAAAGACCTAAAAGTAGACAATAGAGCCGTCATCTGCTTACTTCCTGTTGCTCACTCATCACAATGCTTCGATTGATAACATTGTAAAATTAATATTTATAATATTATCTATCTATTCACAACAACTGTCAAAATCGATCTTTCTTCTTTTTACCAAGGGAAAACATGAAACAAAACGATTTACTAATTGGAGCACATGTATCCATAGCTGGTGGATTTGATCAAGCCATTATGCGTGGAGAAAAAATTGGAGCAACTTGCATACAAATATTCACCAAAAGCAACCGCCAATGGAAATCTAAGCCCATAACAGATAGCGATGCTGCTAATTTTATAGCAGCGCAACAAAAATCCACTATACAAATAGTTGTTGCACACGCATCATACTTAATTAACCTTGGATCCTCTAACGCTGACATCGCTCACAAATCACTTGTCGCTTTAATCGATGAACTACAACGTTGTGAAACATTAAAAATTCCATACCTAGTTCTACATCCTGGCACTTATCCTGCCTCTGAAAATAGAAATGACGCCCTGCTCCAAGTGGCAAAACTAATTAATGACGCGTTTACAATCGTTAAACCTAAGCATACATCTCTGCTGCTCGAAACTATGGCAGGACAGGGCTCAACCATTGGTAAAACAGTTGAAGAACTCGCGCTCATTCTCAAGCACATTCACCTGAAGCATCATATAGGCATTTGTGTTGACACATGTCACATCTTTGCTGCCGGATATGATATTTTCGATCACAAATCATATACCAACTTTTGGCACAATGTAAGCGAAACAATAGGAATGGAATTCGTTAAAGTGATCCATGTAAACGACTCTAAAAAAGAAATATCTTCTAATGTCGATCGACACGAACACATCGGAGCAGGAAAAATTAATCCCGCATTCTTTCAGCTGCTGATGCAAGATAAAAAACTAAAAGATGTTCCTAAAATATTAGAAACTCCAAAAGAAGATGATGAATTTGAAGATGATAAAAAGAATTTAGCTACGCTTAGAAAATACGCTGCTTTATAAAAAAGATCGATGGTGGAATCAATGCCCCCTAACCAGTACAACAAAAATCCACCATCGAAAATAAGCAGTTCTCCGACCATACTACCTTACTATCAAAAACAAGGAAGGAGATGCAAACATCTTACATGGCAAGATATCTTTATCAAAAATAAAAAGTTTGTCTCAAGAATTAGCAACAAAAAAAGGCCCTTAAATCAGGGCCTTTTTTAAAATTGCAACAAATTAATAACTGCGCAACAAGTTCTTAGACTAACGTTTCAGTATAATGTTGTACAATATCGCCTTCTTTCCAGTCGGTAAAGCCCTCTACTGCAAAAGCGCAATCACTGCCTTCTGATACTGTAGATGTTTTATTGCGATCTTTTTGCAAGGTTCTAATTATACCATGTCCAATTTGTTCGCCGTTGCGAAAAACTTTAACTTTTCCACCTTGCTGGAAAAGCCCACTCTCAATTCCTGCACCGGCAATAACACCAACTGTCTTAATTCTAAAAACAGCCTTCACCTTGCCAACGCCAAGAATTTTTTCTTGTACTTTTTTAATTCTGCTGAGTAAAAGCGTAGCTTTAGCATCGTCAAGCAATTGATAAATAATATCAAAAGTTTTAATCACAACACCTTTTTTTGCTATGTGCGACGCTTCTTTAAGCACTTTAACACCTAAGCCATATACCACAGAGTTAGTAGTTGCTGCCAACTCAACGTTATTTTCGTTAATGTCGCCAACGCCAATATCTATGATACGTATTTTTTCAGGTTGCTCGTTGTTCAACTTAATAATACTTGCAAACAAAGCTTCTTTTGATAGCAATGTGTTCGCCTTAAGAATCACGTTGATTCCACCAACACCCTCTACTTGCTCATGTCCAACAACCTTAGAATTATCACCTAGGTTATTGTATTGAACAACGCGTTGATGTTTTTTTAATACTGCAGCATCTACCGCAAATTCAAAAACATCACCTGGCTGAGGTAACGCAGAAAATCCTGCTATTTGAGCAGGCACAGAAGGAGTAACTTCTGTTAAATTTTTACCAGCATAATTTTTAATAGAACTAACTTTTCCAGAAGTAGAGCCACATACAAAGTGGTCTCCTCGCGCAATAGTACCACGCTGTAAAATTACCGTAGCAACAGCACCGCGACCATGTTCCATTTTAGATTCTAAAACAAAACCACGCGCAACATCTTTTGAGTCAGTTTTTAAATCCATAATATCAGCTTGAAGCCTTAACAACTCCAAGAGCTCATCAACGCCCTGACCTGTTTTTGCAGAAATTGGAATACATGGCGTTTGCCCACCCCAATCCT
>Ga0247836_1002468_pt1 | contig 26708 bp, 21 predicted proteins | sample LaCruzMarch2015__4_FD_187116 | JGI IMG/M metagenome (GOLD analysis project Ga0247836, IMG submission 187116) | Freshwater microbial communities from meromictic Lake La Cruz, Castile-La Mancha, Spain - LaCruzMarch2015_14m | ecosystem: Environmental > Aquatic > Freshwater > Lake | place: Spain... | reverse complement strand
GGCCAGCAAACCTAGCAATTTCCCTTTGATGCAGTAGCAGCTTTCGAATTCTCTTCGTGGGATGATTCCAGATACTCGCTTGACGATACTCATCGATCTCGCAGCCCACCAGCCACATTTCTCCGTTCGTCAACCGCGCATATGCTTCTTCGATCGAACAGCGGCCATTGCGAAGGCTCTTCACTTCGCTGCCATGCAGCACGATCCCGCACTCGACCGAATCCAGGATCTCATACTGGTGACGAGCCTTGCGGTTCTCGGTTACCATCTTGTGAGTCGGGGCATTAGCCGCTTTCACTTCTGTGGCTTTGCCTTCTTTCTTTTTCGGCTTCGACGAGGAAGCCGTTGGTTGAGCTTTCTTTTTGTTCAAGCTTATGGTTTCGTTGTCAGTTGGTTCGCTGGGGCAGGATTGGAATCTTGGAATTCGAAAACGGCAAAAGTTGAATTCGAATGGTCCTCCGTTGGGTAGAGCATTGGAAGCAACAGGGCAGACTGACGCAAGACTCTTCGATCCAACAAAACATACCTTATGCCATATTGGGTACGAAGATCAAGGAGCTTTTGTTCTGTCCAAGGTTGCAAGATTTTTTGATCGTTGAACTGAAATGCATCGGCAAGTCGACTCCCCCATTCGACCAGTGCAACTGCATTTTGTGGAGCGTCTTTCCAGCAAGCCAGTTCGGCGCGACCCGTATGCCACTTGAAGGATTGTTGGCGTCGAGGAGTCAGCCACAAGCCCTCCTTATCCGTGTTTTCTCTGATCCACTGGCAAACTGCCAACCAATCGCGGTAATGTTTTTGTTGATCTTCAGGCGAGTCGGTCTTCACGATCAGATGAGCCTTGTCGCCCGCAGGAATTGTTTCCTTGAAAGCCCCATCCAGACGCTCGTACAACAGCAAAGCGCCTGGAATCAAAATGGCGAACCAAACCAACCATTGCATTCTTTTTGGTTTCGACTGGTGGACGACCCAACCCGATCCAAAGGCAATTGCAACCGCTCCGATCATCATGGGCATTGCCACATCGTTCCATCGAAACCAGTAAAAACGAAGGATTTTTGCCGCGATTTCTGGCTGGCGCGTCGAAAACGTAAGGTCGATGGCCAACCCAATCATCGCTACGAAGAATGCAAATAGACCGTTTCCAACGATAAACTGGATTCCACGAGGCAAACTTCGGAAGGTTTGACGCCAATCCATGGCCATGGACCAAAACAGATTCGGAAGATACTTCGCAGGCTCCGCTTCGCAAGATAGCTGGTCCGCTTTTGGGAAGGGCTTCGAGAAGGCCATCGCAAGCAGCAGGAACATGGCTATCAGGAGCTCGCCTCCGAACCACCTCCATCTTTCAGGACTAAAGCGGGTGGGAACCAAATGATGTCCCAAACGAAGGTATGCCTGCTTAACCGCACTTTCCGTTGCAACGGACGGGGCTGCATTCCAATCGATCAAGAGAGCGGGCAAAGCACCAATCAAAACCCCAATGAAGCAGACGGTCCAGCCAGGAACATTGGTTCGAAGCCACTGCCCAAAATGCACTCTCACTTGCGCACATATACCCAACTGTCTTGAAGCTTTTTCGGTAAAGTCGAGAAAAAAGGAAACACTGGCAACGCACAGAATGACCCAGATCCCAGTCACTACATGGAATGCACTAGCAATTCCCAGAAATGTCCAGGCAAATGTCCATCTCTGGCGAATCGCCATCGCAAGCCCCAAAAAGATAAAGGCGTACGCGACCCCTTTGGATTCGCAGCCACCAATCACCCATTCGCCAGCCCAATGCCCCCAATGCATGCCGCAAAGCCAGATGATACCCCATAGAGTTCCGGTCAAGGGGATACACTGCTTGTCCGGTCCTGAATTCTGATCAACCACCCACAGCGACCTGGCCAAAATCGTCCAGGACGACGCCAAGGCGATCCAAACTAGAATCCTACCAGTCCATACTGCATAGGAAATCGGGATCCATTGAGTTAGATATCCAAAGGTTGCAAAAAAAAGCCAATGTGCGTCGCCAGATTCCAGGAACAGATCCCCTTTTCCGAAACTCGAATCCCAGAAATGAGCTGCTTTGGTCCAGTAGTGAGGCTCGTTGATGCCAGGGACCATGTAGTTGGCATAAATCAGAAAAATGCAGAAGACCCCCGCCAGGTCGAACCAAATCGATCGAGCCAACGCTCGAAAAGGTTGCGTTGCGGAGTTTGTCATGGAAAAGCGATTCTTTGAAGGAACAATGGTTTTAAAGCTGGAAAACAGTGACGGTTGAGCAGCCAGAACCAATCTTCAAGTAAATTTTTGGAAAATTCTTCTTGACAACCACGCGTTTTTCTTGACTGTCACACAGTTGCATTTAGAGTTGGAGGTACATCGATCAAGTGCGTAGCCATTCAAAGTCATCTTGAGCAGCATCAAGCATATTGAATCTACAACCATTTTAGGAGTTGGGTATTTTGCCCAAGGATCAGAGGAAGGGAAGTCATGTTAGTACTATCTCGCAAAAAGAACGAGAGCATCGTCATCAATAACGAGATCACGATTGTCGTGGTCGAAATTCGTGGCGACAAAGTCCGCTTGGGGGTCGAGGCTCCACGCGAGGTGCCCGTGCATCGCCGCGAGGTATTTGACGCTATCCAGCGAAATCTGGACGATCAAGGAAACGAGCAAGCCCGCGAACCAGAGCGTACAGAAGACATTTAAATTCTTGGTCTCCATTTTGAGCAAGTTTCCAACCGGCTTTCGTGTCTCGACTTGACAGGTAATCGGAAGCTCGTACACTGTCGCAAAGTTAGAGAATCGAAAACGATTCGCAACTACTTGGCCCCGTCGTCTAGAGGCCTAGGACATCGCCCTTTCACGGCGGTAACACGGGTTCGACTCCCGTCGGGGTCACTAGGTTCAATTTCAATAGCCATCCGGCTCCATCAAGACCCTGCTTTTCGCAGGGTTTTTTTGTTTCTGTGATTGGCTCGGATGGTTCAAGATTGTTGCTAATGGGGGCGACTTCGTGGGCCACTGGGGGGCAGGTAACTCTCTTGCTTCTCGCCAGTGTTCGTCCGTCACTTGCAGATAGTGTTTCTCGGGCAACTTGCTGGAATGGCCAAGCAGCTTGTTCAATCCATAAGCCCAAAGAATTCTTTCTGGGGCATTCGAGCGCGAAAGCTCTGCTGTTGATACTTCAGTCAAGCCCTCTCACCATCCGGGCTCGGCCTTCAGTTTGATCGGTTTCTGGCCGGTTATCCTGTGCCAGCTTGTAGCGGGTGGTGTTTGCAGGCGACGTGGTTGGGACCGACGTGGTTGGGACAGTGCACTTTGTGACGTCAGCAGGCTGGAGGGATGCTAGTAATCATTAACCCTGGTAACCATCAACCTCAAAATGAGCCAAAAGGAACAACCATGCTTCCATCTCTCAATGTTGTGAAATAGAATTTTCAAACTGATCAAGGAATTCGAAACCAGAACTACGAATAACCAAATGCCCATCGAACCGTCTGATTTCGACGATCCTGCCTTTATCGAAGAACTTTGGGATGCGTTTTATCCACGCGTGAAGTTGGCGGTTTTGAGCCGAGTTCGATCGATTCAACGTCCCGTTGCGGATGAGAGTGGAATTGCGCTTAGCGCTTTTCATAGCTTTATCGAAAACGCTCGAAATGGCAAGTTCCCGAACTTGGTGGACCAAGATGAAATGTGGAGATTGGTAAAGCGAATTGCCATTCGGAAAACGAGCGATGTTCGTAAAAACCTTTTGGCTCAGAAGCGAGGAGGTGGGGCGATTGTTTTTGGCCAGTCAGACTTCTCGGATGATTCAGGTCTTTCCCAAGGTATTCATTCGGCATCCGACAGGCATGGCGAACCCTCGGAGCCCGTAGAAGTTGCTGACCTGCTGAACACAATGCTGCAACGTCTACCTGACGCCAGGCATCAGGACGTCATATTGCTTAAGCTCCAGGGGGCTTCGGTTGTGACTATTGCAGAATGCTTGGGCACGACCACTCGCACCATTCAGCGCATTCTCAAGAAAATCGAGCAAAGCTGGCAATCAGTACTTCTCGAAGACTCCTAATCGATGTAGAAGATTCAAAGGAAGGACTTCGATGGACGCTTTGCTTGACCGACTAGATTTTCTTTGGAAAGACGGGCTCGCTCCAGACCTTAACGAGTTGTTAACGGACGTTCGTGATCCTGTGGCACGTGCGGAACTCTGCGCAGCCGATCTCGAATGGCGCTGGCGAAGCCAAGGCTCGGGTCCGATCATGGCTTGGTCGGCTAGCAACTACCAAGCCATGATGGGGACCGCATGGTCCTTGCCTGCTTGCCGGCAGCTGCTGATCGATGCCGAATGGCTGGCTAGAAGTGCTTGGGGCGACAAACCCCACATCGACCATTTTGTAGCTCACCACCAACTCGCGGAATCGCAGAGAGGCAGCCTGTGGGAAAAGCTCGATCAAGTGGTACAGATGAAGTTGATTGTGGGATGTAAGTCGAAAAAAGTACTTGAATTCACCGTTCCCTTTGACATAACGCTTGGGCGGCAAAATCCATGGGAACCATCTTCTCCCGCTTGGATTCCGGATACAGGCCGGCTGGTGGTGGCAGATGTTCAGCAACGCAGTATGTCCAGAAAACAGCTTGGTTTGCGTCGCGTCCGAGCCGAAGAAATCGAACTCATCAATTGCTCAGAACGGAGGGCATTGAAAATTGATATCTATGAGATCGCCCCTGGTGGGACAATGAACGCGTTTTTGCCATTCGTTTTTGGCTTCAATCACTTGACGATCTCGGCAGAAGTCGCATCGGTATAAGGCTGTGGTTGTGTTTTTTGCGAGCAAGTGAAAAAGGACGATACTTTCCGTTCTCGTTTGCCGATGAGTCTGTGCATCTGATTGCAGATCCATGCACCGAAGTGGATGCTGTTGCACGCAGTATTGTCCACATCTGAACGAAAGCTCTTTTGCCCGAGCGTTCGTGGGAGCTGCTAAGCCGGTTGGCAGCGGCTGCCCTGGATTTCAAATTGTGACGATTGCGGAAACTCTGGACCAAGCCTTTTGCTGCGAAATCGCATAGCCGGATTTTTTTCCAGAGCGGCGCTAGGCGTTCGGTGTCTCAGCGCAGATACACATCCGCTCTGTTTTCGAAAGATTGAATGTTTTTATTGGTTTAGCCGCGATTTTGGATTCCAACCCGATCTTAGAGATGTGCCTCGCGGTAGGTGCGATGGCTGAGAAAGTCGATAGCTTGGATTGGGGGTTCCAGTTACAATTCCCATGATGGAGCCAACCAGTAGACCCATTCCGAAATCCGCTCGCAATCATGCATCAGAATCGTTAATTCGATTTCACTGTGCATGTGGATTCGACTTTTTGGTTGCTGCAAGCCTCGGTGGGGAATGTCCTCAATGCAAGTCATTTATTGCGGCAGAGGCTCTGCGATCTGCAACCAGCGAAACGGTTTCTATCGCCACCATTCAAGCGGAACACGATGTTCATCACTTTGAGCTTGATGAATCGCAGTTGTTATCCAATCGGCTTTATGGTCACTTTCGGATTGATCGTCGTCTCGGAACAGGAGGTATGGGGGCCGTTTATAGAGCGTTAGATACTTCGCTGCAACGCTATGTCGCGGTCAAGGTTTTGAAGAATGCGAACCAGTGTGCGGACGATCGAGCTGCCACCATGCTTCGGGAAGCCATCGCACAGGCAAGGCTCAATCATCCCAACGTTGTAACCATCTACTATGTGGGACGTCAGGCTGAAGAGCCATTTTTAGCGATGGAACTGCTTTCCGGACCGACCTTGTCCGAACGCTTGAAGAACGAAGGTTCAATTCCTTATGGGGAAGCCATTCGTTATGCAATTCAAGTTGCATCGGCGTTAGATCATGCCGCTCAATTTGGTATTGTGCATGCAGACATCAAACCTGCAAACTTAATCTTGGCCGGCGAAGGACGTATCAAACTATCCGACTTCGGATTGTCGCGGATTCAGCATGTTAAAGATCAAAAGCAATCTATTTCCGGAACGCCTGCCTACGTTGCACCGGAATTGATTCGCGGGGAAGCTCTTAGCATCCAGTCGGATATGTATGCTCTTGGGATTACCCTGTTTGAGTTGGTGTTTGGCAGATCCCCTTATGAGCCTACAGGAACGTCGGTACGCGATCGCATGGAAGTCCATTTGACCTCGCCGATTTCTTTTCCCGCTTCCCTTCCGACCAGTATCCCTGTCGAGTTCAAGGCGGTGATCGAGCGATTGCTTTCCAAAGATCCTAAGGATAGATACACAAATTTTGCGGAAATGATTGTCGATCTGAGACGCATTGAACCTGTTAGCACCACAACTGCGGGACTAGCCTTGCGAGGTATGGCTTATGCAATCGACCAATTGGCTTTGCTGCTGTGCATCTCTCCGTTTGCCTTTACGATCTTTCTGTTGAACAGCAACGAGTTCGCGCGTAGTGGTTATCAATGGCTTGTGCCGATCGTGGCGTTTCTGTCTTTGATCGTGCCAGCTATCTATTTGTCCGTTACGTTTCGAGGCTGGCGATCCATTGGTCGCTATCTGTTTCAATTGAGGATTGTTGAGGAGAACGGGCTTCCGGCACGTCGCGAGCAATTGGTCGCTCGCGAAGTTCTCAGGAATGCGTTTGCATGGTTTTTCCCGCTGTTGCTTTATGTGGATCCGACGGTTTCTGTTGATTCCGACTTCGAGACAATTGGCGGGAGCGATTTGATAGTCAAAATTCTTGAAATTAGCCTGGTCTTGTTCATCGCGGTTGACTGGGGAACCACCTTGCTTTTGAAAGGCCGGAAATCGTTGCACGATTATTTGTGCCATTCGCGTGTCGTCTTGGCCATCGACCGAAATTCCGGTAAAGAATAAGCGACTCTCGTGAATCATTTTGGGCAGGCCCGCCCCCGGACATACCTCGCGGAATAGAAATTTTTAATCATGCCAAGCGTCCATGTTGATCTTGCCGACCGAAGTTATTCCATTTCCATAGGCACACAAACGCTCCAGAACATGGCCGAGACCTTGATGGGGCAAATTGATTCGTGGACTCATACGGTATTGATTTGCGATGAACGCGTTTTCAATACCTTGGGCAAGCAAGTGCGTGATTCTCTGCAAAGCGATGCAATGCGAATCTCCTGCTTGCTACTTCCGAGCGGGGAAGAACACAAGTCCGCCGCAAGTTTGACAAGACTATGGGGCGAGATGCTTGCGGAGCGAACGGATCGAAAAAGTGTGGTGGTAGCGGTAGGCGGAGGTGTCGTTGGCGATCTGGCCGGTTTTGCTGCTGCAACCTTCATGCGAGGGTTACGGTTTGTCCAAGTACCAACCACCTTGCTAGCCATGGTGGACAGTAGCGTTGGCGGCAAAACAGGAATCAACCTTCCCGAAGCAAAAAACATGATCGGGGCCTTCTGGCAACCACACGCCGTCTGGATCGATAGCCAATGCCTTGGGTCGCTACCGGATCGGGAGTACCGAAGCGGCTTGGCGGAAGTGGTGAAGTATGGCGTGATTCTGGACGAAGCATTCTTCGAATACTTGGAAGCGAATGCTTCATTCATTTTGGCAAGGGAATCCAGCGCCATGGAGTTGATCGTGCGTCGATCGTGCGAGCTGAAAGCGCAAGTCGTTGCAGCGGATGAACGCGAAACTTCAGGCCTTCGTGCGATCCTGAATTATGGTCATACTTTTGGGCATGCGATCGAAGCCACCACGGACTACGGACAATACCTGCATGGCGAGGCCATCTCGCTGGGAATGATGATGGCCGGACATTTAGCAGTCAGGCTTGGAATGTGGACGGAAGAATGCCTGCTGCGTCAACGTCAACTGCTCCGAGCGTTCCAGTTGCCAGTCCAGCGGCAGCTATCGCAGCCCGCAGAATTGATGGAAGCCATGCAAATGGATAAAAAAACGGAACATGGAAGGCTCAATTTTGTCCTACCCACCAAGATTGGGCATGTAAAGACCGTCGCAGGTTGCAGCCCAACGGACGTTGCAGAATCGATTGAAGCAATTTCTTACGACCTAGCCCCTTAACGACGGCCTATTCCTAAGGACCGGTGACAGTTCTGGATGCGTTGTTGAACAAATAGACGGTAACCGAGGTCTAACCCGTTCCCCATCAAGCCGTTCGCCGATAAACTATCGAAGTTCGGAGGGGCGCGTTTTCGGTGCCTCGCAACCTTAAATTTCCATCAAGCCAAATCTATTTGGAGCCATACACGCCATGTCGACCCAATACACCGAAGCCATTGCTGGCAATATTACCCCAGAGATGGAATTCGTGGCAAAACGCGAACTGTTGACACCAGAATTGATTCGGGACGAAGTAGCAGCGGGGCGAATGGTAATTCCGGCCAACAAAGTCCACCTCAAGGGACGTTTGGAACCGATGTGCATCGGGATCGCCGCCAAATGCAAGATCAATGCGAATATTGGTAATTCGGCGGTTACTAGCAACGTCGAAGAGGAACTGGAAAAGTTGCACGTTTCGGTCCACTATGGTGCCGATACCGTTATGGATCTTTCCACGGGAAAGGACATTGACAACATTCGCGCAAAGATCATCGAAGCATCGCCGGTTCCGATCGGAACCGTTCCCATCTACCAAATGCTAGAAGAGCTAGGCGGGAACATTGAAGACATGCGCGCCCAGCATTTTCTGGACATGGTAGAACACCAAGCCAAACAAGGGGTCGATTACATGACGATCCATTGCGGTGTGTTGCTAGAACACTTGCATTTGACGGTCTCTCGCGTGACAGGAATTGTCAGCCGAGGTGGCTCGTTGATCGCGAAATGGATGATGGCGCACCGCAAACAAAACCCGCTCTACGAAGCGTTCGACGACCTGTGCGACATTATGAAGCAGTACGACGTCACCTGGAGCCTCGGTGACGGGCTACGCCCAGGATCGATCGCAGATGCAAGCGACCAAGCTCAGTTTGCCGAGTTGGATGTGCTCGGTCGATTATGCAAACAAGGCTGGGCCAAGGGAACTCAAGTGATGGTCGAAGGACCAGGGCACATCCCTATGGATCAAATTGACATGAATATCAAAAAGCAAATCGAAGTTTGCCATGGTGCACCGTTTTATGTGCTTGGCCCTTTGGTGACGGATGTTGCACCTGGATACGACCATATCACCAGCGCGATTGGCGCTGCATTGGCTGGCTGGAGCGGAGCGGCGATGCTTTGCTATGTGACACCGAAAGAGCATCTGGGTTTACCGAACCGCGAAGATGTGAAGCAAGGAGTGATTGCTTACAAGATTGCGGCTCATGCGGCTGACGTAGCTCGCAAACGACCAGGTGCACAAGATCGCGATAATGCGTTGTCGAAAGCACGGTTTGCATTCGACTGGAACGAACAGTTTCGTTTATCGCTTGATCCCGCTACGGCCCAGGCGTACCACGACGAAACGCTTCCACAGGACACCTTCAAGAGCGCTCACTTCTGTAGCATGTGCGGGCCCAAGTACTGCTCGATGCGAATCACTGAAGATATTCGAAAGATGGCTGCGGAATCCGGTATCCCGACAGAAACCGAACCCGTCTTGGTCGGAATCAAAGGTTAAGTCAACGTGTCAAACGCTCCAACCGGAAAACCTGCCAAAAGCATCGGCGACTTACTTCGGGAGTTTCGAGAGCATCGTGATCAGATGCGGCTTGAACTGAGTAAGTCCATTGTTGGCCAAGACGAAGTCATCGAACAATTGTTCGCTGCGATTTTCACGCGGGGGCATTGCTTGTTGGAGGGGGTGCCTGGACTGGCGAAGACGTTGATGGTTTCTTCGCTCGCCAAAATTCTCGATGTCCATTTCAAACGCATCCAGTTCACTCCGGACCTGATGCCCTCGGACATCACGGGAACCAACGTTTTGGAAGAAGACGAAAACGGTAAACGCGAATTTCGATTCGTCGAAGGACCGATTTTTACCAACATTCTTTTGGCCGACGAAATCAACCGAACCCCACCGAAAACTCAAGCGGCACTTCTCCAGGCCATGCAAGAGCGTGAGATCACGGTCGGTAGAAACACCTATCAATTGCCAGAACCTTTCTTCGCAATTGCAACTCAGAATCCGATCGAGCAAGAAGGAACGTATCCGCTGCCAGAAGCTCAGTTGGATCGGTTCATGTTCAACATCAAGGTGGGGTATCCCAGCTCCGAGGAAGAGGAGAAGATTCTGTTGTCAACGGCTCGAAGCGAAAAGCCCGAAATCAACAAAGTTCTATCCGCACGCGCTATCCTGAATATTCAGAAGTTAGTGATGAGTGTTGCGGTCAGTCCGTTCATCGTAAAATATGTTGTAGCCCTGGTTCGTGCGACTCGACCAGGCGAGCCCGACTCGCCCGAAGTAGTAAAAGAGCTCTTGGACTTTGGCGCTGGGCCTCGGGCTGGGCAATTCTTGATTTCGGCCGGGAAGGCCATTGCAGCCATGGACGGTCGCTTCAGCGTGGCCATCGAAGACATTCGCAAAATTGCCGTCCCAGTGCTTCGGCACCGTCTTAGCACCAACTTCCAGGCGCAGGCCGAAGGGATGACGACCGATAAGATTGTGCTTCGATTGTTAAAAGAAATTAAAGAACCTTCTGTTCCTAAGTATGGCGGGATCGATGCTCCGCCAGTCCATTAGCCGATTGACGATTTTAGGAAGATACCTTACGTTTCGTCGTTCGAAGAACTACCGTTTTACTCTCATTCACGCAAGGAAAATCAACATGGCACGCGCTGGAGCAATTACTTTCAAGGGAAACCCGATGACTCTTTTGGGGGCCGAATTGAATGTTGGAAGTGCAGCCCCCGATTTCAAGATCCACTTCTTTGAAGGTGGACTAAAAACGATCACTTTGGCTGACCTCAAAGGCAAGCCAACTTTCATCAGTGTCGTACCATCGCTGGACACCGGAACCTGCCAAATCCAAACCAAGAAGTTTAATGTGGAGCTTGCTGGGATGGGCGATAAGGTGAACGCATTGACAGTGAGTCGCGACTTGCCTTTCGCCATGAACCGATTTTGCGGAGCGGAAGACATCAAGTCGATGAAAGTGGGTAGCGATTACCAAGATGGTAACTTTGGCCTGAATTTTGGATTGATGATTGACGAGCTGAAGCTGCTGGCTCGGGCTGTCTACGTCTTGGACGCAAACGGGCAAGTGGTTTACAAGGAGATCGTATCGGAAGTGGCTCAAGAGCCAGACTACGCTCCTGCGATGGCAGCCTTGAAGACCTTGCTGTAAGAATCGGTGAAGGGGCCGCTTGATTTACAGAAGCGACATTTCGCGTTGAACGAAATCGAAAGTCATGGTTACTTTCGATTCGTTCAATGGGTGGAATCTATAGACTCCACAAACAAGTCGCTGCAATCGCGGGTGCGCGACGGTAAAATTCCGTTGCCAGCGTTATTGGTCGCGGACCAACAGACGGCGGGTGTTGGTCGCGGGTCGAATTCTTGGTGGTCGCCGTCCGGTTGTCTGATGTTTTCGATGGCCATCCCAATGTCTCCAGCTTCTGAACTGGAAGACAATCACAGCGACCGACCGAAATCTCATTCGGGCGTTGCTGTTCGTTCGGCGACTCGCGGCTGGCAGTTGCCCCTACGAGTGGGATTTACGGTTGCCGAGTCGATTGAAGCGATTGTTGGAAAGAGAGTCATGGTAAAGTGGCCGAACGATGTCTATTTGGAAGGGCGTAAGATATCGGGGGTGCTGATCGAGGTGGTATCAGCTCAGGATTCTCAATCGAAACAAGCAGTTGCGATCATAGGGATAGGGATTAATTGCCAAGTTGATTTTTCCGGAGCCCCGTCCGAACTTGCGTCATCAGCCACCAGCGTCCACCAGTGGGCCAGTCATGGCATGATAGAGCTGACCTCACCCGAGAGTGTATTGTCCGAGTTCGTGAACTGTTGGCTTGAACAAGAATTACGGGATACGACTCATCCAAGTTGGTTAACGGAATTGTGGTCGGCAAGAAGTTTCCTGGATGGCAAGTGGGTAGAAGTCCAGCAAGCGACCACCAAGGTGCAAGGCGTCTGTCGCGGAATTAGCCAACAAGGAGGACTTCTTTTGGAAGATTCAAAGCGGCATACGGTGGAAATCCTGGCGGGCAGCGTAATCAGCTATCAAGATCTCTAGCACGTTACTGAGGTGCGGGCGCCATCCGCTAGCTCGCTAGCTGCCGTTGTTTAGGGTACTAGAGAGCTTTTCTAGCAACTCAAAAATTGCGACGCGAAGGTGGGGCCTTGTGCCCCACCTTCGCAACAGGTTTGGTGCGCTACCACGCATGCCCCTTCGAGACCTCGTTCGTGGGCCTTCGGCCCACGAACGAGGTCTTGGTCTGGTCGATTAGTCGATTAGCACACCAAACCTATTGCGACGTGTCGGGGCAAGCCCGACCGTCGCCGGTCAGCATTCCAATCAAATGGGAAAGCCGATTCCAGATGGTGTAAGGTCTTGGTCGTAAGTTCGAGTGGATTCGCGGTAGCACGGAAGGATCTCTCGAAGCTCCTCAACGGTATGCTCGCTGGAATCCCAATCTTCATTGATCATGCACTCCCCGTCTATTCTTCCAGATCGACAACCTAATTCTTCCGGACAAGATTTTACCAAGATGTAATCGGATATGCATCGGTAAGACGTCGATGGTAGGAAGTAACAAATCGCTTTGCACGCAGTTAAGGCATGGCGTGTTAGCCAGGACTTGATTTGTTCGATGGGGCAATTCGCTTCGAGCGGGGCTGCCGTAACTGCGCTAGCGCTTGTTGCGGCCTACTTCTTTTTGATACGGTTTCCTATGCCAAGGAAATAATAGATCGCTCCAATCAAAGCTACACCCAGCAACAGCCCCCGGAACACGCTCGCCATGATCAGTCCGGAATAGTCCGCTGGCAAATTAGGCCATTCCTGAAACAAGCTTTGAATTGCCATTTCTTGAACTCCCACCCCTCCTGGTGTTATCGGCAACGTTGCTGCCGCCATTGCTGGTGGAATCGTCATGAAATGTTGGCCAACCGTTGGGCAATCCGAGTACAGCGAATTCGAAACTAAGACACAACCCAAAGTTAAAGATACATGCACCAGGATACTTGAAACAAGCAGCTGAATCATCAAGGTCGGTCGTCCTTGAAAAATCATGCAAGACCGAGCGATGCGATAAAGGACTTTTCCCAGCAATGGGATTTTGGCCAACCAATTTAGAGGAAAGCGATGACCAAAAATCACAATCGCCCCCAAGCCACCCACCCCAATGGCACTTAGCAATAATGCTCCGGCCCATATCCATATCATGCGTGCAGACAACGTCGATGCAAAGGACAGGCTGATTCCCGCAACAAGCACCAATCCCAGTAAACCCACGGCTCGATCTACCAATACCGACGCGACAATCTCAGCCCTTTTGGATTCCGCTTTCCTAGCTGCTTCGATTGCTTTGAAAACGTCGCCCCCGACGGAACCAACACTGATCGAGTTCAGGAGCGTTCCTAGGAACCCCAGCTGGACTGCTTTGGCCAGACCGAACGGTACCCCTAATGCATTGACCAAAACATGCCATCGCCAGTAGCTGGTCAAGTGCGCCAGAAGAACAATCAAGAAGGCGCCGACCAGTAGCCACCAGTTTTTTTCTTGGGAAACCAACGCATCCCAGTCTTTCGCGGGGAAGGTCACAATGAGCCAGCGCAAGATCAAAACCAAAATCACAAGCTTTGCGATTGCGATGAGTCGGGCGGTTAGTTTGTTTTGGGGCGTCATGGCATTCACAAAGAAAAACCTCGGTGATCGAACATATCGAACCACCGAGGCAAAGATGTTTTTGTCGCTGAATCCGCTGCAGAAGCTTAGGAGTCATCCGAAGGAGACCGCAAACTAGGCATGAACCGCAGCAGCTAGCTTGGCAGCGTTGGAGGTGTCTTCCCATGTGAAGTCCGCATCATTTCGACCGAAGTGTCCGCCAGCAGCAGTCTTTCGATAGATTGGGCGTCGTAGCTTCAGGTACTCGATGATGCCGCGAGGAGTCAGGTCGTAGAACTTCTGTACAGCTTCGCAAATCTTTTCATCGCTCACCTTTCCAGAGCCCTGCGTGTCAACGCGAACGCTCACTGGCTTGCTGACGCCGATGGCGTAAGCAAGTTGGATCTCGCACCGGTCAGCCAGTCCAGCAGCCACAATATTCTTGGCAACGTGGCGAGCCATGTAGGCAGCGCTTCTATCCACTTTGGTTGGATCCTTGCCGCTGAATGCACCACCACCATGCCGTCCCCAGCCGCCGTAGGTGTCAACAATGATCTTCCGACCAGTCAAACCGCTGTCGCCATGCGGGCCACCCACCACGAAGTTACCGGTTGGATTGATGTGGTAGGTAATATCATCCTTGATCATCGCCGGTGGCAAGCAAGGCTTGATGATCTTCTCGATCACAAACTCGCGAATTTCCTTTTGCGTTACCGAAGGAGCATGCTGAGTCGACACGACGACGTTGTTGATTCCGATCGGGGTAAATCCATCGTAAGCGACTGAAACTTGACTCTTGGAATCCGGTCGCAACCAATCGACTTCCTTATTGAATCGAGCCTCGGTGAGACGATTGGTAATGCGGTGCGCCAAAGCGATCGGCAACGGCATCAGTTCTGCCGTGTCATTGCAAGCGTAACCGAACATCAAACCCTGGTCACCAGCGCCGGTGTCCTTGCTGTCGGTCGAGCTATCCACACCCATCGCGATATCGGGGCTTTGGCGATCCAAAGCGACCATGACATTGCAAGTGCGACCCGAGATGCCAGCTTCGTCATCGTCGTATCCGACGTCGAGAATGGCCTGACGGACAATGTCCGAGTAATTAACAATCGCCTTGGTAGTGATTTCGCCCACGATCATGGCTAGGCCCGTCGTTACGACGGTTTCACATGCCACGCGACTCATGGGGTCTTGCGCCAACAGTGCATCTAGCACGCTGTCGGAGATCTGATCAGCCAGTTTATCTGGGTGACCCATGGATACTGATTCACTAGTAAATAGATATTTGCCCGAAGCCACCGAACGAACCTCCCTCGAAGGGATATCGAGAATAGAGTAAACACACAAACAAACGTTCAACAACCCGTATAGTGTAACGATGCTTCTAGAATGTAAAAGGCGGAACGATCAGCAAATCATCCCTCAAAGTCCGCAAATCAGGCAAAACTTTGCGAATCCATAGATTTCATCAAGAGATTTCGTAAAGATTCCAGGCCACGATGAATTGCTTGGTGTATTTTTCCGCAGGCCGATTGAAAAGCTTACCTGCTTTTGTAGACACTCCTGGGGATTCGGCTCGCTGAAAGTGCCTTCAGTTCATTGGTACGAATCACCACAAGGTTTTTGATTGATGTCTTCTTCAACCCCATCGACCTCTGAACCTCATTTTGCATGTTCGGATGCATGGCGACAATGGTGGAAAGCACCTGCTTTAAGATCCATGGTGCTGGATTCGGTCGAACGCGTCGCAATCCTGTTTCTTTTCGGTAGCTTCCTACAAGCACTGATCGGATCGATGGCAGAATCATTTCGAACCGGTCAATCCGTCGTTATTGGCGACCTGATGCTCTTGGTCACCGAGACCATGATGGTGGTGCTAGTCCTTTTTCGGAGAGGGGCAAAGAATTTATCGCTGCGTCCAACCGATTGGGCCTTGGCATTTTCTGCAACATGCCTTTCACTTTTAGCGCGTCCATGCCCAGGTAGCCCTCATGTGTGGGACGGGATTGCTGTTGCGTTAACGATTGCTGGTCTTTCGACTCAGCTTTATTCCAAGCTGACGCTTGGGCGTCGTTTCGGACTGGTAGCTGCGAATCGAGGGATATGCAGCAGTGGACCATATCGACTTGTGCGACATCCCATCTACATGGGTTATGTCATGTTGCACTTGGGCTTCTTTTTGCTTAATCCAAGCGTCTGGAATTTCAGTGTCTTTGCATTATTATATGCGATCAAGATTCCGCGAATTTTGGCAGAAGAGCGTCTGCTGAGCCAGGATCAAGATTATCGAAACTATATGATGAAAGTCCGTTCACGGTTGATCCCGGGCGTGTTCTAGGCTGTCATCAGTTGGCGAAGATGATAATGATGCTTACCTAGCTTCCCGCCGTAATTTCCGCCGGTGATTTTGAGAACACCGCAGGAGGGTCCAACTTCGCAGGCCGCTTGGATCCCGATCCGCATCGCTTGCCTAACAATTTCTGGGGTGAGGCCATCGATCACCAGCTCCAGAGCCGCGCTGGTTTGGTCGAGAACATAGGACTTCGTTTGCTCCCGCAAGGTGGGGCAAAAGGCATCGTTGGTGGAAGCCCCAAGCATCTTGTACTTGGACCCGACCTTGGAACCACTGCGGGCCACACCGCCGGGGAAGGGCGTAATGCACCCGAGCAGTTTCTTGATCGCAAAGACTGCCGAATCGCATGCGTGCAATGCGCCGTGGATCGTTTTTGCTAGAACTAAAAAATTGCCGCCGCCCACGGCCGATTGTCGGCAAACGGTATCCTGGCAAACAAATTCACCGTCCATTACCGGAATTCGCCAATAACGTTCTTTCCCAATGCGTTTCGATATCTGATGTCCGTCGCCAAAGTAACGCAATCTTGATCCCATGGCGATTCGCTTTTCGCTTTGCAAGCCCGCGAAAACGGAAGTACTGGGGCAGGTGAGCACGCATTGCCCTACGCGTCGAACCAGTTGCTTTTCCAGTTCCGAGCCTGATACGCTGAACATCAAAATGGCAACTCCCGGCCGACCATCAGGCGTTTCATCGCCATCTAGAAATCGTTCGATTCCGGCTTCGACACCGCACCCGATGACACTGGTTGCAAAGCCTGTCATGGCTTCCGCAGCGCGACGAGCCCACGCGGGCTCCGCCGCCGTGATGATGATTCGGGTTGCGGTCATATCAAAGGCTTCCGCAAACGTATCTTCGATTTCAATTCCATTGATTTGCATTTTGATGACCTAGGACCAATCCAATCCTTCGTACAAAGAATTAAGATTTTCACAGCCCGCTTCGGTAACAACCACCATGTCTTCCAACCGAATCCCGCCGATAGCCTTACAGTACAGTCCTGGTTCAACGGTTACCACGTCACCGACAAGTAGCTCGGGGCCACCCAACGCAAGAAGAGGCGGTTCGTGAACTTCTAAGCCCAAGCCATGTCCCGTACCGTGAACCATCGAGGTGAACGAGTCGGAGCTCCCTTCAGGGGGAAAGCCCATCTTGAAGCCGGACGATTCGATCGATTTCGAAGTCGTTTCATGAACAAACTGGCCGGTAATGCCAGCTCGAATCACAGCGATAGCATCGGCCTTGGCCTTCGCAACTGCCGCGTGCATGTCAGTGATCTCTTGGGAGATTTTTCCATGAACAACAGTGCGAGTGCAATCACCGTTATAAAGGGATTTTTTATCCCGAGGAAAGATGTCCACAATGATGGTTTCTTCGGTTCTGAGCGGACCATGGCCGTGCTCATGACAATCCGATCCTTGAGGCCCGCACGCAACGATCGACCCGGGGCTTGAAAAACCTCGCTCCAGCAGCCATACATCGATCATCGATTGCAAGCGCTCGCTGCTCAGCGGAACGCTTTCGGAAATCAGAACTCCATTTGCTCCAGCCGTGGCTGAACCGATGGTGCGGCATGCAAGCGCCATGACTTCCTCGGTAATCTTCTGAGCGAAGCGAATCGCCTCGATCTCTTGAGCATCCTTCTGACGTCTTTCGATCAGTCCCCATTCGGTCTCGCAGACCACCTGAATGCCAGCTCGGCTAAGCATTTCGGCAAATATCAAAGGCAGCGAGCGATCGGCAACAACCGTTTTGCAATCCAACCGGCGAATAAGCTCAGCTGCACTTTGAGCAGTGGCGGTTTCGCGATCGCCAGACAGCCCACCCGGCGGCATGAACTCCGTAGGTGAAGCCACGCGAGTCGCATTCGCGGACCGACGGGCACGGTCCATTTCGATATCTCGAAGAATGAGCGTTGATTCGATGTTCGTTCCTTGATCCACCTCAATCCATGCGACAGGGTCGCCGACCAAGAAACGAATCTTCCGATACAAACCTGCATTCAAAGCAGGAATACCTGCCATCATTCTGACGGTCTTCATGACTCGGGTTGTCCGTTAACAGGCCTTGATTTGTTCGATAATAATGAGAAGGTGCTGAGCTCGTTGAATGGAACCAGCAGCTTTCACAAAGGCCACACCTGCATCCAATTCTCGCCAGTTAATGGTAGGCCCGGTGCTGGTCAGAGCTGTGCTGTTGGCAGCGGCAGGAGCAGCTTTGGGCTTCGGTGCGGACGCCTTCGACGATGCTTTTCCTTCGGCTCGTTTCATCTGGCTCTTGACGTTAGCAACATCGGCCGCCGTTACTCCGAACCCCCCTAAGGCATCCACAATATCCTTGTTTCGAGCTTCTGGATGCTTATCCATGTGCTCTCGGATTCGTTTTGCTTTGCTCAATTCTTTCGTCATGCTGCCCTCTCTAGTGTTCTTTTGGATTATAGCTTCTTGTTTTCGATTCTCTGCATCCCGAACCAAGTCCTCGGGAACTCGATCCATCAATTCATCAAGCGTCACAACGCGTTCCATATCAACCATGAATGTTATTCCTCTATGCTGAACATGTTCTTTCTTACCTCATGTTGACCAATTCACGCGTGCGGTGCACGTGGTCACAGATCAATACCATGTTACCTTGTTATCATGCTGCCTTACTTGAAGTCGCCTTGTCGTAAGTTCGGGACACGCTCTTGTTCGATTTGTATTACTTGTGCTCGAGCTATACAAATAACCAAGTGGCCACGTGAACCTTAACAGTTGAGCCAACCGAAAGCAGTTTCGAAACAATTCCAAAACCTCCAGCCGCAAAGACTTACGTCGCGATGAAGTCTAGGTCATGCTGATATTGGTTAACACATGCTGAATCTTAGGTGAGATGCTTACGAGGTCAATCGTTAAATATTTCTCTCTCTATCGGCCTTACACTTCAGAGGTGTTTCTCAAAATGGCGTGCGTCCCGGCTGATGTCGCAAATGCGTGTGACACTTTATGGTGCGTATAAAATCACACCTTGAGGAGACCTTAAGGAAGGAGCTACCCGATTTTGCTTCCCAAAATCGTAACGCCTTGGCGGGATAAGCGGAGATGGGATGCGCCAGCCCTGTCGAGGCTCAATACCTTGCAAAGTGGGGGCGGGCAAACTGCACCCTTACCCCATCACAAAATCTTAAAAATTGGTATACTCTAGCGGCCTGACTCGAGGCGGAAATTTGAAGAAATTTCCAATCGCCTAATTTGGACGGATTTCACACCAATTGGACCTTGTATGAGTGCTTCTGACGACTTGCAGATCGAACCGACTTCCGGGAATGAAAATCTTGAAGAGAAAGCCCAAGGTGGGTACGACGGTGAAGATCTCAAGCACCTAAGTGACTTGGAGCATGTTCGCGAACGACCTGGTATGTACATCGGTGACACCACGCTTAAGGGGCTTCACCATTTGGTCTACGAAGTGGTCGACAATTCGATCGACGAGGCGATGGCTGGGTATGCAAAGTACGTGTCTGTCGCCATCAACACGGACGGTTCGGTCACCGTAGAGGATGACGGTCGCGGAATTCCGGTCGACCGCCACGCCCAACTTTCCGAATTAATGCAGAAGGAAATGAGCACCTTGGAAGGGGTCATGACGGTCCTCAAGTTCGGTGGCAAATTTGAAAAGAAAGCATACCAGACTTCGGGCGGACTTCACGGCGTTGGGGTTACGGTGGTGAACTTCCTGTCGCAATGGTGCGATGTTGAGGTCAGTCGCGACGGAAAGGCGTGGACTCAGTCTTACGAGCGCGGAGTGGCAACGGGGCCCATTCGCGAAGCTGGTGCGACTACCAAACGCGGGACCAAAACTACCTTCAAGCCCGATGGACAGATCTTCCCAAATACCAAATTCACCTACGATATCTTGGTAAAACGGCTTCAGGAACTGGCCTTCTTGAACAGCGGCGTTCGTATTAAGGCGCGCGATGAACGCACGAATCAGAACGATGACTTTTATTATGAGCGCGGAATTGTCGAGTTTGTAGAACATTTGAACCGCGCTAGCGAACTGGTTCACAAGGATGTAATTCTGATCGAAGGCAAGAAGGACGATTTGGGATATTCGATCGCGTTGCAGTACTCCGAGGAATACACGGAAAATCTTCATTCCTACGTTAACAACATTCACACTATCGAAGGAGGAACGCACGTCTCTGGTTTCCGTTCCGCGTTGACTCGTACCTTGAATGCGTACGGCAAGAAAGAGAACCTGTTTAAAGATCTAACGCCACTTGGGGAAGATTTTCGGGAAGGTCTAACCTGCATTATCTCCGTCCGAGTCGGTCACCCTCAATTTGAAGGGCAAACCAAAACGAAACTCGGCAATAGTGAAGTGGAAGGGCTTATCAACTCGGCTGTCGGAGACGGGCTTGCTAAGTATCTGGAAGAGAATCCCAAGAACGCAAGGTTGTTGATCAAGAAAGGGCTTTTGGCTGCAGAAGCTCGTGAAGCCGCAAAGAAAGTCAAGGATGCGCTTCGAAAGCGTAAAGATGTCCTGGGTGGGGGCGGCTTGCCAGGCAAGCTCCGCGACTGCATTAGCAACAAAATGGAAGAATGCGAACTGTACCTCGTCGAAGGTGACTCCGCAGGCGGAAGTGCGGAGGGAGGGCGTTTTCGCGATACGCAGGCCATTCTGCCTCTGCGAGGTAAGATTATCAATGCATACAAGAGTCGCGAAGACAAAGTCTTGGCGAACGAAGAAGTCATGAGCATGATCCAGGCGATCGGCAGCGGGATTGGAATCGACCAGGATATTGCCAAACGTCGGTACAATAGAATCATCATCATGACCGACGCTGACATCGACGGCTCTCACATTCGCACTCTGCTACTCTGTTTCTTCTACCGACAAATGTACCAGTTGGTAGCCGGTGGGCATGTGTATTTGGCTCAGCCACCCTTGTTCCGAGTTGTCCGCGGCAAAAAAGAACGATACTACGTTCAGACCGAAGAGGAAATGAAGTTCCAATTGCTGGAACGGGGGCTCAACGACAGTCACTTCGTAGATGAAAATGGCCGGAAGTTTGAAGGGCAAGAAATGCGAAAGCTGTGCACGACTCTTTCGTCGATGGAAGATGCGATGTTGGCTTTAGAGCGACGCGGAATTTCCTTGCGTGGTCACGCTGAACGCATGGATGCGGAAACCGGACGTCTTCCCGTTTTTCATTTGGATATGGGCACGGAAGATCATTGGTTTGTGACTCGTGACAAACTGGATGAATTCATGGCCAACCGAAAAGTGGTTATCGAAGAAGCCAGTTCAAAGCTGGCTGCCGAATCGGCGGATGGTACGGTACCAGCGAAGGAATCTGATTCGAACGACAAAAAATCCAAAAATGAAACCGAAGCGATTGCTCCGTTGGCTCACATCGCGGAACTGTACGAAGTAAGGACCATCAATACAGGCTTGAAAGACCTTGCGGAATTCGGCTTTTCCATCGAGCAACTCATCCCCAAGGATCGAACGGGTGCTACGGATTCCCGTTTTTACTTGTATCGAGAGGAAAACGCGATTGGCCTCGAAGACCTACGGGGTCTGCTACCCGCGATTCGTGAATCAGGACGCCGCGGGCTGTCGGTAACTCGCTTTAAAGGCTTGGGTGAAATGAATGCAGAAGAACTGCGCGAAACCACTCTTGATCCTTCCAACAGAACGGTCGTTAAGGTTCAGTTGACCGATGCCGCCGCTGCGGATGAGATGTTTCGAGTTCTGATGGGAGACAAGGTTGAACCAAGACGTGCGTTTATCGAAAAGCACGCATTGGACGTGAAAAATCTTGACGTTTAGACCGAAAAACTGCCAGTAGCATCAGAAAGCGAATATGACATTGGAACGAACCAGCGCGATCACGCGCAAGACGGCAGAGACGAACATCAGCCTCCATCTTCGTCTAGATGGAAGCGGCCAAAATAAAATTCAAACGGGAGTTGGATTCCTGGATCATATGCTTGTCTTGCTGGCCAAGCATGCACTGATCGATTTGGAGATTACAGCGGTCGGCGATCTTCAGGTAGACGCCCATCATACGACGGAAGATGTTGGGATCTGCTTGGGCCAGGCAATACGAGAATGCCTTGGGGACAAGACCGGAATCCGACGTTATGGCCATATGATTCTTCCGATGGAAGAAACCTTGGTTACCAGCGCCATCGACTTTAGTGGTCGGCCGTATCTTGTTTTTAAAGCAGAAATGCCGGCCGCCAAGATCGGCGAGTTCGATAGCGAGCTGGTTGAGGATTTTTGGCAAGGTTTTGCTGCAAACGCAATGTGCAACTTGCATATCTTGCTCCATCACGGACGCAACACGCACCACATTGCAGAAGCTGTTTTTAAGGCAACTGCACGAGCCATCCGAGTGGCATGCGAAATCGATCCGCGACAAACCGGCGTCCCAAGCTCCAAAGGCGTACTGTAGATGCAACAAAAAGTGTTTGAACATCGCTTGCCGAATGGCATGGTGGTTCTCGGCGAACCGATGCCATGGTTGGAATCGGTGGCTTTTTCGATTTTGCTTCCCGCGGGCACTCATCATGAGCCTTCGAACCGTCTAGGACTTTCGGGAATGACACTGGAAATGTGTCAGCGAGGGTCTGGACCATGGTCTAGCCGCGATGTTGTGGAACAATTGGACTTTCTTGGTGTGGAACGCTCCAGTTCCGTAACAACCTTCCACACATCGCTCAGTATGGCTGCTATGGCGAGTGTGCTGGAACCGACGCTGGAAATTGCTGCAACGATCATCCGCGAACCCCACTTTCCTGACGACGAGCTCGAAGAGGCACGTCAATCCGCCTTGCTTGAACTGGCGTCGATCGAAGACGATCCGGCCCAAAAATGCTTTAAGGAATTGAAGCGATTGCGGTTTGGTGATGTTTACGGCCGATCGTCTCTTGGCAGTCAGGAGGGGCTCGAAGAAACCACGCTGGACGACTGCAAAAAGTTCCATGCAAACCACTACCATCCCGACGGAGCCATCATCAGCCTTGCAGGGAACTTTCAATGGGATTCGTTCCTGAAGCTCGTAGAAAGACTTTTTGGTGATTGGACTGGCAATCCAAAACAAGCTCATGCCAAAGTGGTTTCCATCCCAGGAAGCTCTCATCTGAAGCATGATAGCCAACAGACTCATATTGCAATCGCTTACGATGCGGTTTCCTACAATCATCCAGAGTATTACCAGAGCCGAGGGCTGGTTGGAATTCTCAGCGATGGCATGAGTTCGCGATTGTTCTCCGAGGTACGTGAAAAGCGTGGGCTGGTTTACTCCGTTTCTGCCTCCTCGCATTCTCTCGATGACTGCGGAAGTGTTTTGTGCTATGCCGGAACAACGGCTCCCCGAGCTCAAGAAACGCTGGATGTGACCGTGCAGACAATTCTGGAACTAGAAAAAGGGATTGAGCCGGACGAACTCAAGCGACTGAAGTCACGGGTCCGTACGTCTCTGGTGATGGAACAAGAAAGCAGTTCATCGCGAAGCTCGCAGATGGCTTATGATTGGGCCTATTTAGGACGAGTGCCGACACGAAAAGAACTTCTTAGCACGATTGATGCACTGACCTGCGAGAGCTTGATTGAGCACTACAGCAAGTTTCGGCCCAAGAGTTGGTCGCTAGTTACGATTGGTCCCGAGCCACTGGAGTTCGCAAATGCAGTTTCATAACCAAGTTCTCGACAATGGCCTCGAGATTATCGCGGAAGTCAACAAGGAAGCCTTCAGCCAATCCTTGGGCTATTTTGTGAAAACAGGTTCGCGTGATGAATCTCCTGAAATGGCAGGGGTTAGCCATTTTTTGGAACACATGATGTTCAAAGGCACACCCAATCGGTCTGCAGTGGATGTCAATCGCGAGCTCGATGACCTCGGCTCGCAATCCAACGCTTACACGAGCGAGGAGCAGACCGTCTATTACATGAGCGTTCTGCCAGAAAATCAAAACGCGGCTCTGGATCTGCTAACCGACATGATGCGCCCTGCACTGCGCGACGAGGATTTCCAGACGGAACGACAAGTGATCTTGGAAGAGATCGCTATGTACGACGACCAGCCACCCTATGGTGCGATGGAGCGGGCAATGGAAGTCTACTTTCGGGAACATCCACTTGCTCGCCGAGTGCTGGGGACTCGCGAAACCGTTGCGGCTCTCGATCCGGAATCCATGCGAGCCTACCATGAAGCACGTTATGCACCGAACAACTTGACTCTGGTTGCAACCGGCGCCGTCGACTTCGATGCGTTGGTCCAGTCCGTGGAAAAAATGACGAAACATTGGAAACCATCTTCGTCAGCTCGGTCGCTCCGCTCGCCTTCCATCGAATCGGAAGAGGTTGCGATGGTCCACCCGCCGGCAACTCAGCAATACACGCTTCAGTATTCGCCAGGTCCCGGATACTGTGATGAACGAAGGTACGTGACGCGGATCTTAGCATCCATTTTAGGCGACGATTCCGGAAGCCGTTTGTTTTGGGAACTGGTGGATACTGGTTTGGCGGAATCTGCCGCCGTGTTTACCCAAGAATTTGAAGAGTGTGGTTTGATCTGCACGTTTTTGGCGTGTGCCCCAGAACAGCAAGAAGAAAACTGGGAGGCGATTCGAAACACGCTTGCATCCGGTAAACAGAATCCCATCACCGAACGGGAGATGGAGCTCGCCAAGAACAAAATATGCGCCGGAATGATTCTCGGTTCGGAACGTCCCAGCAATCGATTGTTTTCCGTAGGAAACGCATGGACCTTTCGACGAAAGTACGAAACAATCCAAGCTGCGACAAAGCACTACCAAGCTGTCAGAAGCGAGGATGTTCAAGAAGAATTTGAAAAGCTCTCCGATCGCAAACAAGTCACCGTAAGCGTAGGGCCGGAGGCTTGATCCCTTCAAGAGAGATCAAACTTGGTCGCTCTCCCCCGTTCTTTCTTGTCGGTAGACCCTATGTATAGAAAGAGCCTGCCGAACGGGAATGTCAGCGAGTTGATTCCGCAACGGGTTGGTTCAGATAGACTCGAAACGCGGAGACGTTGGGTATCAACCATTCCCAAACAATCAAATCCTGTCGGCCGTCTCCGTTCACATCGGCGGTAGTGCACGATGCATAGGTGCATCGATCGCGTTCGATCGAATGACGCACAAAGTTCAAGTCCGGCGTCTGCTCCCACCAACAAATGGAATCAAACGTTCCTTCAGGTTCATCCTTCGCTTTCGGAAACATACCCACGGCAACTACGTCCAGATCGCCATCCCCATCAAGATCGGCTGTCGATGAAGCCAAGGCGCCTACCAAAAGACCTAACCACCGATGCTCCCACTTTCGCTCTCCAAGATTACGCACCCAACCGACCCCGTGATACGGTTTGGCTAACAAAGCGTCCATCGTGTCACCACAGGTGTACACAATGTCAAGCTTTCCATCCTGATCCAAATCAACAATTTGAAACGCGCTCAAGTTGTAAGATGGGTCGGCCAAACTAGCTACTATCTCCCGTTGGTACTTTCCTTGGCCTTGCCCATAATGCAGCTCTAACGTCTCAAATTCTTGGCCATAGCCCACCAAGAAATCTTGCTTCCCATCTCCGTCAAGATCAGCGATATCAATGCCGACCGGTCCATGTCGGGGATCCAAAATGATCGATTCCATCTGAGGCGATTCCGCACTGCCACCCATATTCTTAAGCAACCGAAGAGCCCCCGTTGTTCTCCAACCAAAATCGGCCGCCAAGACATCCATCCTGCCATCGTCGTCGTAGTCGAACGGTCTCGCTTCGACGACTCGTGAAAGCTTGTCCTGTAGAATCTTCGGAGGCAGGTATCCCTGAGCTGTTCCCAAAACCAGCGAGATGCGCCCCTTTTCATGGTCCCCCACTGGAAAGCTACCCATTTCCCCAATCAAGAAGTCATCGAAACCGTCTTGGTTCCAATCGCATTTGGTCGCGCGACATGTGTGGCTCCCCGTCGCAATCAATTTCGATTCCGGAGAAGCTTCCGAAGTGTTCTGCTCGGAGCCTAAGCTCCATTGACGTAGTTCACCGTCGCGCATGTTCGAAAAGAAGATCGATTTGGTGGCTTGATCCCATTGCACCTGCGCTGTCGATGGCGATTCCATTTTGGCTTGATATCGTTCGTCAAGCACGAATCGCAACGGGCTGGGCGGCTGTTCCATTTGGTCAGCTCGAGGTACATCCACATGATCAGGCGCTCCGGCCTGAAAATACTTAATCGTTTCGAGCCGATCTGGTTCCTCCATGTCGGTCCGCTGGGAGTCAACATAGAAGTTAAATCCTTGAATCACTTCCTCCGGCCATCGGGACTTGGGAAACGTGGTCGGATCGGGCATCTTGTGGCAGTCCCCGCAAAAACGCTCTATCTTTGCGGCTAGGACCTTGGACTGCTCCGTCTGATTCTCCCGAACTGGCGACATCCGGCTCTTTGTGGTCGCCAACGGGCCGACTGAAGAGCTCGAATCACAGCCAATAAGCCCAAGCATCACCGTGCAAACAAGAAGTAGACAAACCGATAATTGCTTCATACTGAATTAGTGAGACGTTTTGAGTGATCGTGCATTCCATCACCAGTATAGGAC
>Ga0247836_1002436_pt1 | contig 26985 bp, 20 predicted proteins | sample LaCruzMarch2015__4_FD_187116 | JGI IMG/M metagenome (GOLD analysis project Ga0247836, IMG submission 187116) | Freshwater microbial communities from meromictic Lake La Cruz, Castile-La Mancha, Spain - LaCruzMarch2015_14m | ecosystem: Environmental > Aquatic > Freshwater > Lake | place: Spain... | reverse complement strand
CTGCTCGGCAGGCCGACGCGTTTCTACAACGCCGGATCGGGGGAGGTGTTTGGCAACACGCCGACCCCCGCAAACGAGTCGACCCCCTTCAGCCCGCGCAGCCCTTACGGGATCGCCAAGGTGGCCGCCCACCATGCCGTGGCCAACTATCGGGAAGCCTACGGACTGCACGCCTGCACCGGCATCCTCTTCAACCACGAATCCCCGCTGCGGCCCCGGCACTTTGTGACGCAGAAGATCGCTTCGTCTGCCGTACGGATTGCGAATGGCTCTCAGGAGCGGTTGCCCCTCGGCGCCCTCGACATCCACCGCGACTGGGGCTGGGCGCCGGAGTATGTCGATGCCATGTGGCGGATCGTGCAGCGGGAGCAGCCGGAGGATTTCGTGGTTGCCACGGGGCAGACTCACTCCCTGCGGGAATTCGTCGACCGGGCGTTCGCCGCCGTGAATCTCGACGCCCGCGACCATGTCGATACCGATCCGGCCCTCGTGCGGCCGACCGACATCACCTTCAGTGCGGCCGATCCCGCCAAGGCCCATGCCGTGCTCGGCTGGAGGGCGACGCATGATTTCGACAGGGTCGTCCGGAGCCTTGTCGAAGCAGCCGCACGGGATGCATGAACATACTGCGAGGAGACTGCGGCCAGCTGGGCTGCGTGTTTCAGCCCAGCCTGTCTGCTTGCTCAAGAAAGCTTGCCTGCGTGTGTCAGGCCGGGACGACTTCAGCGAACGTGCCGGACTGCACCACCCGGCCCTTCTCCAGCCGGTAGAGCAGGTCGCAGTCAGACACGGTCGTGAGCCGGTGGGCGACGATGATCAGCGTCTTGGCGCCATGGAGCGCGTTGACGGCGGCCATCACCTCCTTCTCCGTTTCGGTGTCGAGGGCGCTTGTCGCCTCGTCGAGCACGAGCACCTGCGGGTCGTGGTAGAGCGCCCGGGCGATGCCGATCCGCTGCCGTTGCCCGCCCGAAAGCCGCACGCCACGCTCGCCCACGAAGGTGTCGGCCGCCTTCGGCAGCCCGTCGACGAATGCGTCGAGCTGCGCGGCCCGCAGGGCGCGGCGGACGGCATCGTCGTCGACCAAATTTTCAGGCACGCCAAACGCAACGTTGCGGCGGATCGTGTCGTCGCAGAGATAGATCGACTGCGAGACGTAGCCGATGACGTCCTGCCAGCCACGCAGGTTGGCCTTGATGTCGTCACCGTCGATTGTCACCCGGCCTGCCGTCGGTGGCAGCAGTCCGAGGATGACGTCCACGAGCGTGCTCTTCCCCGCACCGCTGCCCCCCACCAGTCCCACCGACGCCCCGTGGGGAATCCGGATGCTGACATTGGTAAGAACGGTCTCATGACCGGCCGGGTAGCGATAGGAGACGTCCTCGATGCTGATGCAATCGCGAAACCGCACCGGCACCGCGGGAGCGACGGCGGGCACCGACTGTTCCAGCGCCAGTTCGGCCACGAGGCCGTTGATCAAGGCTTCCGCAAACCGCAGCCTCTGCAGAGAGGCCATCATGTGGTTGACGGAGGGGAGCAGCCGGTAGGCGACCGTGGCAAACAGGCCAAGCATCGGCAGCAGCGAGCGGGTCGGCGTGCCCTGCCAGACCATGACGGCCGTCAACAAGAAGAGCGACGCGACGGCCAGCAGCTCAAACCACATTCTCGGCACCTGCTCCACCAGCGATTGCAGCGCTGCCATCCGGGCCACGCCGTCGGTATGGATGCGAAACTGTTCTAGAAATTCCGTCTCGCAGCCGCGTATCTTCACATCTTTGGCGCCGCCCAGTCCCTGCTGCAGGTGCTTGAGAAACATCTCCGTGTGATGCTGGCGGCTCTTGCCCCAGCGGCGGGATCGCGTGCGGGCCACGCGGTTGAAGAGCCAGGCCGACGCCCCGAGCATGCCCGCCACGACGAGGGCCCCGGTGGGCTCAAACCAGAGCAGGATCGCGACGAGTCCGACCAGCACCAAGAGCTCCGACACCGTCATGATCAGGACCGTGCAGATATGGGAAAATTGCTGGGCATCGGTAATCGACCGCACCAGTTCGGCTGAATTCCGCTGCAGGTGGAACGTCCAGGGCTGCGAAAGATAGATGGCAAACAGCCGGCGGCTCGTGCTGGACTGGATGTCGGAAACAAACCGCGACTGCCAGTAGGCGACGAGCAGCAGAAATGCCGACTTCACGGCATAGACGCCGAGAAGCACAAGAAGCACAAGGAGCATCAGTTGGTTGGACGACGGATTGCCCAGCCACTCGAGCCAGGGCCTGACTGACGGGGAGGGCGTGCCGACGCTGCCTGTCATGAAGGCCAGTGCGGGCACGACCAGCCCGATGCTGACCATCTCGAGCACCGTGCTGACGAGCATCAGTCCCAACAGCGCGATCGCTCCACGCCGCTGGTCCGGCAACAGAATCGACGTGATTTTCCGAACTGTGCTCATCTCGCCAACAATCGTAGTCGAAAATCGCCAGCCGACCCAATTGTGTGAGCCGCGGGTGTTGATGAGAATTGGCCGGGCATCACCGCTCTTCCCGGGACTTTTTCCAATGCCGGCACGCTCAAACCCCGAGTCGGAACGTCTTCTCACGGCGATCGACGACACGCACGGCTGGCGGCGTTGGGGGCCGTATCTCTCCGATCGAGCCTGGGGAACAGTCCGCGAGGACTATTCCGCCGACGGCGACGCCTGGAGGTATCTGCCGTATGCGCTCTCACGGTCCAAAGCATACCGCTGGGGCGAGGACGGCATCGCAGGGATCTGCGACCGGTTCCAACAGCTCTGCTTTGCGCCGACATTCTGGAATGAACGTGATCCCCACCTCAAGGAACGGTTGTTCGGAGTCACCCCGTTTGAGGGAAACCACGGAGAGGACGTGAAGGAATATTACTTTCACGTGGACAACACCCCCACGCACTCCTTCATGAGCCTCCGCTACCGCTATCCCCAGCGGGCATTTCCCTACGACCAACTGGTGGCCGAGAACCAGCGGCGACGGGGCCAGGGGCCGGAATACGAACTGCTCGACACCGGGGTCTTCGCCGAAGAACGCTGGTTTGACATCCTCATCGAATACGCCAAGACCACCACGGAGGAAATCGCCATCCGGATCACGGCGGTCAACTGTGGGCCCGACCCTGCCCCGTTGCACATGCTGCCGACGCTCTGGTTTCGCAACACCTGGTCATGGGGCCCGCAGCCGCAGCCGCAGCCGGTGATCCGTGCGCTCTCAGGCCAGTTGGCCCTGACAAAACATGCAGGCCTGAACTCGCACGCAGGCCCGACTCCACATGCAGGCCTGATATGCCTGGAAGCCGATGAGAGCGGCATGCAGAGCGATCCACGGATGCCGGCCGGCCACCGGCTCGGGCCGCGGTGGCTGCTCGCCGCCGCCGATGCAGCCGACGTGCTGGCGACCGACAACGAGACGAATGGTCCGGTCGTCTACGGAGCGGGCCACGCCAGCCGCTCGCAGTTCACGAAGGATGCCTTTCACCGGTTTCTCTGCCGTGGGGAACGAACCGCCGTGAATCCCGCAGGCAGCGGCACGAAGGTGTGTATCCACCGTCGCTGGATGGTGCCGCCGGGCGGCGCGGCTGTCATGCACCTGCTCCTGACCGATCAGCCGCCCGGCGTGGCCGGTTCAGCCGGCATGGCCGGCTCAGCCGGGCCCGGCAGCGGCCCGGAATTGGCGGCCTTCGTCGACGGCATACTCGCCACCCGGCAGATGGAGGCGGACCTGTTTCACGCCCAGATCGCGCCGCCCGATGCCACGGCCGACGAACGGCACGTGCAGCGGAGGGCGCTGGCCGGCCTGCTCTGGTCGAAGCAAAACTACATCTTCGACGTGGAGAAGTGGCTCGATGGCGACGATCCCGCGACGCCGCCCCCGGCATCGCGGAAGACGATCCGCAATCAACATTGGCGGCACCTCAATTCGCTGAGGGTGCTTTCCATGCCAGACAAGTGGGAATACCCCTGGTTCGCGGCCTGGGATCTCGCCTTTCAGTGCATCCCCTTCGCGCTCGTCGACACGCAGTTTGCCAAGGACCAGCTCTGGTTCCTGCTCTTCGAGCAGTTTCAGCATCCCAGCGGCCAGCTCCCCGCCTACGAATGGGAATTCAATGATCTCAATCCGCCCGTGCATGCCTGGGCGGTCTGGCGGATCTACAACATGGAGAAGCGGCTGCACAGCCGCAAGGACCGGGCGTGGCTGGAGCGTTGCTACCACAAGCTCCTGCTCACATTCACCAGCTGGGTGAACAAGGTGGATAGCGAGGGGCACAATGTCTTCGAGGGCGGCTTTCTCGGCCTCGATAACATCAGCATCTTCGACCGCAGCGAACACGCCGACGACGGATCCACGCTCGAACAATCAGACGCGACCGGCTGGATGGGGATGTTTTGTCTGACGATGATGCGGATCTCCCTGGAACTCGCCCGTGAGAATGCGGTCTACGAAGGGATGGCCTCGAAGTTTCTGCAGCACTACGCCCACATCGCACACGCGATGAAGCACATGGGCGACCGCGACTACGCCCTCTTCGACGAGACAGACGGTTTCTTCTACGACGTGCTGCGGTATGCCGACGGCCGGTATCAGAAATTCAGGGTCCGCTCGCTGGTCGGCCTCATTCCCATGTTTGCCGTCGAACGGCTTGAAGAGGCCTGGATCGCCCCCTTCAAGGAGTTCTCCGCCAACCTGCATTGGTTTCTCACCAATCGGGCCGACATGGTATCGCAGGTGATTCAGCGGGTGCCGCAGACCGACGGCACGACCACGCACCTGCTCACGATCATGAACTTCGCGCAGCTCACACGACTGCTCGGGCGGTTGCACGATCCGGACGAGTTTCTGGCGCCCTACGGGGTGCGGTCGCTCTCCAAAAAACATCGAAGTGAGCCGTTCGTGCTCGACGGCCGGCGAGTCGGCTACGAGCCGGCCGAATCGGAGACGAAGCTCAAGGGGGGCAACTCCAATTGGCGAGGACCGATCTGGTTTCCAACCACATTTCTCATCGTCGAGTCGCTGCGGAAACTCGGCACGGCCTTCGGCCCGGACGTCTGCCTGGAAACGCCCGCATCGGCCGGCCGGCCGATCTCTTTTCGCGGGATGGCCACCGACATCGCCCGGCGGCTGACGGGCATCTTCCTCGAGGATGACTCCGGCCACCGGCCCGTCTGGGGCGACTCGCCGCGGTTTCGCGACGACCCGCGTTGGCGTGACGAACTGCTCTTCTATGAATACTTCCACGGTGACACCGCCGCGGGACTCGGCGCAAGCCATCAGACGGGCTGGACGGCGCTGGTTGCCAATCTCATTGATGAATGGCGTTGATGGGGAGGGTTTCTGAAGATGCTTCGGGCTACACCCGCGAGCTGTGTCGAAGCCATCAAGCTTATGCAACTCACTGCGCGATATAAAAATAATAGGCGGCCAGACCGAATCCGGTGACGGCCACGCCGTGCCGCACGACCCGGGCCGGCAGCCGGCGGGCCACGTACGAGCCGGCAAAACTGCCCAGCACCGACGCCAGCGCCATAATCCCGGCATGCCGCCATGCGACATCCTGCGATCCCAGCAGGGAGCCCACCGCGAAGAGTGCTGCCGCCGCGCCGTTGATCGTCATGCCCAGGACATTCTTCACGGCATTCACCCGGTGGATATCGCCAAGACCGAGCACTCCGAGCACCGCCAGCATCAGGATGCCGATCCCGGCGCCGAAGTAGCCACCATAGACCGCCACGACAAACTGCAGGCCGCAGGCGAGCAGGAGCCGCGACGGGGCTGGAACTGTTTCGGCCGCCCGCGGGGCCGCCCAACCAAGCCGCGTCAGTTGGGGTTGCAGGGCGAAGAGGACCGCGGCGGTCAGAATCAGCCAGGGCACACAGGCGGTGAACCACTGCGGCGGAAGCACAAGCACCAGCACGGCTCCGAGCAACGCTCCGACCAGGCTCGGCACAACCAGCCAGACCGCCCACGGCGGCTGGCCGACGCGTTCCCCCCGATACGACCAGGCCGCCGCAATCGCACCTGGCCAGAGGCCGATCGTGCTTGTGGCATTTGCGATGACCAGCCGCGCAGGATCGGCTGGCAGCAGTGCGGCCAGCACGGGAAAGGTGAGGATCGTGCCTCCTCCGGCCACGGCATTCACGCCACCTGCCACAAAGGAGACAGCGGCCAGGGCAACGAAGCCGGGGAGTTGGCCAAACAGCGGGCCAAACAGCGGGCCAAAAAGTTGGCTGAAGAGTGGGCCGAGCGAGAAAAAATCGGTCATCGAATGGGGGTGGCCGGATGGGGAATGATGGAGCCTGACAGCATTTATTTGCCCCGCGGCATGGCTGGGTTGAGGGGCCCCTGCGGCTGTGGTGGCCTACCAGCAGCCGGTCCAGCAGCCGGCACGGGAACGGCGGCCGGTGGCGCTGGCTGTTGATTCGGCGGCGCTGGCTTTGGAATCGGCGGCGCTGGCTTTGGAATCGGCGGCGCTGGCTTGAGATTCGGCGGCGATGGGTCGGTGTAGCGGCCTCCACCGCAATCGATAAGCAGATACCCCGCCCAGAGAAACGGATGCCGCGAGTCGGGCAGCACAGCCGCTGGCGACTGCTTCAGCCGCGGCTCGCGGCCCACGTCGGGCTGTTCGGCCGTGGCCGTCGCGACCGCACGTTGCCAACTCTCCGCGGCCGGGGGAACTTCTGCTTCGCCATCGCCGGGCTCGCGATCCCTGAGGAATTCCTCAACCAGATCGCCGCTCGTTTTGCCCCCCATCCTCCAGCGACTCACAAGCGCCGTGCGGCCACCCGCAGCCACCAGATCGGTGACTGCCAGAAAGATATCTTCGCCGGGCCGCGTGGGAAGCTTCGACAACCCGCCAGCCATGGCCGACTGAAACCCCGGCAGAATGATGCACCTCGGCCGCTTGCTCGGAGGCGAAAGCCAGTCGCCAAACGTCATGGCCGGCTTGCCACCCTGCATGGAGAGGAGCGGTCGCGTTGACACAGGGCCGTCTCCCGACAGTTCGTCAAAGACCACGAGCGTGTCGAGCAGCGACGCCACCAGCGGCATCGGAGCCGCCGGCGTCGGAGCGGGAAGGGCCACGGCACGGTCGAGTGAGCCGGTGAGCCTTGCTGCCAGTTCCTGGGCGACGACCGGCTTGTCGCCACGAAACAATCGGCCGGCATAGATGCCGACGGGGCCTCCAGTCTGCGGCGTCTCGAACCGAAGCACGGCCAGGCTTCGCGTCGGCGCATAGCGAATGCGGCAGACATCGCTGAGCCGGTTTGTGTCGGCCGGCGGCTGTTGGTCGGCGAGCTGCGGCGATGTGAGCGATTCCGTGGGCTCGGCCCGTGCCCCGGGCGGCCGCGGGCCCCCGGCGACCGGCCTCGCCGATCCGACCGGGAGCAGCTCGAACGGCAGATACCAGAGCATCCCGTCGGGCACGATCACCAGTTCGTCGATGCCCTCCGCCAATACAACCTTCGAATTTTCAAACAGCAGCCGTTCGATCCGCGCGATCGGCGTCTGCCAGTCGCTCTCCTGCAGGCGCTCGGTCGATACCGGGGCGATCGGATCGAACAGGCACAGGGCCCTGGCCAGGCTGGCCATCTCCTTGGCAACCGCTGCCGGCTGTCGCACCTGCCAGGTGGCGACGCGGTCGTGGGATTCAAGCGCGGCGAGCAGCCCGCCGGACGACCAGTGAAACGACAGGAGCAACTGCCTGGGAGCCAGGCGGCGACGTATCTCCGGCGCGGGAGTGAGCGGCGGCATGTCGAGCGGCGGCGCGTCCCGCCCTGCGGCGATCTTCGCGACGCCTTGTCGGCAACGCTCGGCGAGCGATTTGAAGTCGCGCCACGCCACCGGATCACCGGGAGTCTGCGGCCGCTCGGGCGCGTCGTCCTGATCGTGCGGCGGCTCACCGGCGGCGGCAAGCAGACTCGCCGTGAGTGGCGTCCGCACGCGTGTCAGGGTGTCGAGGACGACGGCTAGATCCGGATGCCGTGCCAGCACCGCCGCCCGCCGCGCGGCATCGGCCCGGAGCAGACGGTCGGGGTCGGAGCCGAGCAGCCACTCGACGGCGATCCGGCGGCCACCGAGCGGCTGGCTGACCAACCAGCGACTGCGGGCCGCGGCCTCGGCTGCGGTGAGCAGGGCATCGCTGCCCCGGCGAGTGGCCGCAGCAATCCAGGCCTCGAAGGCATCGGTCCGCGGCGCACACAGCCTGGCCAGTGATCCGAGCGGATCGAGGGACGTCTCGCGTGGCGAAGGATCGCCCAGCAACTTTGAAAATAGGAGGTCTGCCTGCCGATCGGAAATGCCCCCGAAGCCGGCCATCAGCATTTCAACGAGCCGCGAGGCCTGAAAAAGCAGCGGTGTCCGCCGGCGGGCGATGGCGACGGCCTGTTCGAGTTCCCGATCGCCGACGGCCACGTCACCGGCGTCGTAGGCGGTCAGCGCGGCGGCATAGGCCCGCTGCATGCCGACGAGCCCGCGGCCCGGATCGCCACGCATGAGACGGCCATCCATTTCGGCGAGCACCCCCGCAGCCGCCTGCGCGTCGCCCGCGACGGCTAGTGCCTCCGCCTCGAAGCCCAGCAGCGTGGCCCGCAGCAAGGGAAGCGTGGTGCGTGACCAGTCCGCGCCGCCACGAATCGAAGGAGGAACACCCCGCGTGCCCATCGCCAGATGGGCTGTGGCGGCAAGCCGAAAGGCCTCTTCGAGCGCCCTCGCATCACCGTAGTCGGCGGCGGTGTAGGTGGCCTCCTCGAAGTATCGGGCGGCTGCCGCCGGTTGGTCGCCGTCGAGCGCGATACGGCCCAACACGATCAGCCCCCAGGACGAGAGCGAATGGTCGAATTGGTTGCCGATCAGCAGGCCTCGCAGGAGCAGCGGCTGTGCCTGGTCTGCCTTGCCCTGCGACCAGAGCGCCGCCCCGAGGGCGATGTCGACCCAGGATTGCGAGTAGTGGTTTGGCGGAGCGGGCCGCCGCAATAGGGCCTTGGTGGCTTCGTCGATGGCGGCCCCTTCGCGGGCGAGTTCACCGAGGATCACGCCGCGGCGATAGATCGCGATGACGAGCGATCGCATGATCTCCTGCGGTCGGACGGGATAGTTGACCGGCGCCGCAAGCACGCCCCCCTTCTGCAAGACCTCCTGCGGATCGGCGCCCCCGAGCCGGATGGAGATCGTGCCGGGAATGCCTGCCGGGGATGTGTTGCGTTGGCTGCGTCCCCACGTGGCCACCCGTTGTTGCGCGAGGGGCCGCGGTCCCTGCGGCGGAAACTGAACAGCCAGAAGCCAGTCGGCATGGGCCGCTGAAATCAGCAGGGCCTCGTCGTAGGCGGCGACCGCCTCGCGGAGGCTACCGAGCTCGAAGTGGCACTCCCCGACAACGGCGGCGGTTGCGATCGAATCGATCCATCGCTGCGTCCCGGCGCGGATTCCCCCCTGGTGTTCGCGGGAAGCGATCTCCAAGGCGCTGGTGAAATCGCCGGCGGCAAGCGCCGTCAGGGCGAGATCGAAGCCAGGCTTCGGCACCGTCTGCCCCCCCGCCATGCCGAATCCCTGTGGCAGCACAACCTGCGTCAGGCCCTCGCCAGCAGACACCACCAAGAATATGGCCGCGACCATGGCCACGATCAGGGCCATGATCCAACGCCGATGCGGGGAAGTCGGGCTCATGAACGGTGTTGTAGCACGTTCCACCCACATGCTCGGTGGCGGCGTGGCAGGCGCGGTTGGCAAGCTGGGAGGGCCTGGCAACCTCGCCGGCGATCTGGGAACGCCCGACGTAGGGGTCGTAGCGGTTGTTCAAAGTTTACCGGTCGAATCGGTCGATAGAGACTCATGTCCATCATGCCGATTCGTTTGCGGTTCCGAACCACCTTCCGATCCCTGCGGGGAAGAGACCCATGAGCACCACCGCCTTGCCTCTGTGCTGCCGTCGGATCGCCCTCCGGGCGGGCCTTCTCCTCCTCGCTGCTGGCGGGTTTTCCCTCACGGGCTGCCAGGTGGACGTCGGCGGGCAGACACTCCCCAGCGCCTACTACCTGCAGGACGATATTCAGTATTTCCCGGCCGGCCCCGAGTTCAAACTCTCGAAGGAAGCCGCCGCGTTGAAGGCCTACAAGAAGGAACTGGGCGACTGCCCGGACGGCTGCGGATGTAGTTCCTGCAAGTAAAGGCCGGCAGGTTGACCTTTTTGGGTCTGCCGCTAGAATTTGCTCCCGTGGGCCAAGAACCCAAAACTGATTGATTTGATTCAGTTTTGTGGGTTTCTTGCCCAAAACAAGTGGAATTGCCTCCTCTGAGCTACGGTAGGGCTAAGACTGATCTCAGTCTTAGCCCGGTCTTGGCAAGGTTGGGCCGAGGCCTGCTCGGCGGGGGATTCCTGTGGAGCCTGGCAGACCGTGACTGTTGCGTATGAATACCTCCGCGGAACTGTTGATCGGCGAGTTCACCCGCACGCTCGACGACCGCTACCGCCTGTCGCTCCCCCCGGAACTGGCGGGCCCGCTGACGGCATCCGGCTCTCGAATGGTGCTCGCCAAGGAGAGGGCGGGCTGTCTCTCGCTCTGGCCGGCGGCCATCTGGAAGCCGCGGATCGACGCGGCGGTCGATGTCGTGCGAAGCAAACTACAGGCGGGCCTGCTCACGCAGAGGGTTGGGCAGCTTCAGGATCTGGGGCGACTGCTCTCCACCCGGCACAAGGCGGTCGCGCTGGCGGAACGCGGCAGGCTCGTGGTGCCGGAGGGTTTCCGAGAGTTTCTGGCGGTCGAGCCGGGAGCCGACCTACTCGTGGTGGGCGCGGCGGTCTGCGTGGAACTCTGGCAACCGGCTGCCTGGACCGCATTCGTCACCGCAGAAATGCCGGAGTTTCGTCGCCGCATCGACGAGCTCACCGCCTGACCGACAGCCGAAGCAAACAACTGACTGACATCTGACGATTTTGGCCATGCCCGGGTGAGAGGAAACGTTTTTTACCTGGCGGACTCATCCGGTCAGGAAACACGACGACCACGGAGCGGGCCCCACAGCACGGATGCTGCCAAGGGACCTCCCCCGGGCATGGCCTTTTTTTACCCGACCACGCTCGGGGCTTGTATGCGGCGTGGGGGAACGCAGCCGCGTTCCCAATAAAAGCCCTCGGCGTAAGCCGGGGGATCGGATGCCAGAGGCAGCGCCACGCCAAACCATGCGCCGATCCCATCGCTTACGCTCCGGGCTTGTATGGGGCGTGGGGGATCGGATGCCACACAGGCGCCACGTCAAACGTCGCGCCGACACAATCGCTCACGCTCGGGGCTTCGCTGTCATGGGTGCGGCACTCCCGGATGCCGCTCACCGAGCGGATTCCCGCGGGCCGCCATCGGCCAACTCATGCGGACTCCTTCCAATGCCGACGCATATGCCGCCGTTGTCATCTCGAGCACCGTCCGCCCCACATACATGCCGGTCTCCGGTTCGCGGTCCTCCCCAATCGCGTCGATGAGGTCTACAGCGGCCCGGCGTCCCCAGCCGAGCCGTTCGGCGGCACGGTCAACGTCACTCTGATTCACTGGTGCCGACACCAAGCCCTCCGCACCGATCGGCTTCCACGGAAACTCCTTGTCGACCCGCCAGAGCGGCGCTTCTCGGAGATAGGCATGCGGCACGTGATCCGGCCGGATGTGGATCGCGCCCTTCGTGCCCACGACCGTAAGTCCAAAGTTGGGCTGCTTAAGACCGGCATCGCGGACGCTGGCGAAATAGCCGATCGGCCCATCCGCCAGCCCATACATTGCTACCACTGAATCACCCGCGATCAGGCCGATGCCTTCCGGACCGGCCAACGCATCGGCCCTCGAAATCGGCCGACCACCCTGCGAAATGTTAGCCTCGCACCACTGCGGTGCGCCCCCCAGATCAACCATCATGTCGATGACATGACAACCGAGCACCCACAGATCCTCGCCACCGCCCCTCGCGTCTTCCTTGCCACGGCTGCGGAGTTCGAGCACCTTGCCGATGCGTCCCTCCTCGATCAGGTCGCGAGCAGCCGCGTAGGCCGGTGAGTATCGGTTGACGAAAGCCAGCGAAAGCTTGCTGTTCGACTTCCGGCAGGCGGCGATGACGGCGTCGGCCTCCGCGAGCGTGCGAACGAACGGCTTCTCCATGAAGATCCCCTTGACGCCGGCTTCCGCCGCGGCGATCGCCATCTCCGCATGGCAGTCGATGTGCCTCATGCAGATGGCGACGACGTCGGGCTTGACTGCCGCGAGCATCGCTCTCCAATCGCGATGGGCGGCCAAGGGCTCAGCGTCGGGGGATCGCCGGAGGGTGTTGCGCTCGACCGCTTTGGCGAGCCCCTCCTCCGATTCGTCCGCCACGGCGACGAGATCGACGCCCTCGAGGCCACCCCACAGTTCGTCGATCGCATGCCCCCAGTCACCCCGCCCCGTCCGACCGATCGCCGCTACCCGTAGCGGAGTTGCTGTGAATCGCATCATTGTCGCCCTCCAACGTGAAAGTCAGACCGTTCGTATCGTATCTGGATCATGCCTGTCTGGATCATGCCTGGATCATGTTCGCATCACGACTGCCGCGCCGTCGAGAAACATCTGCACCGCGGACGCAACCAGCACCATGCCCATCAGTCGCTCGATCGCCACGATCCCCTTGTCGCCAAGAAACCGGCTCAGATGGGTGCCGAGGAGCAGAATCACCGCCGAGGCGAGCCAGGCCAGCGACACGGCCACCAGCCAATCGGCATGCCGTTCCGGACTCCTGCTGGTCATGAGCAGCACCGTGGCCAACGCCGAGGGGCCGGCGATGTAGGGGATGGCGAGCGGGACGACGAAGGGTTCCCCCTCGACCGGTTCGCCCAGACTGCCGTGCCGCTCCGGGAAGACCATCTTGAGCGCAATCAGAAAGAGCACGATGCCGCCGGCCATGGTGAGGGCGGGCCCCGAGATGCCGAGCGCCGACAAGAGCGGCCGGCCGGCATACAAGAACCCCACCAGCAGGCCATAGGCGATGAGGAGTTCGCGGCCCATGACCCAGAGGCGACGGTCGGGCCGCACAGGCCGGATCGCGGCCAGGAAGAGCGGGATATTACCGATCGGGTCCATCACGAAAAACAACAGGATTGCGGCGGAGAACGTGGTCATGGGTATGATCGTAGCATGCCTCACGACGACCATGACGACCATGACGATGCCGCCCACCACGACCACCGTGGCGATCACGATCACGATGGCCATGGTCACACGCATGCGCACGGACATAGCCATGCGCATGGGCATGGCCATTCGCACGGCCACGGCCTCACGCCCGATCAGCTCGACGGGGCGATGGCCCTGGGCGTTGGCCTCAATACGCTCTTTGTCGTCGTTGAAGCAGCCTGCGGCATCTGGGCCGATTCGCTCGCGCTTGTCGCCGACGCAGGCCATAATGCCGGCGATGTTCTCGGGCTGCTGTTGGCATGGGGCGCGAGCCGGCTGGCACGGCGGCCCCCCTCGCGGCGGTATACATGGGGGCTTCGCCGCACGACCATCTATGCCGCTCTCGGCAACGCCGTGCTCCTGCTCACGGCGTGCGGGGCGATACTCTGGGAGGCATGGCATCGGCTCCAGTCGCCCGCGCCTGTCGCCGGGCCGGTGATGATCGCGGTGGCGGCGGTGGGCGTCGTGATCAACACGCTGACAGCCCTGCTCTTCATGCGGGGCCGCGAAGGGGATGCGAACGTCCGCGGCGCTTTTCTGCACATGGCGGCTGATGCAGCCGTATCAGTGGGCGTGGTGGCCGCCGGAATTGCAATCATGCTCACAGGCCGCTCCTGGATCGACCCAGTGGTGAGCATCGGGATCACGCTGGCGATCGTCGTGGGCACGTGGGACCTGTTCCGCGAGAGCATCGATCTTGCCCTCGACGCAGTGCCCCGCGGCGTCGACCCCGACGCGATCACCACGGCGCTTGCCGCGATTCCCGGTGTCGTCGAGGTGCACGACCTGCATGTCTGGGCCGCGAGCACCTCGGAGGTCTCGCTCACCGTGCACCTCGTGGTGCCGGACGTCGATGCGCACGACACGGTGTTGACCGCAGCCACGGAGATGCTTCGCAACCGCTTTCGCGTGGCACACACCACGCTCCAACTGGAGCGGGAGGACGCGGGCCGCGACTGCACGCAGCGACCGGCGGACGTCCTGTAACGATGCCGGGCTCGGCCATCCGGTCAGGACGAGGCATGGGCAAGTTAAAAACTCGCCCCCACGGGAGAAGGCGGCGGCTCACAACTTGACCCCCACGGGAGAAGGCGGCGGCTCACAACTTGACCTCCACGGGAGAAGGCTGCGGCTCACAACTTAACCTCCACGGGAGAAGGCGGCGGCTCACAACTTGACCTCCACGGAGAAGGCGTAGAGGGGGTCGAACAGAATGCTCAGCGGCCACGCACAGCAGACCGTACGATCCCGGCGAGCATCTGACGAAACACCAGTTCGTGAAGCGGCCAGATGGCATACCAGTAGGCCAGTCCACCGAGACCCCGCGGATCGAAGATGGCCGTCTGGTGGATCGTGACGTCGCCGTCCCGGGGCACTACTTCAAACTCGAGCCAGCCCCGTCCGGGCATCTTCATTTCAGCGGAGAGTCGCAGGCGGCGTGGCCGATCGCAGACCTCGACGTGCCAGCAGTCCAGCTTCTCGCCCGACTCGAGTCGCTCCGGGTCCCGCCGACCCCGCGACATGCCCGGCCCTCCGATCATACGATCCATCCAGCCGCGCAACTGCCAGAGCCAGTCGAAGGCATACCAGCCATTCGGGCCTCCGATTCGCTCGATCGCCGCGAACGCCTGATCGGCTGCAACCGCGACCACGGCATGTCGGTGATCCACCAGTCGCGTGCCTTCAGCCTTGCCGCCAAACCGCTGCGGTAGTTCCTCGAGGTCGGCCAGATCAGCCCACCGTTTCCCGGCAAAGGCGGCGTCTTCCTGGATCATCGCCTCGCGGACGGCAGAGACCAGCGACCGAGGCCGGATGGAGAATTCATGCAACGCTGCGTCACTGGTCACCACGGTCGGGTTCTTCAGACCATCGATCAACTTTCGGCCCACCTTCGAATACCGGGGCGTTACCAGTTTCAGCCACAGACTCGACAGCCGCGGCGTCAGGACGGGCACGGGGATCATGAGTCGCCGCAGCCCCCGCTGCCTTGCATACTCCTGCATGATGCCGCCATACGACACCCTGTCTGGCCCGCCGATCTCGAATACTCTCGGCCCTCCCGGCGGCAGGTCCACGGCAGCAGCAAGGTAGGCCACCACGTCGGCAATGGCGATTGGCTGCGTGGGCGTGGCGAGCCATGCCGGGCAGATCATGACCGGCAGCCGCTCCACGAGCGTTCGGACCAGATCGAAGGAAAAGCTCCCGGCCCCGATGACGATCGAGGCCCGAAATTCCACCACGTCGAGGCCGCTGGCCCGCAGAATCGCCCCCACCTCGTGACGGCTTCGCAGATGGGCAGAAAGGCGGTCATCCTCCGCTCCCAAGCCCCCCAGATAGACAATCCGGCGTACCCCCGCGGCCTTTGCGGCGGCGGCAAACCGCTCCGCCGCAAGGCGGTCGGACCGCTCGAAATCAACACCGCTCTCCATGGAATGGACGAGCCAATAGGCGATGTCGATGCCATCGCAGGCCCGGGCCAGCACCTCGGGATCGGCCGCATCTCCGGCCATGACTTCCGTGGCCGGCCCTGTCAGACCCGCGAGTTTGCCGGGCCGACGCGCGAGGCACCGCACGGTGTGGCCGCGGGATTCCAGGTCGTGAAGCAGCACCCCACCCACGTAGCCCGTCGCACCGGTGAGAAGGATGTGCATGCGGGGTTTAAGGCTCATCGACTTCGAAGGCACGGTCCATCAGTTCGGGATTGCCCGTCTTCAGACCGTAGAGAAACCAACGGACCCGCTGCTCGCTCGTGCCGTGCGTGAAGGCGTCGGGCACGACATAGCCCTGCGCCTGTTTTTGGATTCTATCATCACCGATCGCCGCGGCGGCATTGACCGCCTCGCGGATATCTTCCTCATCAAGAATGCCAGCATAGCGGGCAACATGGTGCGCCCACACGCCGGCGAGGAAGTCAGCCTGCAACTCCATGCGAACCGAAAGCTGGTTGTAGTCACGATCCGAGAGCCGCGGCCGCATCGACTGCACCTTTTCGCTGATGCCGAGTTGGTTCTGCACGTGGTGGCCAATCTCATGGGCGATCACGTAGGCCTGGGCAAAGTCGCCCGGGGCGCCGAAGCGTCGTTTGAGGTCATCATAAAACGCGAGATCGATGTAGACCTTCTTGTCGAGCGGACAATAGAAGGGACCTGCCGCGGCGCTGGCCATACCACAGGCGCTCTGCACCCTGCCGCTGAACAGCACGAGCGTCGGCGGCGAGTAGCGGCCGCGGAAGTGTTTGGGGAAGAGCCGTCCCCAGACATCCTCGTTGTCGGCGAGCACGACCTTCACCATTTTGGTCATCTCGTCGTTGATCGGCTTTGCGGCCGCCTGCTGCTGTGGCCCCGCGATTTCCGGCGCGATCTGCGCCACCATCTGCGGATCAAAGCCCAGGAACATCATCGCCACCATCAAGAGCAGCGTGATCAACCCGCCGCCCACCAGCACCGGCCCGCCGATCCCGCGGCGATCTTCGACATTTTGGCTCTCACGACGACCTTCCCAACGCATGGACGTTTTCCTCCTGGTGGCTGTGACACAATCTCAACGGCACTGTACCACGCGACGGTGGTATTGGCACGCCTCTGGGCCGTGGGGAAGATTCATCCAATCCCCTCATACAAGCCCTGAGCGTAAGCGACGGGATTCCTCGCTGCCGATCCCCTGGCTTACGCCAAGGGCTTTTATGGGGAGGGCTTCATACAAGCCCTGAGCGTAAGCGACGGGATTCCTCGCCGAGCCCCGGCGTCAATCCGGTATGACTCCGGCATCACTCCGGGAGCGGCTGTCCCTTCGTCTCCGGCAGGAACGGCAGCACGGCCAGCCCGAGCAGAAACACAAGACACATCGCCAGACCCGCCGGCCGCATCGGCTCGGCGGAGCCGGCAAAGACCGTGCTCGACAACTGCCCCAGCAGAAAGGGGCCGCTGGCCGCCACAAATCGGCCGACGTTGTAGCAGAAGCTCGTGCCGGTGCTCCGCAGCCGCGTGGGGAAAAGCTCGGGGAAGTAGATGGCGTAGCCGGCAAACAGCGAGAGCTGGCAGAAGCCCATGATTGGCAGCATCCACCAGATGTCGGTGATGTCGTCGAGGTAACGAAACACCATCGCGGTTGACAGCATGGCCGCCGTGAAGGCGATCGCGAAAAACGGCTTGCGTCCAAGCCACTGGCAGACCCGCGCTGCCAGCATCATCCCGGCGAAGGCACCGATCTGGATCATCATCATCGCCACGCCAGACCAGATCGTGAGCCGACCGGCCAGTTCCTGGCCTGAGAGTCCCTGGGCCTCGAATGTCTTCTTCAACACGCTTCGCTGCAGGTCGATCGCGAAGAACCCGATGCCCCACAGCCCGATTACGCCGGCACAGGCCAGCAGCATGCCCAGCAGGGCATTCTTCCGCCACCGGGGATCGGCGAAGAGCTGGCCATAGCCGCCCAGGGCGATGCCCGTCGCTTCCGCCTGCTTCTTCATCTCTTGCCACCGCTCGGGCTCCTTGAGACCGGCCCGGATCACCAGGGCCAGCACCGCGGGCAACGCCCCGATGACAAACTTCCACCGCCACGGCTCCCAGCCGGCGATCTTGCTCCCCATGTGCAGCTGCGCCTGCCCGAGTCCGATGCCGATCAACGCTGCCAGGAAATTGCCCACGGCGGACAAAGCCTGCAGCAGACCGAGCGCATAGGGCCGGGCACGGTCGGGCATCACCTCCGCAACGAGGGCGACACCGACGGCAAACTCGCCCCCGACACCGAGGCCCGTGATGAACCGATAGAAGGCGAAGTCCCAGAAGCCCTGGGACAGGGCCGAGAGTCCCGTGCAGAGCGAGTAGATGACGATCGTGATCATCATCGTCTTGGCCCGACCAAGCCGGTCGCCGATCACGCCAAAAATCAGGCCACCGGTCGCCCAGCCGATCATGAAGATACAGGTGGCAAGACCGCCGTAGAAGTCGACCGCCTTGGGATCGACGCTGCCGTCGGCAGCCGCGAGGAGCGTCTCCATCGCCGGTTTCCGGGCGAGATTGAAGAGCTGCTGATCGAGGCAGTCGAACAGCCAGCCGAGCGCCGCCACCGTCAGCACGAACCAGTGGTAGCGGGTCATCCCGCGATACCAGGGACCGTCTGCAGCGTCGCTGCCGTCGGAGCCTGTGAATTCAAAATGGGGGAGGTCGGCCATGACTGAATAGTTCCCAGGGATCGCCGCTGAGCCGGACGCGAGCCCGGGAGCATAGCCCAAAAACGGTGGGTTTGCATGCAGGCCTGAAAGCCACCGCAGCTTGTCTGGCTGCCTGGCTGCCTAGCTGAATGTCGGCCTGCCCGCCTGTCTCTTAGCGGGATGCAGCCTGGCGGTCGAGCCACCAAGACGCGACCAGGCCTGCCGCGAGGCCCAGAACGACGCCGACGACGTCGTAGGCCCAGTCGATCACGTCGGCGGCCCGGCCGAAGAAGGGCTGGGTGGCCTCATCCAGAATCCCCCACGCGGCCAGCATGAAAAACAGGGCGAGCACGCCGATCGTCGGTCGCCGCCAGCGACTGCCGTAGGCAAGCACGGCCAAGAGCCCGAGCACCGCATAGGAGGCCATGTGGAGCAGTTTGTCGGGGGCCAGGGGCCCGTAATCGACTGCCTTCACCAGAAACTGCACTTTCGCGGAGGGCGCGTGCGTGGCGACGACGAGAAGCAGGCCGTACATCCAGAAACAGACTGGGAAAACAGCATGGAAATAGTTTGGTCTGGTCATACTGAGAAGCTGAGGCGGCCTCCGGAAATGCCCGCTGGGCAGGCATCGGCTCGGTTTTACCTGCGATCCAACGGCGTCAGGCTACCCTCAAAAACCGTACTCAAAAAGAAACCGGCATCCCGCACGCCAAAACGCGCGGGATGCCGGAGAGTGGAATCAGAAAAAGCCAGCGGGAAAGCCCGCAGCAAATCTAGAACGTCAGGGCAGGATCACCGCGTCGATGACGTGAATCACACCGTTGCTGGTCTTGATGTCGGTCTTGGTGACGTTCGACATGCCCTTGGCAGTGCCGACTTTCACACCACCCGCAGTCGAGATCTTCACCGTCGCACCGCCAGCGGTCTTCGCTTCGGTGAGCTTGACGACGTCGGCAGCCATCACCGACCCCGGCACCACGTGCAGGAGGAGGATTTCCTTCAGCTTGCCCTTGTTCTCAGGCTTGAGAAGCGTTTCCAGCGTACCGGCCGGCAGCTTTGCGAACGCCTCGTCGGTCGGCGCAAAGACCGTGAACGGGCCCGCACCCTTGAGGGTGTCGACCAAATCCGCTGCCGTCAGCGCTGCGGCCAACGTCTTGAACGAGCCGGCACCGACAGCTGTTTCCACGATGTCGGCAGCGCGACCAACCGTGGCCGAGCCCACCATCAGAACCAACGCTGCCACGACGGCAGAAAAATGCGAACGCATCATATTTCGATACTCCAGAACGAAGAAGTGAGAAACCGGCGAATAATAGACACGCCGACGCTCGAGCCCAGTGGGCCAAATCAAGTCGCGACACGATCAGTTCATGGCACAATTCATCTGCCGGTCGCTCGCGAACTGCGATCTAACTGTGATCTATGGCCTGAAAAATCATGATCGCTGCGCCAGGAAACCTCTGAAGAGTCCGGAAAAGCCACTGGACACTTTCGCGAAGCTCATGCCACATGCATTCCACATCGTGCTATTTCCACATATAGAAGGCGTCGAAGAATCGGTCCGCGAGCCGGTGGAGATGTGGACGGGGGGCGTTGTCATGCGTGCCGGTGCGAGGCTGGCACGGACCGTCATAGATCGGCCCGCACGACGGCACTCCCTGAACGCCGACCAGATCAAACGGAGCCGGCGGCATACTCGGATGACACGGTGGCGGCGGCACGCAGGGCGGGAGGGCCCGCGGTTCGCCGCACCGATGCAGCGGTTCGAGCGGCGCACTCCAATCAGCCCAGGAGTCGCTCCGGAGTGGGAGCATTTTGGCCAGCACTTTGTCGGCGGCCTGACCGGTTTTTTCCGGGCTCATCCGTGGCGTGCCCTTGAGCGGATCGGGGATTTTCTCAAGCGCCTCGTCGATCGGCGTGATCTGTTCGGTTGCCTGCCTCCGGCGAGAGCGGCCGCGGAGCCGTGACGACGCGGAAAGATCGTCGTCCTCGCCGAGGTCGCCCCGGACCGCGTCGAAGGGGCCGGACGATTCAGTCGGTGAGTCGGCGGCGGACGGCGGGGTGAAGCCCGGATCACCAGGGGTATCGACACCGACCAGCGTGATCAGCCGCGGTACCTGGCGGGACTCCTGTCGGTTGGCCATTTCATCGGCTGCAGGAATCGACTGCGTTGCCGCAGCGACCAACGCAGTGGCAGCCAACAGGTCGCGAAGCCGCGGCCGATCGCCGGCCGGTGGCCGAAACGTGGGCAGCGGTCGCTGCCGGTGCAATCGCCAGATCATGGGTATCATCTTCATACATCCCCCCGCACCCACATCGGCTGTCGACACTTTGCCGCTGGAGGGCGTCCGCCGCAATTGCCCGACGACTGTCAAACGGCGCAGAATCGGCGAACCGGGTAAGCTTTGGGCAAGCATCGGTCAACTCGCATGTCACAGCCGCTCATCGATTCCGCGACTCTGCTCGGCTCGCTTGAGCAATCGGGCTCGCAGGCTGTCATTGTCTCAACCGGGGGCGGTTCGCAGGCGATCTCGCACCTTCTCTCCACGCCCGGAGCGAGCAGCGTCGTGCTCGAGTGTCTGGTCCCCTATGCCCGCCAGGCTGTCGACCGACTTCTCGGGGGACCGCAGGAGAGTTTCTGTTCGTCGCGAACAGCGAGGCGGCTGGCCATGATGGCATGGCAACGGGCCTGCGGCCTGGGGGCCGCACCGGCCGCGGCACTCGGCGCAGCCGTGACGGCGAGCCTGCGTTCGCGAGGACCGAAGCGGGGCCAGCACCGCATCGTGGCAGCCACGCACCGCCTCGACGCGACGACCTCCGCCACGCTCGTGCTCCGCAAGGGAGCCCGGTCGCGTGCCGAAGAGGAGTCGGTGGCGGCGGCCCTCCTGCTGGAAAGACTCGCCGCCACGGCTGGCGGACCGATCGACCCTTCGTCACCGACCAGTCTGCATCTGCTGCAGGACGAGCACGTTGAGATCGAGTGCTACGAGCCACCGCCGTCGTGGCGGGAACTGCTTGCGGGCACCCGCACCTCGGTGCATGTCAGCCTCGATCCCTCGCGGCCGCAGACCACCATGCCTGCCGACGGACTCACCGCGGAGATGCCGGCCGCCGGGATGCTGGTTTTTCCCGGTTCGTTCGATCCGCTCCACGAGGGGCATCTGCGGATGGCGATCGTCGCACAGGAAATCGCCGAGCGGCCGCTCGACTTCGAGCTCTCGGTCACAAACGTCGACAAGCCGTCACTGGATTATCTGGAGATGCAATTACGGGCGTCACAGTTCGCGGGCCGTTCGCTGTTGCTGACCCGCGCGGCAACCTTCGTGGAGAAAGTCGACGTCTTTCCTGCCAGCACCTTTGTGCTGGGTGCCGACACCTACTCGCGGCTGGCCGATCCGAAATACTATGGCGGCTCTGCCGAAGCGGCGGACCGGGCCGTGGAGCGGATCGCCGGCCAGGCCCGCGGTCTGATCGTGTTTGGGCGGGAGCGGGACGGCGTGTTTGAAGATCCCGCGCGGCTCGACGTACCTCGGTCGCTGCGGGAGCTCACCTACTTCGTATCCCAGCAGGAATTTCGTATGGATATTTCAAGCACGCAGTTGCGGCGACGGTGCGCCGTAACGGAGTGAGATTTCCGCGATTCCGATCCCCCGGCTTACGCATCGCAAGACGCATACAAGCCCGGAGCGTGAGCGATGGGATCAACGCAACGATCAACGCGACGCCACGTGTGGCATCCGATCCCCCGGCTCACGCATCGCAAGACCCATACAAGCCCGGAGCGTGAGCGATGGGATCAACGCAACGATCGGCGCGACGCCATGTGTGGCATCCGATCCCCCGGCTTACGCCGAGGGCTTGTATGGGGCCGGATGAAACGCGCGGAGGATGCGGCGTCGCAAGACCCATAAAAGCCCGGAGCGTAAGCGATGGGACCGGCACAACGATCGGCGCGACGCCACGTGTGGCATCCGATCCCCCGGCTTACGCCGAGGGCTTGTATGGGGCCGGATGAAACGCGCGGAGGATACGGCATCGCAAGACGCATACAAGCCCGGAGCGTGAGCGATGGGATCGGCGCAACGATCGGCGCGACGCCGTGTGTGGCATCCGATCCCCCGGCTTACGCCGAGGGCTTGTATGGGGCAGGATGAAACGCGCGGGAGGTGCGTTACCGCAAGACGCATAAAAGCCCGGAGCGTAAGCGATGGGGTCGGCACAACGATCGACGCGACGCCATGTGTGGCATCCGATCCCCCGGCTTACGCCAGGGGCTTGTGTGGGGCAGGATGAAACGCACGGGGGATGCGTTACCGCAAGACGCATAAAAGCCCGGAGCGTAAGCGATTGTGTCGGCGCAACGATCAACGCGACGCCGTGTGTGGCATCCGATCCCCCGGCTCACGCCGAGGGCTTGTATGCCCGGCTCATCGTCTCTGCTGGTGTTCCAAACGCCTTCGACGGGCGGCGAGCATCGCCAGCCAGAATCCGAGAAACGCCGCCACGCATGCCAGCACGATGATCGGACGGCGTGCGTCGTGGTTGAGTGTCCAGGCGCCGACCGCGTGAAACACACCCCAGACGACGAGCGATCCCATGATCCATTGGAGGATCCGTTCGGCGCCCGGCGGTGATGGCGATGTGTGCGGCGGCATATCAAGCAAGGATACGCGACGGCCGCGACGTCACCACTGGCGCCACAAAAAACAAAGGCCCCCGGAACGGTCCAGATCCCAGGGGGGCGGGGAAGCTGAACCGTTTCCGGGAGCGATTGGACTGCACTGGCGATGGTTCGCAGAAACAAACTCGAAGAGACGGCTGGCATCCGTGCCACCGCCTGACTTCGAGCGGAGCAGTTGCTCTGCCCCTCAAGCATTCAGGCGGGGGGGACAATAGGGCGGGCTTTTTGGCGGGTCAAGGGCGTTTTCGTCGCTATAGAGACCTATTTTTGGGAAAGCCTTATGCAGCGACTGCCGCCTTCGCCCCCGTTCCGGCTGCAATCAAGATATGCTCCCGGTTCGAGCAGTCACTCTGGAGCCGCCCGTCACGCTCCCTCCCGATTCCCCACGAGACCGTCCCATGGCAGATGTCATCATGCCCGCTTCAGCCGCCACGCCAATCGCCGGAGCAGGCATGCCGCCGACTCCCGCCGCCTGGCAGGCCGCCTTCGAGGCCGCCCTGCCCTATCACGATTTTTTGTCGCGGCATGCCACTCCCGACCAGCGCAGCCGCTGGGATGCCTTTCATGCCAACGTTTCGCTCCTGCCCGCCCAGAAAACGGTGCTGGGGGGCTTTGTGCGGCGGATGCCGGTGCTCGTGCTTTCTGGAGCCTGGTGCGGCGACTGCGTGAATCAATGCCCGATCTTCGACCACTTCGCCGCGAACGCCCCATCGATCGCCCTGCGGTTTCTCGACCGTGATGCCCGGCCCGATATCGCGGCCCATCTGAAGGTGTGTGGCGGACAGCGGGTGCCCGTGGCGGTATTCCTCAGCGAAGACTTCCAACCCGTGCTGATCTATGGAGACCGAACGCTCTCTGCCTACCGGGCCGCTGCCTCGGCGCACCTGGGCGACAGCTGCGCCAGTGGTGCGGTGGCCCCTCCGGCCGACGCAGTCGCGGCGGTCGTCGCCGACTGGCTCGATCAGTTCGAGCGGGTGCATCTGATCCTGCGACTCTCCGCCCGTCTGCGGCAAGTGCACGGGGATTGACCGCTGACCGCTTGCGGCCCTGGCGGGCAGGAGCCGCAGACCACTCGAGTACCTTTCCCCGCAGGAGCCCTTGTTGATGACCAGTCGAGAGCGTTGGACGGTGTATCCGCTGCTGTTCCTCGCGCTGGGGCTGGCCATGCGGGCGATTGTCGTGCCTCAGGGGGAGTTCGACGCAGCCCGGGTCGGGGCCCTGGAATCCACCAGGCTCGTCTGCAAGGAGATCGTGATCGAGAACGATGACGGCACGATTCTCGTGCACATGGGGCGGGTCGTGCAGGGCGGCGGTGGCCGGATCGAGATCAAGGACAAAGACGGCACTGACGCGATCGCAATCGGCACGCGGCCGGACGACCGCGACGGCGTTGTCGAATTCTTCGATGCCGGGGGATCGCCTGAGGGCCAACTGTCTGCACCAGCCCGAGTGCCCTGAGCGGCATCCAGAGGGGGACGGTGGGCAGCGATCACGGGCCCGTCGAAAACGTGCCGCCGCGAACACTCGCCCCTGGCACGTACTCTCCTGGCACGTCGCTTTTGTGTGCCGACTGCAATACGCCCGGAGAGGCTCGAACTCCCAACCCTCGGTTCCGAAGACCGATGCTCTATCCAATTGAGCTACGGGCGCGCGGTGGCGAGTATAGCAGGACGAGCGGCTTTGAAGCTCGACGCCACGGGGGCGGCCGGCCGTCGGAATCCCCCCCGTTGCCCGGGTGGAGATGCGGGCGTTTCCCAGGATTGTTGGGGCGAAGGAAATCCGTCCGTGCTTTGCCGCGGTTTATGTGGCAAGCTTACGGGACGGCTGGAAAAGGCTCACTGACGGACGTCCCTTCCCCCATGGCAAACATCACGCTCCGCGTCCTGCACGGCGCCGACCGCGGCCGCATCTTCAACCATATCCCCACGCCCGTGACGATCGGTCGTGAGGAGGGGAATACGATCCAGCTCAACGACGAGCGCATCAGCCGCTATCACCTCAAGCTTCAGGACGACAAGGACAAGATCGTTCTCACCGACCTCGAGAGCACCAACGGCACGAAGGTCAACGGCGAAGACATCCAGATGCGGATCGTCCGCGACGGTGACATGATCTCGGTGGGGCGGTCGCTGCTGCTCGTCGGATCGCACAGCGACATCGATCGCCGGATCGCCGAGATCGCGGCCAAACTGCCCGCGGCGAAGGATGGTCAGGCGAAGCAGATGCGCGAACGGCTCGAACGGATCGCGACGCATAAGTCGGACGTGATCGAGGATCTCGCCGAAGTCCGCTCACCGCTGCTGCCCGGTGGCCCACCACCGCTCCCCGAGCGTCTTGGCCCCGCACAGACCGCCGAACTGGCCGAACTCCTCGACTACGTTCAAGGCGTGCTACGGGAAGCCACCGAGGGAGCAGTCATGCGGCCCGGCAACGAGACCGTCGAACTCGACTTTGCCCACTGGCAGGTGATGCTCGAACTGCAGGCCCGGCTGGCCGAACTGCTCCGCAACATCGCCGAGCCATCCTGACGAAAAGTCGGGCCCATCCGGTACACTGCCCGCACCCCCCGGAGCGAGCACGCGGATGAGCACGCAGTCTTTCGTCCATCTCCACTGCCACAGCCACTACAGCCTGCTCGACGGAGCCAGTCCCATCGATCGGCTCGTCGACCGGGCCGTTGCACTCGGGATGAACTCGCTGGCGATCACCGACCATGGCAATCTCCATGGCGCCCTTGAATTTTATCAGGCCGCCAAGGCCGCCAAGATCAACCCGATCATCGGTTATGAGGCCTATATCGCGCCCGGCAGTCGGTTCCAGAAGGACGCCGGCAGCCAGAAAGACGCCAGCTACCACCTCACGCTCCTGGCCCGCGACCGGAAGGGGTTTGACAACCTTCTCCAACTGGCCACCAAGGCCTACCTCGAGGGCTTTTATTTCAAGCCACGGATCGATCGGGAGCTTCTGGAGCAATACGGCGAGGGCATCATCTGCCTCTCCGGCTGCCTGTCGAGCGAGTTCAGTCGGGCCTTGATCGGCAGCTCCCGCGAACAGCGGGAGTCGCTCGCCCAGGCCCGGGAGGTGGCGGGATGGTTTCAGAAGAAGTTTGGCGACCGGTATTTCATCGAGATCCAGGACAACGGCCTGGAGGTGCAGAGGCAGGTGACCGACGTGGCGCTCGAGCTTTCCCACGAGCTCGGCATCCCGCCGGTCGCCACCTGCGACTGCCACTACGTCAACCGCGAAGACGCCGAGGCGCAGGACATCCTCCTCTGCGTGAATACCGGGCGGTTCCGCAGCGACACCTCCCGCATGCGGATGGACTCGAGCGAGTTCTACCTCAAGAGCCCGACCGAGATGCACGCGGCGTTCACCGATCTCGACCGCGACTTCGTGGCGGCGGCGGCGAATCGTAGTCAGGAGATCGCCGACTCGGTGTCGATCGAGCTCGACCTCGGCAAACGTCACTTTCCCGGCTTCGATGTTCCCGGTGGCCTCACCGCCTCGGAGGAACTGCGGCGGCTCTGCCTCGAAGGCCTCCGCGATCGTTATCAGAACGTTCCAAAACGCTGGTCGCAGTCGCCGGTGGATGGTAGCGGGCCCACGCTGCATCCGCAGGTGATGGACCGACTGGACCGCGAACTCGGCGTGATCGACACGCTCGGCTTCGCCAGCTACTTCCTGATCGTGTGGGACTTCGTCCGCCATGCCCGCGAGCAGGACATTCCTGCCGCAGCGAGAGGCTCGGGCGTCGGGGCACTCGTGGCCTACTCGCTCTACCTCTCGCACGTCTGTCCGCTCGAATACGACCTGCTCTTCGAACGATTCCTCGACACCAACCGTCGGGAAGCGCCCGATATCGACATCGACTTCTGCAAGGAGCGTCGCAGCGAGGTCATCGACTACGTCAAGCAGAAATATGGCGAGGCCAACGTCGCCCAGATCGGTACGTTC
>Ga0247836_1002424_pt1 | contig 27056 bp, 19 predicted proteins | sample LaCruzMarch2015__4_FD_187116 | JGI IMG/M metagenome (GOLD analysis project Ga0247836, IMG submission 187116) | Freshwater microbial communities from meromictic Lake La Cruz, Castile-La Mancha, Spain - LaCruzMarch2015_14m | ecosystem: Environmental > Aquatic > Freshwater > Lake | place: Spain... | reverse complement strand
AATGGGGCTACATATGTAACAATTTCTGCTGGATTAGTTCCAGTTTTTGAAGATAGGTTTCAAACTAAATCTATAGAATTTAATAATACAGAATGGTACACCAGTTATCGATTGACTTTTCCAACTTTATTGGGAGGCCAAACTCTTTTTCAAATAGGTGAAGTTGAACTAATTGGCGTTTCATTTCAAGCTGTTTCATTTGGTATAGGCGATTCTCCGATATTAGTTTACCCATTGCTACCCGCTTCCGATGTAGACAGTCCAGAGCTTTTAGGTGCTACAGTTGAAATCAGCACTGGTTTTACAGCAGGAGATGTTTTAGGATGGACCGACACTCCGGGAATTACTGGATCGTATGATTCTGAAACAGGTATTATTACATTCTCAGGAGCTTCAACAGTAGAAACGTATCGCACACTATTGAGATCGGTAACTTTCACAGCAGTTGCAAACAATTTAACAGGAATCAGAATTGTGCAATTTCAGGTAACAGATAATGAAGGTGGAAATTCACTTTTATCTAATATAGCGGAGTCTCAAATTTCAGTGTCATTCAGACCAACTTTTACAAGTATGAATACATTGAGCACCGCTTATTTAAATACTCCATTTGTCATACCTTACCAATTACTTGCTGATTCATCTGTAGGATTAAATGATCAAGATCCTTGGGATTTGCCGCTTTCGTTCAATTTGATTTCAATTTCAAATGGCACTTTAACTAAAAACGGAAATCCTTTAAGTCCAGGTTCTTTAATCGATCCAGGAGACATCATTACCTGGACACCATCAACATTTGGCTCAGGTATTTCGGCTTTTACGTTAGTAGCATTTGATGGAATCCTGCCTTCCCTATCAGAAGTGATAGTAAGTATTGATGTATTACCACCAAACGTGTCAGCTTTAAATGTATCAGAAATAGAAATTTGTGCTGGCTCTTCAATTGACCTCGAATTTAGCACACTTGGTCTGTTTAATGATGGAAATCAGTTTACAGCTGAATTATCTGATTTGAATGGTGATTTTTCAGCACCAACTTCACTTGAGTCATTCGGAGAAATAGGCGAAGGAACATTTTCGATTACTATCCCATTCTCAACTCCTGCAGGAACTGGCTACAGAGTAAGATTGGTTTCTTCCGATCCAGTATCCACAAGCTCTGACAATGGAACAAACCTAACAATTAAATCAGCTGAGCCAGTTACATTTATTAACAATAATGGAACTTTTGTTTATGGTTCTCCCGCTGTTGATTTACTAACTACTACAACCTTTTCGCCAGAAGGAGGCATATTTAGCGGTGAAGGAGTTATAGGAACAACTTTCGATCCAGTTGTTGCAGGTGGTGGTCAAAATATAATTAGTTATACAGTTTCATTTCCAAGTGGCTGCAATGTTGCTGCAACAGCAATTTTTGAAGTAGATCCAGCCATAACCGCTGTTAGTGTTTCTAGTCTTTCAATATGTGAAGGCAGTGTGTTTCGAATAGATTATACAGTTGAAGGGACTTTTGCGATGGAGAATATTTTTACTGCACAGCTATCAGATGCGAATGGAGATTTTTCTACTCCAATAATTTTGGCAGAAAAGTATAGTAGTATCTCAGGAAGTTTTGATCTGATTATGCCGTTTATACCGTTCGGTATTGGAGGGAACGGCTATCGTATTAGGGTGATATCATCAAGTGCAGCTACTATTGGTCCAGATAACGGTTCAGACATTAGTATATTAGAAGGTGGTGATGTTACTTTTTTTAACAACGTAATTTATGAAACAACCTCAGCTCCTGTTGACCTACTCACGACCACAACAACATTGCCCGTAGGCGGAGTCTTTAGTGGCCCAGGAGTTTCTGAAAACGCATTTAATCCATCTTTGGTTGAAGCTGGTTCTTATAATTTAAATTACACCGTTACATTTAATAGTGGTTGCGAATCAACTGCGCAGGCATCATTTAAGGTAATAGCATCGCCAATAATTAGTGGTTTAGCATCCTCTTATTGTTTAGACGGTTCAGATGCTATTTCAATTCAAAATAACCTAGAAGGAGGAATCCTTTCTGGTCCTGGTGTAGTTGATAATACATTTGACCCTTCTCTTGCAGGAGTTGGAACTCACAATATTACTGTTACAGAGAACACATATTTGATCAATCAAATAGATGAATACAGGACATTCGACGGAACAGGAGATTGCTCTTATGTTAGTTTTTTCGATGTTGAAGCTGGATTGCCAATAGGATTCGATTTTAATTTCTTTGGTAATACATATAATACATTCAACATATCTTCAAGTGGTTTCATTTCTTTTCCAAACGATAATGAATTTGAAAGTGGATGTTGCAATGGGCCTCTGCTTCCTTATAGTCAGGATGAACTAAACTTTCAACCTCGCAATCTAATTGCGGCTTTTTGGTCGTTCATATATTTAGGGTTTGAGAATTGTCAAGTAAATTACTATACCACAGGTTTTGCGCCAAATCGACAGTTGGTAGTAAACTTCAGAAATGCGGCTATTCAATTTGATGATAGCAGAGCTGTTACATTTCAAATTGTTCTATCAGAAGGATCTAATAAAATCGAAATCTTAACCGAAAACGCAGCACCTTTTGAATTTGAACAAGCAACACAAGGTCTTGTAAATCTTGATGGAACAATTGGTATTTCTGTTCCAAACAGAAACTCTTCAAGTTGGTCTGCTATTAATGATTACGTAAGTTTTACTCCAATTACACAAACCTTTACTAAGCAAGTTACGGTAACTGCTATTCCTGAAAAACCAATAATTACACCTCAAGGACCAACCACTTTCTGTGCTGGTGGCCAAGTGGAACTTAGTTCCTCTGTTCAGGCAAATAATGTTTGGAGCAATGAAGCAACAAGCTCATCTATAAATGTTACAGAGTCGGGAACATTTACTGTTTTTGAATCGGTAGGAGGATGCGCATCTGAAACCTCAGACCCAATTGAAGTAATTGTGAATCCAGTGTATAATTTTTCTGAGAATGTAGCGATAAATCAGGGTGAATCATACATTTTACCAAACGGAACTAATGTAACAACGCAAGGAACTTATACAAGCACTTTACAAACTGTTGCTGGTTGTGATAGTGTCTATATAACTAATTTAACTGTTACTATTTTACCTAATCCAACTTTAACATTTATTGATACGTTAGATGGAGCAAATGTTTGTAACCCATTTACTATTTCTTATGATTATTTAGCTTCCCTGTCAGTTGACTTTTCGGACCCAAATCCAGAAGATTTACCACTTTCATTTATTGTTACCAATGTTACCAATGCAAATGGTACTTTATTGAAAAATGGAGTTCCTGCAGTAAATGGAACTTTGTTAGCACCTAATGAATCTTTTGAATGGTCAACTACTTTTGTTGGAAATGGTATTAATGCTTTTTCCGTTAGTGCTTTTGATGGTGTAAATTCTTCTGCTACAAATGTTCCCGTATTTATAAATAGCACAAGCGCTCCTACGTTTGTTTCAACTGCAAATGATACATCTTGCGGAATTGGAATTTTACAACTTGAAGCATTATCAACAGGAGGGGCAGTAACTTGGTTTGATGCTGCAACTGAAGGAAATGAGGTTGGTACTGGAAATTCTTTCACTACTCCTGAATTAAATGCTTCAACAACTTTTTATGCGGAAATTCAATTTGGAAACTGTATTTCGGTTAGAGTTCCGGTAGAAGCTGTTTTATTGGTTCCGCAGGCCTATTATCTGGATGTAGATGGCGATGGCTATTATTTTGGAAATCCTGTGGCAGCTTGTTCTTCACCCGGTGAAAACTACGTAACTACCACATTAGGTGGAGGCGATTGCAATGACAACAATGTTGATGTAAATCTTTTAAATGCAGCAATTGCTGTTTCAACTTGTCCTGACAGATTGTTCGCTATAAATAATGTTCCTTCTCAAAATTACCGTTATGTAAATTCTATCAATGAATTTAGCTCGGAATACTCATCTTTAAATGAAGGTGATGCTGATTCCTTGTATTGGGATGCTGACCAAGTAATAGGCGAACCAAATGTCTATCCTCAATATGGTAATATTGATAGTGCTTGGGCGAGTTTGGAAGAAGATGATCAAATAGAATTTTTAGATGTAAACTTCGAAGGTGCTGGACCAATTAATTTCATTGATGTTTATGAAACATATAATCCTGGAGCAATTGAAAAAATTGAATTGTTTAACCCAGATAGCAATAGTTTTGAAACAGTTTATACAGCAACGCCTTTTCCTGCAAATCCAACATCAAGAATCTTTAGGGCAACTTTTCCACTTACGACTTATGATGTTACCAGGGCAAAAATTTCTTTACGTTCTGATTTTGTTACTGGATGGAATGAAATTGATGCCATTGCAATTGGTGTGAGCTTTACAAATTACACTTACGAGTGGAATACTGATGCAAATACTGAAAGCATTTTGGCCCCAAATGATGAAACATACAGTGTAACAATTAGCTCAGGAAGTTGTATTTCTGACACATCATTAGCTTTTGTTTCTACAACATTCACAAATACAGTAATTGCAAATGATAATTCTTGCTTTGGAGCAAATGATGGAAGTATAGAAATAAACTCTTTACAAGGTTCAGGACCTTTTACTTATGAGGTAACAAATGGAATAGTTACTGGAGATAGTTTAACCAATCTTGCTCCTGGAAATTACAACATCATTATTACAGATGCTAATAATTGTATTGCTTCAAGTTCTGTAACGATTACCCAACCGGCAGAGATTATTTTATCTATCGCTTCTCAAACGAATGTGGATTGCAATGGAGGTTCTAACGGATCCGCAACTGTAATTGCATCAGGTGGAGCAGGGCGTTTTTCTTACTCATGGTCACCATCTGGAGGCATTGGTTCAACTGCAAACGATTTAGAAGCAGGTGAATATATTGTTACCGTAACAGATACTATTTCAGCAGGTTCAGCAATCGATTCAACACAAATTTATTTTGAGGGCTTTGAAGGAACTCATAACTGGACGCTTAATGTTTCGAGCGGGGCTAATGGAGCCGATCCTAACTTCTGGAAGGTAAGTGATGCCGAGGGGGGAGTAGTTGCGGGCGGTTGTGGTACGAGTTCCAATGGGAATAAGACACTCCACGTTACAAGCGTATTTTTCCCTGACGGAGGGGCAGCTTACGACGCAGGAGGACTTTGCGGACTTCTTTTCTGTCCTCAGACAAATGCGCGCGCTGAGTCGCCCGCGGTTTCAACGGTTGGATTTACATCTGCAAAACTTGAATTTGATTTTATTGCCAATGGAAATGGGTTAAATGACAACGCTTCATTATTGTACAATACAGGCAACGGTTGGACCTTGTTGGCTGCTTCGCTTAAATCGGAATTATGTCCAAGCGGTTTGGGGAAATGGACACATTATTCGGGAAATTTACCAGTGGACGCAATAAATGTTTCAGAACTCCGAGTTGCAATAAACTGGACTAATAACGACGATGGAATAGGAAGCGATCCATCAGTAGCTCTTAATGATGTGAAAATAACCGGTTTTCAAGTTAGCCAGGGAGAGCTTGAAACCTGTTCGGCTACTGCAACAGTTACCATTACTCAACCTTCCATAATTACAGCATCAATAACAGAGACTACTTGTGATGAATTCGTTTTAAACGGTCAAACCTATACTAGTAGCGGAATCTTCACTCAGAACTTAACAGCTTCAAATGGTTGCGACTCGACTTTAACGTTGAACTTAACGATCAACAATTCAACAGTAGCGACCTTAACTGAAACGGCTTGTAACACTTTCTCGTTGAATGGTCAAACTTATACTGCTAGCGGACAATACACCCAAAACTTGACCAACGCGGCTGGTTGCGATTCGACGCTTACTTTAAACTTAACAATTAATAATTCTGCAAGCTCAACAGTAAACGCTACCATCTGTCAAGGCGAAACGTACACTTTGCCAAACGACACAATCGTTTCTGATGCTGGCGAGTATGAAGTTACCTTACAAACCATCAGCGGTTGCGATAGCGTAATTACTACAACGTTAATTGTAAATCCAACTTTCAATTCAACGGTTAATGCTACCATCTGCGAAGGTGAAACTTACACCTTACCAAACAACACAAACGTTTCTGATGCTGGCGAGTACGAAGTTACCTTACAAACCATCAACGGTTGCGATAGCGTAATAACTACAACGTTAATTGTAAATCCTTCTTTCAACGAAACGGTAAATGCTACTATTTGTGAAGGTGAGACTTACACCTTGCCAAATGATTCAATTGTTACAGAAGCTGGTGAGTACGAAGTTACATTACAAACCATCAGCGGTTGCGATAGCGTAATTACTACAACGTTAATTGTAAATCCTTCTTTCAACGAAACGGTAAATGCTACCATCTGCGAGGGTGAAACTTACACCTTACCAAACGATTCTATTGTTACAGAAGCTGGAGAGTTTGAGGTTACCTTACAAACCATCAGCGGTTGCGATAGTGTAATTACAACAACCTTAATTGTAATTCCATCATTCAACGAAACGGTAAATGCTACAATCTGCGAGGGTGAAACTTACACTTTACCAAACGGTCAAGAAGTTACCGATGCTGGAACTTACACCAGCAATTTGCAAACTGAAGCAGGTTGCGATTCCATCATTGTTACAACGCTAAACGTTGGAACTTCTTTCGCTTCTAATGAAACAGTAGCAATTTGTCAAGGTGAAACTTACACTTTACCAAACGGACAAACAGCTACAGCTTCTGGAACGTTCACATCTGAATTCCAAACTGCTGCCGGTTGCGACAGCTTAATAACTACAACGTTAATTGTAAATCCAACTTTCAACGAAACGGTAAATACTACAATCTGCCAAGGCGAAACTTACACTTTACCTAACGGACAAGAAGTTACAACTGCGGGAACATTCACCAGCAATTTACAAACTGAAGCTGGTTGCGATTCTATTATTGTTACCACACTAAACGTTGGAACTCCATTCGCTTCTACCGAAACAGTAGCAATTTGTCAAGGTGAAAACTATGTTTTACCAAGCGGGCTAACCGTTACAACTTCTGGAACATACACAAGTGAGTTCCAATCTGCTTCTGGTTGCGATAGTACCATTACAACTTTGTTAACTGTTAATCCTACTTTTAATACTACAGTAAATGCTACAATTTGCCAAGGCGAAACTTACACCTTGCCAAACGGACAAACAGCCACTGCTTCTGGAACATTTACAGCTGAATTCCAAACTGCTGCCGGTTGCGATAGCAATATCGTTACGGTTTTAATTGTAAATCCAGCATTCAACCAAAACGTTACTGCAAGCATTTGCCAAGGCGAATCGTATACTTTACCTAGCGGACAAGAAGTTACAATAGCAGGAACATTCACCAGCAATTTGCAAACTGATGCTGGTTGCGATTCTATTATTGTTACCACACTAAACGTTGGAACTTCATTCGCTTCTACCGAAACAGTAACTATTTGTCAAGGTGAAAACTATGTTTTACCAAGCGGGTTAACCGTTACAACTTCTGGAACATACACAAGTGAGTTCCAATCTGCTTCTGGTTGCGATAGTACCATTACCACTGTACTAACTGTAAATCCAACTTTTAATACTACAGTAAATGCTACAATTTGCCAAGGCGAAACGTACACTTTACCAAACGGACAAACTCTTACAACTTCTGGAACATTCACATCTGAGTTCCAAACTGCTGCCGGTTGCGATAGCAATATTGTTACGGTTTTAATTGTAAATCCAGCATTCAATCAAAACGTTACTGCAAGCATTTGCCAAGGTGAAACGTACACTTTACCAAACGGGCAAACTGCAACAACTACTGGAACTTACACTAGCAATTTGCAAACTGAAGCTGGTTGCGATTCTATTATTGTAACAACGCTAAACGTTGGAACTCCATTCGCATCCACCGAAACTGTAGCTATTTGCCAAGGTGAAAGTTATGTATTACCTAATGGACAAACTGTAACTGCTGCTGGAACATTCATTAGTAACTTGCAAACAGCTTCAAATTGCGATAGCACCATTACAACTGTAGTAACAGTTAATCCTACATTCAACGTTACGGTTAATGCTACAATCTGCCAAGGTGAAACTTACAAATTACCAAACGGACAAACAGTCACAACTTCCGGAACATTCACGTCTGAGTTCCAAACTGCAGCTGGTTGCGATAGCAATATTGTTACGGTTTTAATTGTAAATCCAGCATTCAACCAAAACGTTACTGCCAGCATTTGCCAAGGTGAAACGTACACTTTACCAAACGGACAAACTGCAACAACTACTGGAACTTACACCAGCAATTTGCAAACTGATGCAGGTTGTGATTCTGTTATCGTAACAACTCTTCAGGTAAATCCTTCACTAAACACTAACAGCGAAGTAACAGTTTGTCAAGGTTTAAGCTACACGCTTCCTGATGGTTCTACCACAACAACCTCAGGCACATACACTTTCCAGTTCCAATCTATAAATGGTTGCGATTCAACAGTAACCATCGACCTTACCTTCCAGCTTGGTTCTTCCACAACATTCAACGTTGTAGGTTTCCAAACATACACTGCAGGATTAGAAACTTATACTGAAAGCGGAACTTACCAACAAACTTTTACCGGTAGTGGAGGTTGCGATAGCGTATTAATTTACAACGTACTTATTACAGTAATTGCTGGCGACCAAGACGGAAATGGAGTTATTAACGGAAATGAAATTGCTGGAGATGTGAATCTTGATGGTCAAATAAGTGGAAATGAAATTGCAGGCGACAATAACGGCGACGGAGAAATTTCTGGTAAAGAAATCGTTGGAGATGTAAATGGTAATGGCGAAATTGCTGGAAATGAAATTCCAGGTGATGCTAACGGAAATGGCATAATTGAATCTCCAGAAATACTAAATGATGCAAATAATAGTGGAACAGTAGATTGTGATGACCTTACTTTATTAGGAAAAATAATAGATGTAGAGTTCACTGTTGTAGGAGTTACTATTTCTGTTCCAAATGAAGTTGGTAATACCTACCAATGGTATAACTGGGCTACACAAGCGGAAATCCCTGGAGCAACCAGTGCTTCATTTACACCAACAGTAAATGGTTTCTACCGCGTTTTTGTTACCAACGAAGCATTCAATTGTACAGTTGAGTCAATCATTATTCAAGTAACAAGTGTTGGAATTCAACAAATCGCAGAACTGCCAATTAGGTTGTATCCAAATCCTACTTCAACTTATTTGTTTATAGATGAATTACCAAATAACACTTTAATAAGTATTTACGATGCAGCCGGAAGATTGCTCGACAACATCAGCAACCAATCTATGTTGGTTAAACTAGATGTTTCAGCTTATGCAAACGGAGTTTATTTTGTTCGCTTTGCGTCTAATGGAAAAATCAGCACAAACAAATTTGTAGTAAACAGATAAACAATTTAAAGAATATCTTATTTAAAAGTCTCTTGGTTCCCCAAGGGACTTTTTTTATTTTTGGCGTTCCCTTTTCCTCCCCAAAATCCTTCACACAGGTCGCGCTTTCACAAGTAGTCCCTCTGGGCGCTACTTTGTTCAATCTCTAACGCTTGGCATAAGTGTAATAATAAACTTTTGAGAAATTAATTAATTCCTCAAAAAACACATTTAATCTTGACCAGTAAATTTCAAATCTGAAATACGCTGGTCATAAAACAACATTTATTTTGACCAATAAATTTCAAATCTCAAAAACACTGGTCATAATCTTGACCAGTAAATTTCATATTAGAAAAACGCTGGTCATAATCTTTGTGTAAGCAGTTCATTTTTAAACAGATTTCTATTCTATTTCAATATTCTTGTTATAAATTTAGTTTTTGGATTTTGTTTAAATAGATTTGGTGTGTGGTGTTGGGTTATTAAGAAGTTATAAGCAATTGTAAAAACGCTACAAAACCAATAAATAGCATTAATCAAATGGACACTTTATTCGATAAACTTATTCAACAGTATTCTCCTAACCAGCAATTGAGTGAGCAGACCAAAGAGGAAATATTCACCCATTTGTCTATTTTAAATTTTGACAAAAAGCATATACTAATTAGAGAAAATCAACAACACGATTTTGCCTATTTTGTAGTCAAAGGTGCTGTAAGAAGTTATTATTTAAAAGATGGAATCGAAGTCAACACTTGGTTTGCTTTTGAAAACGATATGGTCGGCTCTTTGCATAATTTTCGAATTCTCCCTTCACGAGAAACCTTTGAGTTAGTAGAGCATACCAGCCTCATTGCTATCAACCTTAGAAGTTTAAAACCTTTGATTTATTCTAATATTGAGATTAGTAATTTTATTAACGCTATTATTGAAGAATACGCAGTATTTCTGGAAGACAGAATTTTTTATTCTCAATTAATGAATTCTTTGGAACGTTATGAGGCATTACTGGAAAATGAGCCTCATGTTTTACAGCGAATACCACTCACTTATATTGCTTCCTATCTCGGCATTTCAAGAGAAACCTTAAGCCGACTTCGCGGTAAATAATTTTGTGATATTTGTCAAATGAAACCTTCAGTTGAGTTTCAACCTTTGCAAAAAAAAATAATATGCAAAGGAAAGATTTTATTAAAACTGCATTATTAGGCTTGTCGGCCATCCCATTTTATTCATTAGGAAATAGCTTTCAATTAGGGAATTCAAAGAAGGTAATTATTGTCGGCGCAGGAATTGCTGGTGCGGCTGCTGCCAGAAAATTAAAAGATGCTGGCTTTGAAGTAACTATTCTTGAGGCAAGAAATAGAACTGGTGGACGGATTCATACCAACAACGACTTAGGCTTTAAAATTGAACTTGGTGCTAACTGGATTCATGACAGTAAAAATCCTGATAATCCTTTATTGGGATTTACCAACCGGCTAAATATTCAAACGCATAAAACAAGCTTCTCAAATTTAAAATTATTTGACCGTGACGGAAGCAAAATTGTTAAAATTCGCTTGGGTTTATTCTACAATCACTTTCAAAAGAAGCTTAGCCAAAAAGCTGATCTTCTAAACACTCCTTTACAAGATACTTCCATTCAACAGTTGATAGATCAGATTATTAATGAGAACAGTTATTCTGAAAGAGAGCTTGATATGATTTCATTGATAAAGGAAAGTTATTCAAATTCCTTAGGGACTAATGTTAGTGATGTATCGTCAAAATTTTACTTAAATCAATCTGTTAAGAATGACAATAACGATTGTCTTGTTTTAGGTGGTTACAGTAAAATTGTAGAACATCTCCTTCAAGGCATAGATATAAAACTAGAACAAACAGTTCGTGAAATAAAGCATGAAGAAACTGGTATTAAAGTGCTAACTGAAAAAGAGGTATTTGAATGCGATTATGTAATTGTAACAGTTCCAATAAGCATTTTACAAAAACAAAAAATAGCATTTTCGCCACTGCTACCTGAATGGAAGGTAAACTCTTTCTCAAAAATGAAAATGGGTATCTTTAATAAAGTAGTAATGGAGTTTACAGAACCGTTTTGGGAAGGAGATTCAGATTTTCAGTGTTATAACTCTACACATGGCAATTCTTTCGGTATAGCAGTTAATTATTATCACTACTATGAAAAACCTGTTTTAATAGCCATGCCAACTGGTACATCCGGCAAATGGATAGAAGAAAATGACCTTGAAACTATAAAGAAGGAATATCAAAACATTTTTCATAAAGCACATAAAGGAAAAGAAATTGAATTTAAAAATCTTATGAAAACAGCTTGGAATACAGATGAGTTTTCTCAAGGTTCTTATTCTCATGTGCCTTTAGGGGCAAAAGAAAATAGTTTTAACGATTTAGAAAAGGAAGTGGGAAGAATTCATTTTGCAGGTGAAGCAACCAATATAAATCAACACGCAACCGTGCACGGAGCCTTCAACTCAGGAATTCGTGAGGCATTAAAAATCATAAATATTCAAAAATGAAATTATTCCTAAAGATATTTTTTTTAGTCGTGTTCAATTCAACTGTATATGGGCAATCTGACACTTCTACCTCCTTTTTATCAAAGCTATATTTCCCTTTCGATTTTGGATTTACGATTTCGAAACAAACAAACATTTCAAATGGTGGATTTATTAAATCAACCTTAGAATACAGGATTAATCAAGAGAAAGGTCTGTTTATTCGATTTAATTATAACAACAGAAGCAACAAATTTAGAATTTCAGAAAATTCTCCTGCTAACGTTATTGAAGGTCAATTAAAGTTTGATGACTATGTAATTGGTTTAGGCTACCGAATTGGTCAGAAAAAAATCAAAGGATTTGGACTTATTCAAGCAGGCATTAGCACATACAGTTTTCCTTCTATAATTGGAATTTCTGATAATTTTAAAATTAAAGAGAATAAAGCCAACACACCAGTTTTTCAAACAACATTTGGACTTGAGTATTATATAGCCAAAAACGCTGCATTTACAATAGAGACAGTATATATTTTGCAAACATCAAATACTGCTTTTTGGAACAAATCATTAAGCACATTTGGAATATCTTTTGGGTTGACAACGACATTATTTTGAGTTAGTTTTGAAATTGTATAAAAGAAACCACAGCTTAATGCAGCAGCAAAAAGAAATTGTTGATGCAGTGATTAAATGATTACTGTTTTTTTCGGGATTAGCAATTCACACCATTTTTTGAGAATGTAGGAATCTTACAACTTCTATTATTTATTATACAAATGATTAGAATTTCATTAGAATAAATTTGCTAGATAAATGAACCAAACACATATTCACTTACTTATCACTCACCTCCCAATTTTTGGGTCCATATTAGGTGGTTTAGTTCTTTTACATGGTATTGGTACAAAAAGCAATCAAACCATTATTGCAGCCTATTATATTTTCGTGTTATCTGCTATAGGTGCTGGTATTGCATATCTTACAGGCGAAGCAGCCGAAGAAACAGTTGAAAATATTCAGGGTGTTGTTGAGTCTACAATTAAAATGCATGAGGAATCTGCGCTGTACGCACTAATTTCTTTGATTACTTTGGGAGTTCCTTCTATTGTAGGCTTGTTCCTAACTTTTACAAATTCACCATTCATTAAAACAACAGCACTTCTCATTTTATTCATTTCTTTTGTGAGCTTTGGACTTGTTACAAGAACAGGCTATTTAGGCGGACAAATAAGACATACTGAAATATCGAACGGTGTGATAGTCCCATCGGAGAATTCAGAAAATGAAATTGATGATTGAAAATGCTTGAATTATAAAGTGGCTCTTATTATACTCAATCGATAAAAGTTATCTTTGAAAATGCCTAAAAATAATTTTAACATAGAAGGTTTAAGCAGCAGTCAAGTAGTGCATGCCAGAGAAAAATTTGGTTTAAATAGATTACACTACAAAAAAGAAAATACCTTTTTTAACACATTGCAAAGAATTGCCAAAGACCCAATGATAATTTTATTGTTGGTGGCATCTTCCATCTACTTTATAAGCGGTAAAATAGGAGATGGAATTTTTCTTGTTGCGGCAATTATCTTCCAAATTTCTATTTCCTTATTTCAATTTTCCAGAAGTAAAAATGCATTGGAGAAACTGAAAGACTTAACACAACCAAAATGCAAAGTGATTCGCAATGGAAATGTAGCCGAAATTAATAGCGATGATTTAGTGGTTGGCGATAGCCTATTGGTTGAAGAAGGTTCAGCCATTACTGCCGATGGAAGTATTGTTCATTCCAACGATTTTTCAGTAAACGAATCCATATGGAGAATACGCGCAAACTGACCCACTGATTCCGCGATAAAGAGGTCCACCTTTTACGCAGCAAACTGACCCACCTGTTCCGCGGCAAAATGACCCGCCTATTCCGCGGTAAATTGACCCACCTGAAAATGATGACAAATCTGCTGTTTTGCATCCCATTATCCCATGAAATTTCAGTATGCTTTGCATACCTCGAAAATAGTGGAATAAATGGCAAATCAAAACATCGAAATGAGCAAATTAAGACTAATTATCAAACATTACACCCACAAACAAGGAACACGCACTATACGTGATTTAACTGGGGTGTCACGCAATACTGTAAAGAAATATATAGCACGCTATGTGGAACTAAAAATCCCTTGGGCAGAGCTATCGAAGTTGAATGACAAGGACCTTGAATCTTTATTCTTAGAGGAACCTATTTTAGCTGATCCGCCTGAAAGACAGCTTGAACTTTACAAAATATTCCCATCTGTTGAAAAGCGTTTAAAGCAGCCTGGGATGACATTAAAACTACTGTGGCAGGAATATTCTCTTGAGCATGTCGATGGCTTTCAGAGCACTGGTTTTTACAAGCATTACAAGCTTTGGAAAGGACGTTCTCACCCATCGATGCACATGATTCATAAAGCTGGAGAAAGGATGTTTGTTGACTATACAGGTAAGAAATTGGAGGTCGTTGATGAATCAACTGGAGAGGTAAGATCTGTTGAAGTTTTTGTTGCCATCTTGGGAGCAAGTCAAATGACTTATGTTGAGGCGGTTGAGAGTCAGGATATGGAAGATTTTATTAAGTGCTGTGAAAATGCACTTCACTTTTTTGGCGGTGTACCCATTGCAATTGTACCTGACAATCTGAAATCGGCTGTGACAAAAACAAGTCGATATGAATCACAATTGAATAGCAACTTTGAGGCTTTTGCTGAGCATTATGGATTAGCTGTTTTACCTGCACGAACATACAAACCTAAGGATAAATCGCTCGTTGAGGGCGCCGTTAAAATTGCTTATAACAGGATTTTTACAAACCTACATGGAAAGGAATTTACTGCTTTAACGGCATTAAATGCTTCTATCTTGGATCATTTAAGAAATCACAACTTAACCCCTATGACAGGCCGCAGTTATTCACGTCAGGACCAGTTCGATGAGATTGAGAAGTCGGTACTTCAGCCGCTGCATCCGCTGCGTTTTGAAATGCGTGAAACAGCCATGGTTACAGTGATGAAAAATGGGCATGTTTGCCTTCACTGTGACAAGCATTACTACAGTGTTCATTACACTAATATAGGCAAGAAAGTGAAGTTGTTTTATTCCAAATCGAAAATTGATATTTACCACAAATACGAGTTAATCGCAACTCACCCTAGGATTAAAAGCCCTTATAATTACAGCACCAGCCCTGAACACATGGCAACTCATAACAAACACATTGCCGAATGGAATCCAGAACGTTTTTTAACTGCCGCCGCTTTAATCCACAGGGATGTAGAATTATATATCAGAGAGGTATTATTAAAAAAGGCACATCCGGAACAGGGTTATAAATCGTGTCAGGGTATCATATCTTTTGCAAAGCGCGTGGGTAATGATAGATTAATCAAGGCTTGTCAACGCGCGCATCAATATGAACTATATCAATACAAAATAATCGAAACCATACTTCAGCGAAACCTTGATCAATATGATTTAGAAGGTGAGCTACCGCCAATGCCCAAGCACGAAAATATCCGAGGAGAAGAGTATTACAAGTAAAACCCAACATTAAAAACCAAATAATCATGAATACACAAATTATCGAAAAAATGAAAACTATGAAGTTTTACGGAATGCTAAGGGCATTCCGAACAAACCTTGAGTCAGGTGAATTAAACAAACTCACAAGTGACGAAATGTTAGCGCATCTCATTGATGAAGAATGGGATGATCGTTATAATAGGAAAATTGCGCGCATTATGACCAACGCAAAGTTCCGTTACAAAGCCTCCATTGAGCAAATGTACTTCGAAGCAGACAGAGGCATGGATAAGAACCTTGTCTTAAGACTTGCAGAATGCACCTTTATAGACCGAAACGAGAATATTCTTATCACAGGTAGCACTGGTATCGGAAAAAGCTACCTAGCCTCTGCTATTGGCCAACAAGCGTGCACACTTGGATATAAGGTAATGTATCTGAACTCAAGTAAACTTTTTGCAAAACTTAAAATGGCTAAGGCCGACAACTCTTATATAACAGAAATTGCAAAAATAGAGCGTCAGCAATTGGTTATTATAGATGACTTTGGCATACAGCCTCTCGATACACAAGCCCGAGCTATGCTAATGGAAATTATCGAAGACAGACATGGCAAAGGATCCACTTTAATAACTTCTCAGGTGCCAGTTAGCAAATGGTATGAAGTAATCGGAGAACAGACTATTGCTGATGCTATTCTGGACCGACTAATACATAGTGCTCACAGGCTAGAACTTAAAGGAGAATCATTGAGAAAAAACACGGTAAATAAAAATGATAATCAATTGGAATTAAATAACTAAAATTGTGATAGTGAAACAGCAAATAAAATTCATCATTCAGGCACTTAACTTTAGTGGGTCAATTTGACGCGGAATAGGTGGGTCAATTTGCGCGGAATATGCAAACGATGGATTAATGAGTTTTTTCAATAACAAAAACAGCAAAGACAACATTCAAGATAAATTCAATGAGGAAATAGATAATGAGCTGTTGAATTTCATCAATACCAAGTTAGAACTTTATAACAAGCTTTCTGAAGACAAGGTAAACCTGATGTTTAAAAGGCTTTGGTTCAATGATATTTATGACCAAAGGGTTAGGGGGCTTAGTAAATAATTTGAAATTATTTAGTTAGGAGTATGGGAGAGGGGAGTTTGTGATAAAGGGGGCAAGCATTAAAGACTTTGCAGATTCTAAACTGATGAATAATAATTTGATAAAAAATGAGCGCATTAATAATTCCTTGTTACCTAAAAACACAATGGGACATTAACTGTCTAGACAGGTTGTTGGATAGTGTTCAGCAACAATCGCAAAGCTTTGACAGTGTTTACCTAGTTGACGATGCAAGCCCTTTGAAGTATAAGGTTCGACATGACTTTGTTGAATTAATTGCATTAGAAGAAAACGGTGGACCTGCTAGAGCAAGAAACTTTGGAGTAGAAAAAGCAATAAACACCACAAATGCTGAATGTCTTTTGTTTACAGACCATGATTGCATTTTAGATAAAGATTGGAATAAACACATGACATCCTTTCTTATGCAATCCGACTTCGGAGCAGTAGGAGGAATGACTTATTCTTGGGGCAAAACACTTTTAGATTATTACCACGACATTAACGGAACACTTGCAGGAAAATGGCTACTTCCCGACAGAAAGGAATTGTGGTATATGCCTTCGCTGAATTTTGGAATCAAATCATTTGTTGTAGAGCAATTCGGTTTTGATGAAAGATTTCCAACTGCCGCTGGTGAAGATGTTGATTTATGTTTGCGCATGAGAAGCAAATACAAAATTGGTTTTTGCCCCGAAGCAAAGTTGTGGCACGACTACGGTTACAAAAATTCTATTTCAGGTTTCAACAAGTTTATGAAGCTATTTAAGAAATACAAAAGCTCAAGTGCAACAGTTTACGAGGGGCACACTGTTTTAATGTGGGACGCATCAGAATCAATTTATAAAGGAAACATTTATGAGTCTAATTTACAGTCTTAAAAAAAATAAGCAAGGTGTTACGCATGTAATTGGTGATTACCTTGGAGAAATAAGACCTTTCACAAAGAGAGTGAAGAATCCACTTTTAGTAGCTCCTATGGTTTTACTCAAGACTATTGAATGGAGTATTTACAGGTGGTATAAAACTCCAATACGAAGATTTTACGGAGTGAAAGGCAACGAGTTAATTTACATGATTACAAACGCATGTAATGACCGTTGCCCAAAGTGTGGAATTTGGGAAAGACCAGAACCCCGAGACCAACATTTAATGATAACTCATTTTATTAATTGCTTGAATAGACTTCATCACAATTTGTATCAGGTTACATTGACTGGTGGAGAGCCATTACTTTTTAAGAAAGATGTGATGCTAATTGCCGAAGAAGCGAAGAAATTAGATGTTCCAATGGTTATTGTTTCAAACGCTAGATTTCTTGATGAAGAATTTTTAACAAGATATAAAGAACTAGGACACATCCTTGTAATTTCAGTTGATTCGGTTGAGAAGGAAAAATGGAATGAATTCAGAGGCAAGAAAAGCTTTGATATTGTAATGCCTAAGATTATGCTTGCGAAAAAAATCTTAGGCGACCAGTTGAGAATACAATCAGTCCTTTCAAAAGAATCAGCCGAAGAAATTCCAAAAGTAATTGAGTGGTGCAAACAACAAGGCATTCAGCACAACACACAATTAAATCAAGATTTTGGTGGACACTGGAATAATCATGAAACAACGGAAAAAATAAACTATGATAACGACACACCTTGTGCAGCAAGGAAAAACATTTGCATTTATCCCAACGGAGATGTTGTCAAATGTTTTGACCACCGCAGAATTCCTTTAGCGAAACAGCCTTTGGGTAACATTGGCAAACAAGATATAATTGAAATTCTTTCCACAAAGCGTTCAACTGAGATTTCTAAAATTATGAAAACTTGCAATTTACCTTGCAAAAATATGTCTTGCAACAAACCCCAGACTCTTCTATTCAACTAATGAAAGACGACAAAACTGATATAATAATTCTTAGAGGTTGTCCAGGTTCCGGCAAGTCTCAAACAGCGAAAAGTTTGTCACAATTTTTTCCAAAAGGTGTTCGGTTAGAAGTTGACACTTTACGACAAATGGTAATTTCAGTTGATTGGAAAAATCAACAAGAACATATCAACGTGTTGCAACTATCTACAGGTTTGGTTTACGACTTTCTTAAATTAGGTTTTAGTCCAGTAATTGTAATTGACACTTTCAGCGGTGACAAAATCAATAAATATCTAGATACACTTTTTCAGCTCGACAAAGAACTTTCAATAAAAATATTTGGCCTATTTACTACTGACGTAGAATTAAAAAGAAGATTGGATTTGCGAACATTCGCAGAGTTCAAAGATTTTTCGATTTGTAAAAAATTGAATGACGATGTTATAAAATGGAAACATTTCAACGAACATCAAGTTGACACTACAGGTCTTTCACCAATTCAAACAGCTGAAAAAATTTATAACCAAATTAACTTCGGATAGTTTTCAAGCCATAAATAACATAAACCCAAAAGGCGATTTTTACCTTCTAAATTAAGGTTTGGTTTGAATCAATTAATTTTCATGTTTTAAGAAGATTTCACTTAAAATTTGTGGCAAAAAAATTATTGCAAAAATATATGCCAACAAATTAAGGACACATAAATAATAGATTACATTTTAAACAAAATAAAAAAGGGGCTTTTTCAGCCCCTTTTCAAATATTCAATATTCAGAATTATGCAGTTAATATAACCGTAGCAGCGGTTATTTGAGAGTTTCTGTCTTTAACCTGAAATTCTCTTCTTACAGCTTCCAATTGCTCATTCATGGCAACAATAGCTGCAATGTGATTGGGTTTATCAAGATAAGTAACCTTGCCTTCTTGCTTCATTTTAGCTTTGAAAGCTTCAGTTTTACTAATTTTTTTAATCATATATCGAATGCATTTAGATTATGCTCGAAAATTTTAAAGTCGTGCAAATGTAATATATCACTTTCTAATTTGCCACTACTTTCATCAAAAATAACAAGTTTGCCTTGAAATGCTGCCAAAATCAAAGGCTTATTAAAGTAAATATTGGCTTCTGTTGCATCTAAAATTACCATACCATTTGCTTTTTTTTGCTTAATCAGGTCTTTTGTACTTATTTCTGCAACCCATATAAATTTGGGCATTGATGCCTCCAAAAGAAGCCCCTTTAATTCTTCTTGGATACTTGAGTTAATTGCTATCTCATTTTTAAAAGAGCGGGTTGATGCAAGATAAAATCTGAGCAAAATTTGAGAATTATCAGTTAATGGTTCAGGGCCATTAGTTAGAAACCTTAATATATAATTTTTGGCCTCAAATGCTTCTAAATAAATCTTAGTGTACAAAGGAACAATGAAATATGTGACTTCACAATCATGCCAATCGATAGGATAATGAGCGGCTGGTTTATCAAGCCTTGCCCTCTGATATACAGGCTGATTATCATCAATAAAAATGAAATCCTTTTTTATTGAGTCGTAATCATATATAATTATGTTTTTTCCGGCAACATATGCCCTTAAATTTGGGTCGGATATAATATATGGTGTAATCGCATCAATTTTGGCATCATCAACTTTTTCATGTCCAACTGCAAGTAAAGCATGACCAATACTTCCATGTGGTCTGTTTTCCATAGCGATGATAATCGGTATACCGCTTTCGATATAGCAGCTCAATAAACTGTCAAATTCATTGTTATACTGTTGTCTGCTGTATATTCTTGTTCCAAATCCAAATTCCTTTAAAGCAAAAGACATTTGAGCGATATTCAATCCTTTCGATGGGATTTGTCTTTCCGAAGAAACTTTATTCAATGTTTGAATTATTTTTGAAGGTAACACAGGCTTGTAATCCGAGTATTTATTGCTGAAGTACTCCATAACAGCCCATAATGTAGTTTCAGCACAACTTATTGTTTCAGTATCCTGGGATGAATGCGGGAATCCTTCAACAGTGAATTTAAGACCATTAGCCGTAGTATGAAACTTGGTAGTACAGCTAAAAAAATTATTTGTTTTTAGAACTTTAGGTGAAATAATACTTCTTCCGATAATAAAGGGATCAGTTGGCCTGATAACGATAAAGCCTCGGTATTTATCTTGCAGTTCCAAGTGTTTATCTTCCTTCCAGAAATCAGTTTCTAATATTTCCCCTTCAAAAATTGAGATTCTTATACAGTCCCTTTTATACTTAGATAGTTTGGAAGAGTAGTAGTGATAATAACTGTCACGATAAACTTTGTCAACATAGCTTGATTCTGCAAGTAAATAGGTTGTGTCCTTAAATTTCTCAAAATGCTTTTTAACGCAATTGTCATATAGAATTTGAGCATTCCCTTCATTTACGCCAAACTCATCTTGTAATAGTTTTTTTATTAACTCAGCACCCTTAGCTATTGGTTCTAAATAAATTGAAATACTCATTAATTAAGGTTAAATGAAACTTATGCAAATCTAAACATTTACCTATTGAAATTCTACTCACAAATCCTACCAGTAAAACCAAAACGATATACTTTTCTTACGAATCATTCAGAGGCCTCCAATGATACTCCAGCAATTTTTTTTAATAACGCCCACAAAGCCCACACTCTTAAACTTTTGTGTCAATTTCGTTTGTGTCAATTCATTTTGACACAAACAAAATTGACACAAACTTGTGTCAAAAAATGTTTTTACAAAATAATTTGACACAAATTTTGTGACACGTAAAATATAGACTATATTTATACCGACCAAAAACAATTGTTTATTATGGAATATGTACAGAAAATTAGACAAGATTATTCTTTGAGTCAAAATGACCTTGCTAGGTTTCTTGGTGTTCACCGTAGTTCCTTGTCTATGGGAGAGTCGGGGAGAAGGTCTATTCTAAGCAGGCAATCCATTGTGCGGATTGATGCGCTGATTGATGCCATGGAGGCAGCTGAGGTGGCGTTTAATAATGGTGTAAAGCTGGAGCCAACGGCAGCGGAGCAAGATGAATTGCGCAAAGGCTTGGAAAAGGAATGCAGCATTTTGCGCCGGAAACTATATATGGAAGAGCGGAAATTCGAAGAGCTGGAGGAAGCATACAATCGGGCCCAAAAATCAATCATTGGATTGCGAAAAATGGAAAAACGCGAAGATTTGTTCCCAAAAATGAGCTTGGATGCCGAATGGATTATGATTCAGATAAGAACCCAGGAGCAGATTTTGAGGCGAATTCCAAAAATCAATATCATACAGTCAAAAGCGCGCATTGCCAGTATTAACGAGGAGTTGCGGCAATTAGAAATGGAACTTGAAAGTTTAAGCGCCTAATCATTTATAGGTATATAAATTGCCTTAAAAATATATTTAAAATAAATTTGGAGTATATGTATAAATTTACTTATTTAGTCCTAAATAATTAAATAATATCATTTATGTCTTATTCTCTTTCTACTATCACATCGGTAGCCGAATGTGATACGCTGCTCGCGAATGCGAGAGCAGACCGTCGCTCTTTTGAGCATAAAAGATCAATTCTTCTGTTTGTTCAGGAGAATTCAGCCAACACAGCTTCCGCCCGGCAAGCAGCACTGCTCGAGGTTACCGCCGACATTGCAGCACTGGATGCGCAAATTGCCGCCACACCCGAGGGGCAGCGCAAGGAAGATTACATTACAGATCGCTTCCGTAAAATTGCGCGTCAACGCGATCTAAGTAGCACCAATAAAAGCGGCAGCCCTTCCCGCATTGTCGACGATGAATTGGAAATAGCACGTCTTACCTCCAATGTGAACGACACTACCGATTTTATTACCCAGGTAGAAGCCAGAAAAGTTGAGATAACTGGTTAATTAACTATAGCAAAAATGGAAATCCCGGGGCTGAGCTGGGATTTTTTTATTGATTATAAATTACAACAAGTAAAAACTTACCTAACTGCCGCGCAAGCGGGCGAAGATTACCCCATCGGGGTAGCGTAGCAGAAGACGAAGAGCAAAGTTTATTTCGAGAATTTGTCAGAATACAAGGAAATTTCCAAGAAATTACTAGAAAGAAACAAATAGATGAGGCGAACCTCCAAGTATTTTCGATGGAAATGAATTAGTAGAATGAGAAATTTACGTAAATAAATGAAGAGGGACACTGCCCAGTAATTCCCACGGGAAAAATGCCTTTCAGAAATTTCTGAGAGGCTTTTTTGTTTTATAGAATGTTTTACCTCTATTTATTGTTTTCATAAACTTTGACCAAAGCAATTTAAATTCAAGTCAATGTCTATAAAGTTTACACGAAGAGGAGAGATGAAGTTTTATTTTTTAAAGGGTGGAAGATTTTTTGTTTTTAGTTTTTTTGGAAAGAGAAAAAATAAACTCTTGCAATTTTTTAACTCATGATATTGAACTGTATAAATTGCAAGAGTGTACTTTTTTGGGGGACTATTTTGCGATTGCCTTTACTTTTCTGTCAGGTTCAATATTTTTGATACCGTCAATTTTTAAATCGCTAAGCGATATATTTGATGGCGTGCTGCCAGTAATTACGCCAGAAAAGGCAAGAATACTTTCAATGTTGCAACCCAAACTTTTTAGTTTTTTGGCAATACTTTTTATGTCGTCAATACTATCGTCGTTGACCGAAGCGATGAAATTAATTTTTAAATTATTCATAGAAATGAAATTTATATATCAAAGGTACGAAGAAAACGACTCAAATGTTCTATTATTTTGGTGCTTGAACTAATCCTGCACCAACGTCTGAAGCATTCAAAATCAGTCTTTTAGCATTTTGAATTAAATACAACCAAATGTCTGAAGCTGTTGCTTTTGGGTTTTCCTCCCAGTAAAGTGCTGCAATACCTGCTACATAAGGTGTTGCCATACTTGTGCCTGAAATTGAATTATAGTCGTCAGGCGATTTCCATGAACTATAAATATCAACCCCCGGTGCTGCAATGTCAACTTGCCCACCATTAGGATTTATACCACCACAAGAAAAATTAGCAACATTCGAATGGTTATCTACTGCCGCAACAGCCATAATTGCAGGGCAGTTTGCTGGATGGTTGACAGGAGCAATTTTATCTCTGTCTCTACGGCTATCATTACCTGCAGCAGCTATAATTAAAGTCCCTTTGCTTAATGCTTTTTTTGCTAAGTCGTTGTAAATGTTTGAAAAATCCTCGTTAGGTTCTACAGATGCTCCTAAAGACATAGAAATGATTTTACAACCATTCGTAATAGCCCACTCCATACCTGCTAGAATTCCGCTGTCGCTTCCGTCTCCCGCATTTGACAATACTTTTCCGATAAAAATATTTGCATCTTTTGCCACTCCGTATCTTCTACCAGTCAACTTTTTAATGTCACCTGTTAAAATACCTGTACAATGCGAGCCATGACCATTTTGGTCATTTACTCTTTGACCACGAATGAAAGATTTTGATGTGATAGATCTCCCCACAAAATCGGGATGTTTGAGATTAAACCCTGTGTCAAGAATTGCCATATTCACACCTTTTCCGGTAAATTTTGTTTTTAGAATATTGGTCGCATGAATACCCCATGAGGCAACTGAATCATCTAGGAAAGAGCTGCCTTGCACCGAAGAAATTTTCCCTTTATTTGTTATTTTGCTGAATATGTTGTCAACTGCGGATTTGTAGCCTCTCATAAATTCTTCAAAAGAATCATTCAACGCATAAACATACCTTTCAGGTTCAGAGTAAATAAAAGTATTCTTAGAACCAGATGATCTAGTGAGCATTGAAACCTGCTCCTCTTTTTGCTCATTCACAACCGCAACGCCAAATTGTTCAAAAACAATTCCATCAGCCTCATCAAATGCTTTGTAAAAATCCTGAACATCATTTTTGTAATCGCTGAATGTAGCAAGTTTTAATGAAGCATTTTTCGCCTGAGTATTAATAGTTTTGTTAGTTGCGTTTGAATCAAGCATTACAAGCTGTTTGCCAGTAAATTTTGGTTTTTTTTCTGTTTGTTGTTCAATTTCTTGAGATGTAAGCATAACATTGTTTTTAGAAGTGAGTATTTATTTTGATTCTGTTGGTGTATAGAGCAATGGAATAAATAAGGTATAAATAGGAAGAAGTATTGCACCTAAGAATTGTGCAGTAAAGCCACCAATGCTAACTCCGTCTAAAGGTCCGCCCATAGAAAAAACCCAAATCACAAATGAAACGGTGCAAAGAATAATCTGTTTGGTTGTGTTTATTTGTGCGACTTTTTTCAGATAGAAAGGCGTTATTATAAGCACCAACCCGAAAACAATCCATTGTAAAGTTGTATTTCCGTCTGGATTTAGATTGTTGCTTTTTACGATATTAAATACAGCGAGGTAAACACTTATGATGTCAGCAGGAATTAGTTTGATTATCTTGGAAACATAGGGGTCTTCCTTTGGAGTTTGTCCAGCATCCAAAGCTGAAATTGTACTTTTTGAAATGATATTTCTTGACATGAAATTTTGATTATTTGTGGTTTAAAAATGAGTTTTTATTGCATATTTTTGAAATTGATTAAGTGAGTGCCTACCTGTAAAACAATTTAACAGCTCCTCCGAGTGATGCGTTAAATAGAATTGAACTGTGCGGTTCTTTATTATTAACTTCGTTTTGAGATTCCCAAATTATAAGTAATGTGAGTTTATCTTCCGCCCTCGCAACTTTCGTCTTCACAGCAAACATCAAAAAACGTAGTTCTGTCAAGTACCAAATTTTGTGGTTTCTTCCCCTGAACAATCTTTATCAATTCTCCCGATTTAAAAATGCGGAGGCACCGAAAAGACTTGTATTATGGAGTCTAAGCATAGGGAATAAAATATTTACAATAAGCCAGTATATCGTAACATATCTTCAAAAGTAAATTTCCCCGGTTGTGATGACGCGAGTGTTGGTTTCCAATCTTTTTCTTTGAGGATAGAGAACTTTGAATTTAATAGCGTACCAATAAATACCTCAGCAACTATAGCGGTTCCAACAGGTCCAAGTCGATTTCCGTTCTCTCTTATTTGTGCTTCTTTTAAAATATAATACCAAAGAGGTGTTTTGTTTTGAAAGTTATTGGCAGAAAGAGCAGCTTGTTCTGCTGGAGATGAATTATTCAAAATTTCATTTGCCGAGAGTATGAGTGATTTATCACTAAGAACAAAATCGGCAACTGCTTGCCCTATGGGTAAATTAAACATATACCCTCTGCGTAAATTGCGAGCAGCTAGGTTAATATTTAAGCCAGGAACACTGGCTAATACATTGATAATAGAAGTATCAATTTTTTTTGCTGTGTTATTTTTAAAGTGCGACCAATCTATTTTCCAAATCTCAGGTGCTGGTACACTACCACCAGAACTTGAAAAGTTGAATAATTGATTTAAACTTGCCATTGGGAAATTAGCGCTAAAGTCATATATTTCTCTAATCATACTATGCCCCAAGCGATAGGCGGCCATCGTGAACTCTATGGGTATAAAGAAATTTTGACCAGTTTTAAAAAAGCGATTGCCATAAATTAGAGCTTGCTTTATGTACTCAGGATTAACAACCTGCGCCAGAAAATCATTAAGAATTATATTTTGATAATGCTGTGTAAGCAACTTTTGAGCATCATCAGCATTTACATTTTCCTTATCCATAATAGCATTATGAAATCTTAAAAACGCAACATGTGTTTGAGCTACCGCTAAATTTTCATCGTTTCTCGTATCGCCTATTAAGGGAACATTATTTGGGTCGCGTGGTAAGTCGTGTCCGTCAGTAACTCCTCCCACTTCACCACTTAATTTGCCCAAAGCAAAATGCCCGTCAGGGGTTACTGCCGCTGTTTGGTAAAGGCTATCAAGGTCATTGGAACCTGTTCTTACATTGCGAATTACACTATTAATTTGAGTAGGATCAACAATAGGAAAAATTGGGTTGTTTATAGCCCCTGCTTCTGCATCTCTAATAGCAGTAAGTGTAATATCATGATCTAAAAACTGTCCAACATAAGTAAAGTTGGCAGAGATATTTGAATCATCATTAGTAGGGCTATTTACCATTGCGTTGCCTAAATCGGTGAGCCCTTGAATCATTGTGCCAATACTCGCTGCGTCTGATGGCAAACGCTCGAGTGTTAATGGGAACATGTAATCAAAATCATTTAAGGTTCCAGAAGAAGTCGATGGGGTGTTCAACAATTCATCTAAAGAGAGAGACTCTCCGTGTGTAATTTTATTTTTCATTTTTTCATTTTTTTGTTAGCTTACTCTAATCGGTTTTCGGCTTCCCCGTTTAATTGATTTTAAAATATAATTTAATTCTGCTTAATGTCAAGATTAACACCATTGGGATTTCGGTAACAAATGATTACCTGCGATAACTTTATGCGGCCATTACTTATATTCATTTTACTCGTTGTGCGGTTAAAATGCAAGTGCATGTTTAGTATGATTTAAAGGTCTTTCGCTTATTGTATTAAAGTATTGTAGACAAGTAAAACTAC
>Ga0247836_1002417_pt1 | contig 27147 bp, 22 predicted proteins | sample LaCruzMarch2015__4_FD_187116 | JGI IMG/M metagenome (GOLD analysis project Ga0247836, IMG submission 187116) | Freshwater microbial communities from meromictic Lake La Cruz, Castile-La Mancha, Spain - LaCruzMarch2015_14m | ecosystem: Environmental > Aquatic > Freshwater > Lake | place: Spain... | reverse complement strand
GACCCAACGGTCCAACGACCCAACGACCCAACGACCCAACGGTCCAACGACCCAACGACCCAACGACCCAACGACCCAACGACCCAACGGTCCAACGGTCCAACGGTCCAACGGTCCAACGGTCCAACGGTCCAACGGTCCAACGGTCCAAAGGCGTTTGGCAGATAGAACCCCGACCGCTGCGCCGCTGCGCCGCTGCGCGACCCGCCTACAGTCCGTTACAGTCCGTTCAACAACTTCGTGTGGATCCCGTCGAATCCCCCGTTGCTGAAAACCACGACCACGTCCCCTTCTCGCGCGAGGGGTTTCAACCGCGCCACGATTTCGTTCGCTCCGGGCTCGTAGTACGCCTCTTTCCCCATGTTCCGCAGATCCTGAACGACCAGGTCGGGGTTCAACCGGTCATTCTCCGGCAACTGCTCCATGCGGGCCACCTGCGCGACGAACACCCCGTCGGCATCGATGAACGCGAGCGGCAGTTTTTCCTGAAAAACCGCCCGTCGGGAAGTGTTGGAACGCGGTTCGAAAATCGCCCAGATTCTGGCATCCGTAAACTTCTGCCGCAGCCCGGCGAGCGTGGCGCGGATGGCGGTCGGGTGATGCCCGAAATCGTCCATGATGCGAATCCCGCGCACTTCGCCGCGAATCTCCTGACGCCGCTTCACCCCCTCGAACGTGCGGAGCGCATTCTGGATGGCGGGGAAGGGAACGTTGTAAAAATGGGCGGCGGAAACGGCCATCGCGGCATTGCGGATATTGAACTCCCCCAGCAACGGAACTTCAAACTTCTCCCCAAACAGCTCAAAACAAGAGTACGTCCCGTTCCAGTCCGCACTGCGAATGTGATTCGCCGCATTCGGTGAAAAACCGACCTCCACGATCGGCGCGGGTGAGGCTTTCCCCACCTCCACGCAATTCGGGTCATCCGCATTCAACAGCACGAGACCCTCGGTGGGGACAATGTTCAGCATCCGGCGAAAACTCGTCATGATGTCGTCGAGATCGCGGAAGATGTCTGCGTGATCGAACTCGATATTGTTCACGATCACAAGCTCGGGAAGGTAGTGGACGAACTTCGATCGCTTGTCAAAAAACGCCGTATCGTACTCGTCGCCCTCGATGATGAAGTGGCGGGAATCCCGCAGGCACGCGCCCTGGCCGAGGTTGTTGGGGATCCCGCCGATCAGGTACGCAGGAGCCAGCCCGGCGCTTTCAAAAATCCACGCCAGGAGCGAAGTAGTCGTCGTTTTGCCGTGTGTTCCCGTTACGACGATATTGTGGCGTCCCCGCAGGAAGTACTGCCGCAGCGTCTCTGGGAGGGATAGATAGAGCCGCTTCTGGTTGAGCACCGCCTCGACTTCGGGGTTTCCCCGAGTGATCGCATTACCCACCACGATAACGTCCGCCGACGCCGGGAGATTTTCCGCAGAGTAACCGGACGTGAGTTCGATTCCCCGCTGCGCGAGGAACGTCGACATGGGCGGATACACGTTCGCGTCCGAACCCGTGACCGTATGACCTTGATCACGCAGCGCGGCTGCGACGGAACCCATGGCGGTTCCGCAGATGCCCAGGAAGTGAAAATGAGGCATCGGAGGCGGCTTAGTACACGTCCTTGCGGTACCGCTTCTCTTTTTTCATCGCCTCGACGTACGCCTTGGCGTCTTCGGGCGATTTTCCACCTGATTTCTCAACGATCGAAACCAGCGCAGCGTCCACATCCTTCGCCATCCGCGCCGCATCACCGCAGACGTAGAAGTACGAACCACTGGAGACCCATTCCCAAATCTCGTCCGCTGCCTCCAGCATCCGGTGCTGCACATAGATCTTGTACTCCTGATCCCGGGAAAAGGCGGTGTCAAATCGCGCCAGCGTCCCGTCAGCGAGGTAACCTTCGAACTCCTCACGATAAAAGAAATCCGCAGCCGACCGCTGTTCGCCAAAGAAGAGCCAATTCTTGCCGGTGGCCCCGGTGGCTTTGCGTTCCTGCAGGAATGCCCGGAAGGGAGCCACGCCGGTGCCGGGGCCGACCATGATCATCGACGTCTCGAGGTTCTCCGGAACACGGAAATGCTTCGCAGTGTGAACAAAAACCGGAACCGTGCCGGTGTCCCCCACCCGGTCGGCGAGATACGTGGAACAAACTCCCTTGCGGCCGCGATTGAGACTCGTGAAGCGGACGCTGGCGATCGTGAGATGCACTTCCTCCGGGAACGCCTTGAGTGAGGATGCGATCGAATACAGACGCGGCTGCAACTTGCGGAGGGTTTTGACGAATTCCTCAGCGGTAAACTTCGCCGCAGGGTTCTCCGCGAGAATGTCGAGAACATCCCGGCCCCAGAGATACGCATCGAGGGAGGTCTTCTGCTCAGGCCCGATAAGGTCGACCAGGCTTGCCGCAGACGGATCCCGTTCCCCCACCGCCTGAAGCAACTGCTTCGAGGGTTCGGCGATCACAAAGTCCGAGAGCAACGCCTGACGCAGCGGCACCGTCTCCGCCGCGGGATTGAGAACGGGTTCCTGCCCGGTCAGTTCCAAGGCTTCCAGAATCGCATCCACGAGCGCGGGATCGTTAGTCGGAAAAATACCGAGGGAATCGCCGACTTCATACGCCAACCCCGACCCGGCGAGGGAAATTTCGTAATGGCGCGTTTCCTTTTCGGACCCTCCCTTTGTAAGGAGTTCGTTCTTCTTGAGTGTGGCCGGAAACGGATTCTTCCGCGAGTACCCGGTGGCGGATTCGGTGGACATGAACCTTCATCAAAAACGCGGGCGCGCGGAGCGTCAATCCCGGAAAGTGTGAAAGCGGCCCATGGTCCGTTTTCCAGCGCACCGGGCAGGCGAACCCGTCCCCTTCAGCAACTCCGCAGGAGGGGGACCGCGACGGTGGAGACCGCCGTTCCCGGAAGAACCTTCAACACGGCCTCGGGATTAGAAAGCAGGTCCGCCGCCACCACCGCCTTCGACGTCGGGGTTTCGATATGCCAGTTATCCACCGACCTCCCCGCAAAAATCGTCACGCATGGTACGTCATACGCCGTCGCCACGTGACCGGCCAAACCGTCAATCGTCATCACCAAACGCGCCCGACGAACCAGCATCAAGAATTCCCGCAGCGACGTTTTTCCACCCAGATTGAGGAACGGAACGGTCAGTTTCGAAACCACCCGCTCGGCGTGCTCGGTCTGCCAGCCATCCCCTCCGGAGGTAACCACCACGGGAAGGCCCGCTGCGTTCGCGACTTCATTAATGGCGTCTGACCACGCCGATCCCCGCCACTGCTTCGAGCGCCAGCCGGCCGAGACATTCGCCAGGATGTACTCTGTCGGAGTTCCGGCAGGTACCGCCCAATCGTCCGGAGGCTCCAACAAGCGCGGGCGCTCGAATGGTTCATCCGGATCAGGATCGACCATCTTCCAGTAATACCGCGCCACGTACTCCGACCCACGTGTATCCACTCGGAAGCCACGAAAGAACACATGATGGTACCACTCGGGTTTCGCGTCCGGGTGCAACCGCATGTGCTTGCGCCGCGCGCGGATCAATACCGCACGCAGGGCAGTCTTCCGACCCTTCTCAAACGCCCACAGGTCGTCGAAACGCGCCCTGCCGGGATTCGGCATCCACACGGTTGAAGGCATCAGGCGGACCAGATCTTCATGGCCCGACCGCGTTAGGACACCGACTGGGGCACCCGACCGGCGCGCGAGCAACGCGATGGCCGACTCGAGCAGCAACAGATCCCCCAGCTGTTTGTGGAAAATGACGAGCGTCCTCGGTTCCGGCATGGCCAACGATCCTCGCAGGGATCCTGGGTCGTGTCCAATCACGCTCACCCGAATGGAGAATGTTCGGAACCTTCCACTCTTCGAAGGGACGATAGGCCGCACCGCATGGCGATCTCCTTTGCAGACAGCCGCGACTGCGCCCTCAACGTTCGCGCGGCGTCGTGACGAAGCGACCGGAGAAATCGGGCCGGGGAGGATCCAGTCCGCTCCGCAAAAATCCGGGTCAAATGTTCGCGCGAGATCCCCACCTCCGCCGCGAGTTCCTTCACGCCGATCGGCTCGCGATATCGTTCACGGCAAAGCTCGACGACGCGCGACACCGCATCCACCGGCCGACACTCACTGCGCTCCAACCACCGGGTCCACTCCATCAGAAACGCATAGGCATCCGCACTCATCCGATGAACGTCCTCCCCTCCGGCCTTTAACCCAAGAAGCAACTTGCGAAACAACGTCATCGGGGACGAATCGTCGGGAAGAAGGACCACCGGACCAAACCGCTCCCGGAATTCCGCCCAAAGAGAAACCGCCAGCGGACCGTAAAAGTTCATCCAATCAAAGGACCACGCCCCGCTGCGACCGGGCGCGTGAAAGTATTCCGAGGGTTCGGGAACGATCGCAAGAAACGCATGCTTCGCCGGAACCGCATGCGTCAGCCCACCAAACAAAAATTGTCCCTCTCCGGTGATGGTTCGTTGAATGATCACAAATCGCTCTTTCCCGCGCTGGGCATTGTTCCACCGATAGCGGGAACCCGTGACCGTTTCGGCCCTCTCCCCAAAGGAGGGTTCCATCAACAATCGCCTCTCGGCCACGTGGGAGCGCTTTTTCTTCATATCACAAATTGACACCATTTATCACATCTCTCGTCTCGTCAATTCCGATGCCTCATTCACAGTAGTTTCCATGCCTACCCGCAAGCCTTCCTCCCCCAAAAAGTCCGCCGGACACACGGAACACACCAAATCGGCAGCCATTCTCGGCTTGCCCGGCAAAGTCCTCCGGCCGATCAAGATCACTTTCCTCGGGGCGGGCAGCGGGTTCACGCCGCGACTCCTGAACGACGTGTTCCGTATTCCCGGACAAATGGGCGGCACGGTCGCATTGGTCGATATCGACCGGGCCCGGCTGCGAGCAATGAAGAAGCTCATCGAAAAACTCATCGATTCGCTAGGCGTCAAAGGATGGAAGATTCTCGCGTCTGACGATCGATCCGCGGTGATGCGGGACAGCGATTACATCGTCAATTGCATCGAGGTCAGCGGCGTCGATTGTGTGCGCTTTGATAACGATATTCCGCTCAAGTATGGGATCGACCAGTGCATTGGCGACACGATCGGGCCTGGCGGGTTGTTCAAGGGACTTCGCACGGTGCCGGTGTTTCTGGAGGTTCTGCACGACATCACTCACTTGTGCCCGGAAGCCATTGTTTTGAACTACACCAATCCCATGAGCATGCTGTGCCTCGCGGCGGGGCGTGCATCGGACGTGTCGGTGGTCGGACTATGCCACTCTGTCCAAGGAACCTCCGAGTTACTGGCACGGCGGGCGGGCGTAGAGAAGTCGGAGATCGATTGGGAATGCGCGGGCATCAATCACCTCGCGTGGTTCACCAAGTTCGAACACGCGGGGCGGAGTCTGTACCCGATCCTGATGGAGAAGGCCCGGGCGGACCTCGCGGGGAAGCCCTCGGATCCGGAGGACGTGGCGGATCTGGTTCGGAAGGACATGATGTTGCACTTCGGTGCGTTCATCACGGAATCTAGCGGGCATCTCTCCGAGTATCTGCCCTACTACCGCAAGCGGGCGGACATTCGCGAGCGGTACTGTCGCGATGGGTACCACGGCGGATCGAGTTTTTATGCGAACAACTGGCCGGAGTGGCGCAAGTCCGCGGACCGGCAGCGCGGCGAGATGGTCAAGGGGACGGAGCCCATCAAATGGGAGCGTAGCTGGGAGTACGCGAGTTGGATCATCGAGGCCCGGGAGAAGGACACTCCGTTCCGGATCCATGGCAATGTCATGAACAACATCGGGGGCGGCGGCGCCTTGATTACGAACCTGCCTGTGGATGGGTGTGTGGAAGTGGCGTGCATGATTGATCGATCCGGGGTGCATCCCACGCGGTACGGAGCGCTACCGCCGCAGATGGCGGCGCTTTGTTCTTCGAACATGTCGTTCTTCGACCTCGCCGCGACCGCGGTTCTCGAGCGCAGCAAGGAGGCGGCAATTCATGCGTTGATGCTGGACCCGCTGACTGCGGCAATGTGCAGTCCGGCGGAGATCAAGAAAATGACGCTCGAAATGTTCGAAGCGGAAAAGGCCTTTCTGCCCGAGTATCGGTAAAGCGCAGCGGTCAAATAGGGGCTCAGTGACGAACAGCTAGAAACCCCGGATGTCACGGGAAGTTACCGAACTTCCATAACGGCCGCCGCACCGCTGCGTCGCTGCGGGGCGGAGCGCGAGGATTTTCTCCACGGCGGCCTTGGCAGTGAGTCCGTGCTTCTCCCGCAGGATGGGTACGGTGCCGTGTTCGATAAACTGATCGGGCCAGCCGATCCGAACCACCGGCGTGCGAATGCCCTGATCCGAGAGGTGCTCCATCACCGCGCATCCGAAGCCATTGTGCAAAACATGGTCCTCAAACGTGCAAATCACGTCCACGCTGCGGGCAAAGAACTCAATCGTGGCGGTGTCCAGCGGTTTGATCCAACGCGGATTGATCACTGCCGCCGAGATGCCGCTCGCGGCCAGAAGGTCGGCGGTCTCCAGTGCCAATTCCATCATGTTGCCCAACCCGAAAAGCGCCACATCGCGACCATGGCGAACCACCTCCGCTTTCCCAATCTCGAGCAGCTTCGGCGCCTTCTTGGGCACCACTCCGGTCCCGGCGCCACGCGGATATCGGATCGCGATCGGACCATCGACGTGATGCGCCATGGTCCACAGCATGTCCACAAACTCGTCCTCATCCTTCGGCTGCATGTGGACGATGTTCGGAACGGGACGCAGGTAGGCGATGTCAAATAAACCGTGGTGCGTGGGACCATCATCCCCGGACAACCCGGCGCGGTCCATGCAAAGCGCGACGTTCAACCCCTGCAACGCCATGTCATGGATGATCATGTCGTAGGCCCGCTGCATAAACGTGCTGTAGATCGCGAGGAATGGCTTCATCCCTTGGACCGCCAACCCGCACGCAAACAATGCCGCGTGCTCCTCGGCAATTCCCACATCGAAGAACCGCTCCGGATGGCGCGCTGCAAAGTAAGCCAGCCCCGTCCCGGTCGGCATCGCCGCCGTGATCCCGATGATCCGATTGTTGATGTCCGCAAAGGACGCAAGCGACCGACCCAGCAACTCGGAATACGTGGGCGTCGGTGCCGCCACGGTCTCTCCGGTTTCCAGCCGAAACTTGCCGAGGCCATGAAACTTGTCGGGCTTCTCAATCGCCGGCGCATACCCCTTCCCTTTCTGAGTCAGGATGTGAAGGATCACCGGTTCGTTCTGTGTCTTGAGAAACTCGAACGTCCGAATGAGCAGGTCGGTATCATGCCCATCGATCGGGCCGTAATACCGCAGCCCCAGGTCCTCGAACAACATGCTCGGCACGAGAATCTGCTTCAGACCGGCCTCCGCCTTGTGGGCGATCTCCCATGCGGTCCGACCCCCGATCGCGCGGATAAATTTCGACGCTTTGTCGTGCAAGTGCGCGTACGCCGGATTTGTCGCGATGCCGTTGAGATACTTGGCGATGGCCCCGACGTTTTTGGCAATGGACCACTCGTTGTCGTTGAGCACGACGATGAAGCGGCGCGTGGTCTCTGCTACGTTGTTCAGCGCTTCAAAACTGACGCCGCACGTGAACGCGGCGTCGCCCGCAACGACGACCACGTGTTCGTCCGTTCCCCGCACATCGCGGGCTGCAGCCATCCCGAGCGCGGCGGAGATCGCCGTGCCCGCGTGCCCGGCCCCGTAGCAATCGTGCTCACTTTCCGAGCGAAGCAAAAATCCGTTCAAACCCTGATACTGGCGGATCGTCTGGATGCGATCCCTCCGGCCGGTGAAAAGCTTGTGCACGTAGCCCTGGTGGCTCACGTCGAAAACGAACTTGTCCGTGGGAGAGTCGAAAACGCGATGTAGGGCAATGGTTAGTTCGACAACGCCCAGGTTGGGTCCGAGGTGCCCACCGGTCTGCGACAGGACGGTGATCAGTTGTTCCCGAACTTCCTCTGCCAGCTGCGGCAGATCCTCCTCGGCCACCTTTTTGATATCCGCCGGCCCCTCAATCCCACTCAAAATCGTCTTTTTCATACTCCCTCCTCCTTCACCACACCCTGCGGAACATCGGTCCACTGGACCTCACCGCCCGCGCCCTGAGACAACACCCGAACGCGCTGCTCCGCCACGTCGAGGTGGGCATTGCAGGATTTCACCAGACGCACCCCTTCTTCGTAACGGGAAAGCAGGGTCTCCAAGGGGAGTTTTTCGGACTCCATCTCACGCACGAGGGCGTCGAGACGCTCCATCGCGGTCTCGAATGTCGGCGACGGCGTTTCCGTGGAGGCGTCCGCAGGTTTCTCCGGAGCGCTACTCACGCTTTTCGTCCCACCGGTTCCTGTCGGCATAAAACACGCACTCCCCCTCAATCGGCAGCGGGAGAACACTTTGCAATGAGAATCCGCGGAGATTCACGGTTCGCATGATAAAGCCCGCCCATTCTTTGTACGGACCCTTCACGATCTCGGAGATGAACGGTCGGTTTCCCGTCACCGGCGTCAGGTAGAGTCCGACGATCGAACGCCCGAGGAGACGGTAGTCGGAAATCTCGTTGAACGTGCTCACGGTGTCCGGAAGCAGGAGGCATTTACGGTCCGCGTACCAGGCCACCGCCCACGGCATGTCTGAGCAGAGCACCTCTTCGGGTTCGGTCCATTTGCCCAGAATTCCGATATAGGGAGGAATGTAGGGTGGCCATTGCACCCGGCCCTGCGAACCGGCGAAGAGGGTAAAGATCAGCGGGAGGGAAATCGCAAAAAGCACCACGCCTAGGAAGCCGAGCCGCAGCAATGGCGTGTTGAAATCGAGCCGACCCCAGAGCACGAGAAGGAACGCAAATCCGAAATACACCATCACGGGCAGAAAGATAATCGTGATTTGATTCGCGGTGGGGCCCGGTGCTGCGTCAAAGAGCGCCATTCCGAAGGCCGAGAAAATCCACATGGAGAAGATTGCCCAGCGGAAGGACGCGGCGACACGGTTTCGAAACGGGTGGAGCAGGGAGAAGAAAAACGCGAGTGCGGCGATGTTCGCACCGAGGTTTGCAAAGAGCGTATTCGCCTGATCGGTGAAAGCCGTCCGCAGCTTGTTTTTGAAGCCCACAGACGCGGCGCGCATGTCGGGATTCAGCGACCGCGTGAGCGAAGCCTCCGCGCCGCGATAGGTGGCAAGCGTATAACCCGCCACGCCAAACGGGTTGTCGCTCACCGCATAGTTGCGGATCAACCACGGACTGACCACTCCGAGATACAGGGCGACAGCCATCAACGCCACGACGACGCGCGGTTGAAACGCCAATGCCGCAAAGACCGCGTACCCCAGGAAAACCCAGAAACCCAGACCGTGCGCAAGGGTCAGCAACCCAAGGAGAATCGCCGCCACTCCGACCAGCACCACGCACAATGCGCGCCGTTCGGCCTCCTGCGCCTTCAGGGCCTCCACCGTCGCATACAGCGCCAGCATGAACAAAAACAGCATGAGCATCTGCGGCAAACCCGAGAGCGAAAACTGCCAACACAGATCCGTCAAAAGCACCGCGGCGCTCCCGACGAGCGCAAGCCGTGTATCAAAAAGACGCCTCGCCAAAAAGAAACCGATCCCCACGGACAGCAGAAAGAAAAAGATCGCAGATGCCGCGATCACCCGATCCCCGATGTACACGACATCCTTGATATCCATCTTTGCGGAAGCGCCTGTGGCCCGAAAAATCAGGCTGTTCACGAAAGGCCAAAGCGGCGCCTGATTCAGCTCCGGGAACTCCGCGGTCGGGATGTCCTTTTTCGCCGAAGCCAGCTGCCAGATAGCGATCGGACGGATGAAATTCGTCGTGAAGCCATTCCCATCCGCCATGTTACGAGCAATCTGGGCCTGATCCATCGCCGCCTCGTTGGGCAGACCCCGGAACTGCACGAAGAGGTACAACAGCGTCAGGGCGACGATCAGCGCGGTGAACATCGCCGTGCGAACGACGACCGCGAGGATGCCCTGCTCGAGGCTATGAATTAGGTGCTGGACGCGTGTCTCTTCCGCCATGGGGGTTACTTTCGATGTGGAGGTCGTGCAATCGTCGATGCAGGGTCCGCCGACTGATTCCCAGTCGCTTCGCTGCCTCGGTCCGGTTGCCGTTGGTTTCGTCGAGTGCGCGCAAGATTAGCGTGCGTTCGGATTGGTGCAAATTCAATCCAACGGAACGCCAATCCGGCTGCGTGCCGTTTTTTGCGTCCGCATGACGCACTCCGGGCGGGAGGTCGCCGACGGAAATCACACGGGAATTGCTCATCACCACGCCATGCTCGATGGCGGTTCGCAACTCCCGAACATTCCCCGGCCAATCGTAGCGGATCAGGCAATCCATGGCGTCGGTGGTGAGTTCCTTGAACGGCTTGCCATTTTCCTCCGCCGCCGACCGCAGGAAGGAGTGCGCAAGAAGCGCAATATCCTCGCGCCGCACCCGGAGCGGGGGCAGATGCAGGTTGACCACGTTGAGGCGGAAAAACAAATCGTCCCGGAACTTCCCCTCACTGACCAACTTGTGCAAATCTTTGTTGGTGGCGGCCACGACGCGGACGTCCGTTTTAAGCGTTTGAGATCCGCCCACCCGCTCAAACTCTCGCTCGCCGAGCACCCGGAGGATCTTGACCTGGGTGGTCGCATCGATTTCTCCGATTTCATCGAGAAACAGCGTTCCCCCGTTGGCCTGTTCAAATCGACCGATTCGCCTTTCCATTGCACCGGTAAACGCCCCCTTTTCATGGCCGAATAATTCGCTCTCCAATAGCGGAGCCGGCAAGGCGGCGCAATGCACCGCCACAAATTTATTCTGCGCCCTGAGACTCAGCGCATGAATCGCGTGGGCCGCCACCTCCTTGCCCGTGCCACTCTCGCCCGAAATCAGAACGGTCGCCCGCGAAGGCGCCACCTGACGAATCGTGTCGAAAATCTGTTCCATGACAGCGGAACTGCCAATCATGCTCTCCATGTTCGAGCGGTTGCGCACCTGGCGCTTGAGTTCGACGTTCTCGGATTCCGTCTCGCGCTGCCGAAGCGCACGACGGATCAGCATTTCGAGTCGGTCGAGATTGACCGGTTTCGTCACAAAATCGTACGCCCCGCGTTTCATGGCCTCAACCGCGGTGTCCACCGATCCATACGCCGTCATGATGATGCAAACCGGCGGACGCGTGAGCTTCAGCGCCCGTTCGACGAGGTCCATGCCATCTTCCTGGCCGATTCTCAGATCGGTGAGAAGGACGTCCGGCGCATCCGCGCTCATCACCGCCATCGCGCCCTCGATATCCCCGGCGATGTAGACCTCAAAGATGTCCTCGAAGGAATCGCGCAGCCCCTCGCGGGTGTTCTTCTCGTCGTCGACGATCAGAAGGGTGCGTTGCATAAACCCTTACCTTCCGCCTTTCGCAGGGGAATTTCAAGCTGCGTCGATCGCGACGGAATTTACAGAAACCCTTACTCGACCGGACGTTTGTAAGATTGCAGGGAATTCTCCAGGAGCCGCATCTCTTGAAGGGCCAGCAGGAAAGCCAGGGTCGATTCCGCTCCCTGATTCTGATTCACCCGATCCACATGCAGGGCATCGAACGTTCCGCCGGTCTGCGGCTCGTACAACGCGGCTCCGACGTCGTTTCGCCCGAGAAACCACTCGAAGGCTTTCCGCGCTTCCTGCAGCCAATGATCATCCTGCGTGCAGGCGTAGGCCTCGATGCAGGCAGACACGGTGGACTGTGCCTCGAGTGGCTGTTGATCGAAAATCGCCCGCTCGCCGCCTTTGCGGAAGAAACCATCCGACCCGATCGGCCGGAAGTGACCCTGCGGCGCCGTTTGGACTTTGGTCAGCCAGCGCAGGGACTCCAGGCCGATCTGAAACGCGTCTTCGTCCTGCATCCACCGGCCGGACAAAATCAACGCATGGGCCAGCTTCGCATTGTCGTAACTGAGGACCGGCTCAAACCATTGCCAATCCGGGGTCGCTGTGTTCCGGTAAAGTTCGACCAACCGGGCGGAGAGATCCGTCCGCAACGCGTTCCCGACGCGGTCCCCGCTCAGTTTGCGGAAGTACTCGTGAACCGCGAGCAACGCAAAGGCCCAGGTTCGCGGCGAGGTGGTATCAAACATCGCTCCCAAGGCCCCCTCCATCAGCTGCGCCGCCCACATCTGCAGGGTGCGGCTTTTGGACCGACCCACGCACGTGCCGAGCGCCCACAGGACCCGCCCCTGGCTGTCCTCGGAACCGACATCCTCGAGCCACGTGCGATCAAAACTCATGAAATTGCGAAACCGCCCCGTTTCCGCATTCCACGCATGATTGAGGAACGCCGCGTAACTCGTCGCCCAGCGGCGGGTATCCGCATTGTCCTCCCCGCTCTGCTCGAGGAGCACGGCCAAAATCAGAGCGCGTGCGTTGTCGTCCGAACAGTAGCCCTCCAGATAGTTCGGCAGCGAAAAGGTCGCATGCTGAAAAATTCCGCACGCATCGGTCATGCGACGCAGGTGCTCCAAACGGAGGTCGGGAAGATCCACGCGGTCGAGTTCGAGTGTCTTGACCGAAAATCTCCGCGCCGTCCGCCAACCGCCCGATGCGCGCGCGCGCTGGAAACTCGTCTCGTACAAGTGCGCAACCTGATTCCACGTCATCGCGCGGCCTTCAAGATAGGCGCGTTTGCGCATGGCGTTCCGCCGATTGTCGTCCGCAAACAAACCCACCAACGCCCCGGCCATCGCGGGCGTGTCGTCGAAGGGCACCAGCACACCCGCTCCATCTGCGAGCAACTCTTCCGCGTGCCAGTACGGCGTGGAGACGACGGCTTTGCCCGAGCCAAAGGCATACGCCAACGTTCCGGAAACCGCCTGCGCCGCGTTCGGGTAAGGCGTGACGTACACGTCGGCGGACCCCAGGAATTCCTTCAACTGCTCGATCGTCACAAACCGGTTGTAGAACGCAACGTGCCGTTTTACTCCGAGTTCATTTGCCAAACGTTCCAAACTCATCCGGTAGGCTTCCCCCTGCTCGCGGAGGAGATTCGGATGCGTCGCCCCGAGGATGACATACACGAGATCCGGGTGCACCTCGACCACCTTCGGCAGGGCGCGGATGACGTTCTCAATCCCCTTCCCCGGCGACAAAAGCCCAAACGTGAGCACCACCTTTTTTCCCTCAACGCCCAGCTGATCCTTGAAAAAATTCGGATCGATGAACGGCATGTCCGGGATGCCGTGCGGGATGACGTCGATCCGATCATCGACCACCTCATAAATGTCCCGCAACACCCGGCGACTGCGTTCCGTCATCACGATGAATCGCGAGGACAAGCGGTCGAGTTCGCGCATGACCCGCATTTGATCCGCGTTGGGTGTTTCCAGCACGGTGTGCAGGTTCGTGACCACGGTCATGTGGAGTTCGCGGAGCAGGGCCAGGATGTGGGCGCCCTCGCGTCCGCCGTAGATGCCGAATTCGTGCTGGAGGCTGACGACCTCCACGTTGTTGAAATTCAAGAAATCCGCCGCACGCTCGTACGACGTGATGTCCTGCTCGTTGATTTCAAATCTCGCCTCGTGCGGATACGCGTAGCCTTCCAGCCGGTCGTTGACCGGGACGACGATCGTTTCGGTATCGGGGCCCTGCGAGCGAAACGATTCGCAAAGGTCTTGGGTGAACGTGGCGATTCCGCACTGACGCGGGGTGTAACTGCCGACAAATGCCAGCTTTCGGATGGAAATCATGAGCGTCTTCGATTGTCGGAGCCGAGTAACTCCGCGATCAAATCGGATATCAGGACCGTCGCGAATGTACTGCATTGATCGCTGACCGCATAAGGGAGGATTAAATGCTCCCCGTGCACGAGGCCGCCGCAACTGTAAACGACGTTGGGCACATACCCCTCACGCTCGCTTTCGCTCGGGCGCAGCAGGGGCTCGCGCAGGCGTCCCAGCACAAGAGAGGGATCGTGACGATCCAACAGGATCGCGCCGATGGCATACTGCCGCATTGCACCCACGCCATGCGTGAGAACCAGCCAGCCGGCATCCGTTTCGATCGGAGAACCGCAATTCCCGATCTGCACAAACTCCCAAGGGTAAGTCGGCCGCATCAGGATCTGACGCGTATGCCAGAAATGGATGGAATCGGAAAACATCAGGTACAGATTCTCCCCGTCCTGACGCCCCACCATCGCGTAGCGCCCGCCCACGCGCTTCGGGAACAAAGCCATGCCCTTGTTCTGAACCTCTGGCCCGTTGAGCGTGCTGACCTTGAAATTTAGAAAATCCTTGGTCTCCAGCAACTGCGGGAGGGTGACCTGACCATCAAACGCCGTGTACGTCGCGTAGTAGCAGGTCGTGCCATCATCTTCCGTGAAAAGCACAAATCGCGCGTCCTCGATTCCCCGCCGCTCGGCCGGAGTATTAGGAAAAATCACCCGCTCGGAGATACGCTGCTCCGGGCTGAACTCGATCTCATAGTTCGAACGCGCGACGGAAAGCATTCCGTTGGCGACCATTTGTTTCTCCTGCGACAGCGTTCGATCCCGCTTCAAATGTCGCTCCACGGATTCGCTCAAACGGGCCAACTCGAACGTTTCCGGCATTTCATCCAGGATACCGATCGCAAAATGGTCGAGCAGCCCAAGCTCCACCAGTTTCCGCTCGAACAGCCGTTTCTCGTACTTGGCATCGAGCCGAACGGTCGGCGCGGTGACAAATTTCGTCGGCTCCATCACCTTGATCGAAGTGTCCGCATCGATCGTCACGGTGCGGAAAACGATCGAGGACAAGTGACCTTCCCCGGTCGCCCGCAGACTCAACACGCATCGGAGCGAGCCAGGCGGCAGATCGCTCTGGTCCGGATGGGGAACGATCGAAGGGTTGAAAAGCGCCGCCGCCTCCAACGAGTACTCCTGCGAGAAGTAGGCGCCCAGCAACAACTTACGCGTGTCGGACACCGGTGCGTCCGTGAATAAACGACACTCGACTTCCTCAAACTGACGCAAAAAGAACCGCGGCAGGTGCATGTGCCGATCCACGAAGTTCCGGATCACCTTCTGGTACTCCCGGTCGACCTCGCGGTCGGGCATCCCCATCACTCGCGCGACAATCCGGGTGAGCCGTTCGCTTCCCATGAAGTCAAACGGGCGAAAAAACACACGCGTTTCGTCCGGTCGGAGCATGACGCCTGTGCGTTTGACTTTTAGTGCCATGGCACAGGGTTATCGAACGCTGTCGGGCAAGTGCGGTTGAAGTTTCTTAATATCTTGAACGGCGTCCCGGTGGCAGATGAGCAGCGCGTCGGGAGTATCCACGATGACGAGGTTGTCGACTCCGCAGAGCGCGACGACGCGATCGGCGGAAACCACCAGGTTATTACGCGAGTTGAAAAGCGTCGCTTCGCCACGGATCGCATTGCCCTTTTCGTCGAGACCGATATGCGAGGGCAACGCGGTCCACGTGCCGACATCGTCCCAATCGAACTCGCTGCGCACCGCCAGGACACCGGCTGCTTTTTCCATGATGGCGTAATCGACCGAAATCTTGGGGAGCGCCGGGAAGCGGTCGCTGATGTAGTCCTCGAAGTGGTCTCCAGGAAACTCCTCAATGAAGGTCGCGAGTTCGGGAACGAGACGCCGGGTTTCGTTCAGGAAGCTGGATGCGCGCCAGATGAACATGCCGGCATTCCATCCGTAGGTTCCCGACCGCACGTACGCGCTCGCCGTGGGGATGTCGGGCTTCTCAACGAACTTCTCCACCTTGACGATCTCACTGCCCAGCGGACCCTTCGAATGCGCCGCGCCCAGCTTCAGATAGCCGTATCCCGTGCTAGGAAAGGTGGGTCGCACGGAAATCGTCACCAGCGCTTCTTCCTTCGAGGCGACATCCACCGCATCACGGAGTTGGCGAATCAACGCCGCCTGATCCCGGATCATGGCGTCCGCGGGAAGCAGGACGCACACGGCATCGGGATCCCGACTGCGTGCAATGGCGGTGGCGAGCGCGGCGGCCGGGGCGGTGTCGCGTTTATCGGGCTCCGCGATGACATTTTCCGCAGGGAAAGCGGGCACGGCCGCGCGGCAGTCGTCGATTTGCGCGGCGTTGGTCAGGATGAAAATTCTCGAGGGCTCCGAGAGCGGGGCAATCCGCAGAAGCGTCTCTTCCAGCAGCGTGCGATCGGAGAGCAACCGGAGCAGATGCTTCGGGGTCTTCGTGCGGCTCATCGGCCAGAATCGCTCCCCGCTGCCGCCAGCGAGAACGAAGATGAAAGGATTGGGAGATTCCACAACCCAATGATGGATCGCCACGCCGGATTGTCGACCGCGGAAATGAAACACTCTCGGTGCCGCGTCACAGCCGGTCCGATGCGCCGCTTCGTCGCCGCACGCCCCACAACGCGCGTGTGGATTTTTATCAAACTCTACCCTACCCTTCCGCCATGTTTGAGAAAGGCCAGAAGGTCGCGTGCATCAATGGAGATTTTTCCGCAACGATCCGCCGGATTTACCAGGAACTCCCCGTGAAGGACGAGATCTACACCGTCCGCGCGGTGCGGATCGGACGCGCGAAGGTGACCAGCGAGGCCGGAGGCGGGAACGACATTTCCTACCTCGTGCTGCTGGAGGAACTGCACAACCCGGACGATCCCTACATGCACGAGAACGCCTCAGAGGAAATGGGCTTTCGCTCCGACCGATTCGCCCCGCTAGAGGAAATCGCAGACGAGGAGTCCATTTACGCCGAAGAACAATTCTCGGGAACAGGAGCCGGGGCTTCCTAGCCCCGAACCTCCCCCAGGCCGTTCACAGAACTGCACAAAACAGGAGCCGGGGCTTTCCAGCCCCGATCATCCCCCGGCAGTTTGCAAAACTGCCCAAAAAAGAGTGAGGGATTAATCGATCGGGGTCTGTTGACCCCGGCTCCTGCTCCTGCTCCTACATTTACCAGACCAAACTGTCTTTGCTGTATTCGGTCACTTTTTTCTCGAAGAAGTTCTGCTCCTTCGATTGATCCGTGATTTCGCTCATCCAGCCGAAGGGGTTCTTGCTGCCGAACTCCTGCGGCATCTGCAGTCGGTCAAAGCGACGATCCGCAATGTACTGCACGTACTCCCGGAAGGAGCTGGCATTGAGCCCCAGAATTCCGCGGGGCATGCAATCCTGCGCGTACAGAATTTCCAATTCCACCGCCTGGAGAATCAATGCGCGGATCTCCGTCTCAAACTTCGCATCCCACACGCCCGGATTCTCCTCGCGAATCCCATTGATGAGGTCGATTCCGAAGTTCAGGTGAAGGGACTCGTCCCGCATGATGTACTCGAACTGCTGACCGATCCCGCCCATGCGGTTCTGGCGCTTGAAGTTGAGCAGCATCACGAACCCGCTGTAGAAGAAGATCCCTTCCATGATGACGTAAAAGCCCACGAGGTTCTTGAGGAACTTCTGAATGCCCTGCGGCGTTTCCGTGTTGAAGTCCGGATCCATGAGACCCTCGGTCAGCGTCATCTCAAACGCATCCTTGTCGTGGATCGAATTGACCTCGTGATACATGTTGAACACCTCACGCTGGTCGAGGTTCAGGCTCTCCACGATGTGCAGGAAGGTGTGCGTGTGGACGGCCTCCTCGAACGACTGACGCAGCAGATACTGACGCGCCTCGGGGTTGGTGATGTTCTTGAAGATCGCGAGGACGATGTTGTTACCGACCAAGCTTTCCGCGGTGCTGAAAAACCCGAGGTTGCGCATGATGACATGCCGCTCGTCCGCGGTAAGGCGGTTGGATTTCCACAGTTCGATATCCGCCTGCATTGGCACTTCGTCCGGCATCCAGTGGTTCGCGCAGCCGCGCTTGTAGTAGTCCCATGCCCACGTGTACTTAATGGGCATCAGTTGATTGACGTCCACCGCCTTGCAGTTCAGCAGGCGCTTTTCGTCCACGTCGATCCGCCTGGAAAGATCCCGCATTTGCGGGCGTTCACCGGTAATATTGCAGCAGCTCATGATTAGTTATTTGGGTTGTTTGTCGTTCCGAATTCTCTCGGGAAAGGGTGAAAATATCGTCGTCTCCGCGTTACTGGCAGGCCTCACAATCGGGGTTCAAAATCGAGCATGCCTGCACCTCGGTCGCCGGTCGGGCCGTCTGAACCACTTCAGCCGACGGCTTTTGCGTCCAGCGGGGCCGACCCTGCAGCGTGCTTTTCTCCACAGTATTCGCCGCCACGGTGCGCAGGTAGTACGTCGTCTTGAGACCGGACTCCCACGCGTTCATGTACATTTCGCTCAACTTCCGACCATTCGGAGCCGCGAGATACAGGTTCAGCGACTGACCCATGTCGATCCACTTCTGACGCCTGCTCGCGCATTCCACGATCCAGCTCGGGTCGATCTCAAATGCAGTACGATAAACGTCCTTCAGCTCTGACGGGATGCGGTCGATTTCGAGAATCGATCCTTCCATGTATTTGAGTTCGTCGATCATGCGATCGTCCCAGATGCCGAGGCGTTTGAGATCTTCGACAAGGTAGCTGTTGATGACCGAAAAGTCGCCGCTGAGGTTGCCCTTTGCGAAGAGATTTTTGAAGGTCGGTTCAATCGACTGACTGACCCCGGTGATGTTGGAAATGGTGGCGGTGGGTGCGATCGCCATGCAGTTGCTGTTGCGCATGCCGTGGGCGCGAATCGCTGAGCGGACGCGGTCCCAGTCCTTTGTGAAGGAACGGTCCATGCGGACCGCTTCGCCGCGCTCGTTCTCAAGGAGGCCAACGGTATCGATCGGCAGCATCTCGCGATCCCACTTTGAGCCCTTGAAGCTCGAGTAGACGCCCCGCTCTTTCGCCAGATCGGTCGACCCGAGGATCGCGAAATAGCTGATCAATTCCATGCTGTGATCTGCAAAACGCACCGCGGCCTCGCTGGCGTAGGCGATCTTCATTTTGTAGAGGGCATCCTGGAAGCCCATGATACCGAGTCCGACGGGTCGGTGGCGTAGATTCGCGGCACGGGCTTCGGGCGTGGGGTAGTAGTTGATGTCGATGACGTTGTCGAGCATGCGCATCGCGGTGCGCACGGTGCGATCCAACAGCGCCTCGTCGAGGCCTTCGGCGGTAACGTGGTAAACGAGATTAATCGACCCGAGATTGCACACCGCGGTTTCCGCCTCGGACGTGTTGAGAAGAATCTCCGTGCAAAGGTTCGAGCTGTGAACCACCCCGGTGTGATCCTGGGGCGAGCGCACGTTGGACGGATCCTTGAAAGTCACCCACGGGTGACCGGTCTCAAAGATCATCGAAAGCATCTTCCGCCACAGCGCTTGGGCGTCGACCCGCTTGAAGAGTCGGATTTTCCCCTCCTCCGCGAGCTGCTCGTACTGCGTGTAACGCTCCTCGAACGCCTTGCCGTACAGGTCGTGGAGATCTGCCACGTCGTTGGGCGAAAACAGCGTCCATGGGGCGTTGTCGCGGACCCGTTTCATGAACAGATCGGGAATCCAGTTCGCCGTGTTCATGTCGTGCGTCCGGCGTCGCTCGTCGCCCACGTTGCGACGGAGTTCGAGGAAGTCCTCGACGTCGAGGTGCCAGGTCTCGAGATACGCACACATGGCGCCTTTGCGCTTGCCGCCTTGATTGACAGCGACCGCCGTGTCATTCGCAACCTTGAGGAAGGGAATCACTCCCTGGCTCTCCCCGTTCGTGCCTTTGATCACCGACCCGGTTGCCCGGATATTGGTCCAGTCGTTGCCCAGACCCCCGGCCCATTTTGAGAGGCGGGCGTCATCGGAGATGCATTTAAAGATGTGATCCAGGTCGTCCATGACCGTCGTGAGATAGCACGACGAAAGCTGGGGATGCAGCGTGCCGGCATTGAACAGCGTGGGCGTCGAGGACGTGAACAGGAACGACGAAAGCAGCTCGTAGAATTCGATGGCGCGGTCGGTTTTCTGCAGGCCTTCGTTGACCGACAATCCCATGGCAACGCGCATCCAGAAGTACTGCGGCGTCTCGATGCGCCGACGATCGATGTGGATCAAATAACGGTCGTACACCGTTTGAAGGCCCATGTAGTTAAACTGCCGATCTCGTTCCGGCTTGAGCGCCGCCACGATGCGATCGAGGTCGAAATCCAGAAGCGCGGGCGAGAGCCGATCCGCCGCGATCCCCTTTTCGAGGTAACCCCGGAAATGCTGGGCGTGGGCGATTTGGACGTCGTGATAGTGCTCGTGGCCCGGGAGGACTTCGCGGTAAATCACCTCGAGAAGCAGTCTCGCGGCGACAAAGCTGTATGCAGGATCTTTCTCGATCCTCGACTTCGCGGACATGATCATCGCCTTCTCCACCTCATCGAGTCTGGCGCCGTCATAGAGACTGTTCAGGGTCTCTTCGGACATCTGCCGAGCATCGACTACGTCCTCAAATCCGCGGCAAGCGCGGATGATGGACCGGCGAATCCGCTGCGTGTCGAGGTGCTCACGGGATCCGTCCGGAAGCGTGATGGAAACGCGGGCCATCGGCTCGCCTTCGACATCCCGCTCACCGCGGATCGCGCGCGCTTTGTGGCGTTCCTGACGGTAGATGATGTAACGCCGGGCGACGGTGTAATGCCCCTTTGTCATCAAGGCCTCTTCCACCGCATCCTGAATGCGCTCGATCTGCAAATCCTCCCCGCGAACCGCTCGGCTCAGGAGACGGGAAACCACGGATTCTACCACCTGATGCGCATCCACGCGGGCCGACGTGGGGAGTTCGTCGGCTTTCGGAATGTCCAAATCTTCCTTAAACGCCGCCTCCACCGCCAGGCGAACGCGCTCTTCATTGAACGGAACCGAACGTCCATCGCGCTTCCGCACGAGGAATTCCCTGTCCTCGAGCGGGTCGACTCCCGCGAGAGAAAGTTGGTGCGCAGTGAGGTCCATAAAAGTTGCCATAGTCGTTAACGTAGGATGTTGCGGTGTGGATGCCTGAAATTCCCGGCAACCACAACATGTAGTGGTCGCTTGTCTGAGGAGGCGCTATTGATAGCGTAAATGACGCTTTTGAGTCAATCCAAAAAAGCCGAAAATCCTCCCGCTTTGTAAGGCTCACGGGGCAAGGGAGTTGGGCAACTGCCACCGCTTCGAAAGGATCTTCGCGGTGGAAAACACGAGTGATCGGAGGGATAACCTTCGATCAGGTGAGAGTCGGAGCAGGGCGCACCGCGAGAAGCACGCTTCCGATGAGAACGGCCGAACCGCCGGCCACCATGGCTAGTGTCACCTGCTCGTTTGCGTATTGGATGCCCAGCGCACCGGCGAGGATGTGCGGCAGGAAGAGGGAAAACAACGATGCCCAGACGGGTTCGAGGCAGTACAAAACGCCGGCTTCTGTCGAGGAAATCGCCGGTTGGTACTCCGTCATCCACAGGAACGACAAACCCGTACAGAGGAGGGCAAGGATGAGAAAAACGACCATCGCCTCCGGTTGAAACAGGACCGTGAATTCCTCCCATCGCGCGCCCAGCGGCCAGGCGGACAACCCGCTCCAACCCGCGGCCACGATCATGAAAAGCGCCGCAACCACCCGTTTGTCGTTATGCGCGTGCCGATGGGATTCGATCGTCAGGATCATGCCGGCAAAAAATGCCGCGCTCACGAGTACCGCCGCCTCGCCATATCCCACCCGAAACGCCAGCGGATTGAAACCAGAGAGAATCCCCAAGCCAAGCAGCACAAAAGACAGTGCAACGAATAGCAGTCGGTCGGGTCGCTGACGGGTTCGTACGAATACCCAGATCGGAACGAAGACGGTCGCCGCTTGAGTCAGAAACGCCGCCGTGGAGGCATGGGTATGATTAATGCCCTCCGCCTGGAACAAGAGACCCAAGCCCGCGAAGGTCCCGATCCAGAGGCCCTGCACCCATTCATCCCGCGTGGGAAAGCGTCGCCCCCCGCGCCAAATGGCCCAGGCCCAAATGACGACGCCGGCCAGCGCAAGCCGCAACGCCAGCGCGCCCGCAGTAAAGGCAAATGTGGATTCCCCGCGGCTGTGCAGCGCCTTCGTAAGACAGAAACTCACGCCCCAAAGGAGGGTGACAAGGGTGAGAAACAGGATTCCGTTGCGCCGAGACATGACCAGCAGGAGTAAACGAAGGGGATTCGCGCTCCAAGACCTTCCGGGCTGTCGACGTCGGCCCCGGCGGGGCCACTCAACCGGCCATGCCAAACCCCGGGGCGCGCGTTTCGCCGCACCCACACCCGGGGTTGCGCTCCGCTCCACCCCGGGCTATCCACGTCGGCCCCGGCGGGGCCGCTCAACCGGCCATGCCAAACCCCGGGGCGCGCGCGTTTCCGCGCGCTCGGCCCCCGGACACGCGCCTTTCGCCGCGCACATATACCCGGGGTCGCGCTCCGCTCCACCCCGGTCTATCGACGTCGGCCCCGGCGGGGCCGTTCAACCGGCCATGCCAAATCCCGGGGAACGCCGGTTTCCGCGCGCACGGCCCCCGGGTTACGCTCCGCTCCACCCCGGGGGCCGTACAGAACCCATGCCAACGGCATGGACGTGGACAGCCCGGGGTGGAGCGAAGCGCAACCCCGGGTAACGCGGCCACACACCGACCCCGCCCCAACGGGGCGGACGGAGGCGGCGCTGCAAAATGGACCCTGTTCATCCGATGCGGAATACTTTGTGTCTTGCTCTCCGTGGTTCCGCCGTATGGTTTGAAGACTCCTTGCCACTATGACTTCCGGTTTTGACACTATCCCCGATGTCCTCGATGCCCTCTCGCGCGGCGAGCTGGTAATCGTCACCGACGATGCCGACCGCGAGAACGAAGGCGATCTCGTTCTTGCCGCGGAGAAAGCCACCCCGGAAACGGTCAATTTCATGATCCGCCACGGAGGTGGACTGATCTGTAGCCCAATTACCGAAGAACACGCCACTCGTGTCGGACTCCGTCAAATGGTGCCCCATAACCGCGAATCGCAGGGCACGGATTTCACGGCATCGATCGACGCCGCGCGCGGGATCACGACCGGAATCAGCGCCGCAGACCGTGCCCACACCATCCGCACCCTCGCCCGACCGGACTGCACCCCACACGATCTCGTCCAGCCCGGCCATGTTTTCCCTCTGCGGGCAAAGCCGGGAGGTGTGCTCCGCCGCGCGGGTCACACTGAGGCGGCTGTCGACCTCGCGCGATTGGCAGGATTTTCCTCAGGCGGAGTGATTTGCGAAATTCTCAACGAAGATGGCACCGTCGCCCGACTCCCGGACCTCCTCCGCCTCCGCGAAAAACACAACCTGCGCATCTGCACGATCGAGGATCTCATCGCCCACCGCCGTCGCAGCGAAAAACTCGTGATCCGCGAGCAGTCCATCGACCTCCCAACCGACTACGGCGAATTCAAGCTCCATCTGTATCGGTCCACGGTGGACGACCTTCACCACCTCGCGCTCGTCTTTGGGGAAATCGATCCCGCAAAACCCACTCTCGCCCGCGTTCACAGCGAATGCCTGACCGGCGACGTCTTCGGTTCCCGGCGTTGTGATTGCGGCAGCCAATTACATGCCGCGATGGCGCAGATCAGTTCGGAAGGCGGCGGCATCCTGGTCTATATGCGTCAGGAAGGCCGCGGAATCGGCCTCGCGGCGAAGATTCACGCGTACAAACTGCAGGAAGAGGGCTTGGACACCGTCGAAGCCAACGAGCGTCTGGGTTTTCCGATGGACCTCCGCGACTACGGACTGGGAGCGCAAATCTTGTCGGACCTCGGGGTTCGCGAGATTCGGCTCCTCACGAACAATCCGCGGAAAGTCGTTGGCCTGGAGGGATATGGAATGTGCATCGTGGAGCAACTCCCGATCCGCAGTGTCTCTCATGCGGACAATGAGCGGTACCTTGAAACGAAGCGACTCAAGATGGGCCACCTCCTGTGAGCGTGAATCCGCGCGTCGCGCCCTTTGCGCCCCGGGCGCGGTTTGTGTAAGTTCCCTCCGATGTCGAAGAATCTCCCGATCCGACCCCGCTCGATCGTCCCTAACCAAGCGGGCCGTTTTCTGCTTGTCGTGAGTGAGTTCAACTCGGAATTCACCCAGCCGATGATGAAACAGGCGAGCGACACCATCCATGGACTCGTCCCGCAGTCGATCGTGGAGTCGGTTCTCGTTCCCGGCGCATACGAAATTCCGCTCGCGGTCAAACTCGGCGCGAACACGCACCGCTATGCCGCGATCATCGCGCTCGGGGTCATTCTTCGAGGGGAAACGGCGCACGCGGATCTGGTCGGCCGCGCGGTCACCGACGCCCTGCTCCGACTTTCCCTCGAATACACGGTTCCCGTGCTTCACGAAGTCCTGCTGCTTGACACGGAGGAACAGGCGCGCGCCCGGTGCTCGGAGGGCGAACTCAACCGTGGGGCCGAGGCCGCACGGGCGGCCATCGAAATGGTGAAGATCGTTGCCGCGTTCGCCGCCCCTTCCCGATAGTCTTTTCCAACAACGATTTTTATGGGTGTGCGACGAGATGGCCGCGAGGCCGCCATACAACTGCTTTATCAGCGCGATTTGAACGAGGGAACCTCCGCGTCCGACTCGCTTGAAACGTTCTGGAAAATCCGCAACGCCGCGGAGGACGTCCGCACCTTCTGCGCCGATCTCGCCCGCGGCGTGATTGAACATCAGTCCACGATTGACGCCCTCGTCGAAAAGCACGTGGAGAATTATGAAATGAATCGCGTGGCCGCAGTGGACCGAAATATCCTCCGGCTCGCCATCTACGAGATGCTTTACCGGCGCGACATCCCACCGGTCGTGTCCATCAACGAGGCCATCGAACTTGCGAAAAGCCTCGGTTCCCCGGAATCCGGGCGATTCGTCAACGGAGTCCTGGATCGTGTGCGCGCGGACATTGATCGCCCCGCGAGAACCTCCGCCAACTGATGGCGCTCAAGTTTTTCCAGACCCTCATCCAAAAGTTTGCCGGCAAACCGGTGGACTGGGACGAACTGGAGGAGGCTCTCATCCGTGCGGACCTCGGCGTTCCCATGACCTTGACCATCCTGGAACGCCTCCGGGAACGGGAAAAACTCACCGCGGAAGATGCCGCCATCGTTGCCCGGGAGGAAATCGTCCGCGTGCTGCCCATCCCCGCGCCGCCGATCCGCCCCCTCCCGCTCAAGCCGAAAGCGATCCTTTTGGTGGGAGTCAACGGCGTGGGCAAAACCACGTCCGCGGCGAAATTTGCGCACTACCTCAAGTCGCGCCGCTATTCCGTGTTGCTGGTTGCCGGCGACACCTTTCGCGCCGCCGCGATTGAGCAACTGATGATCTGGGGCGAACGCACGGGGATCGAGGTATTCAAGTCGGAGTACGGCGCGGATCCGGCCTCCGTCTGCTACGACGCCTACGCCACGGCGACGCGGCGGAACATCGAGTTTGTGATCTGCGACACCGCCGGGCGCCTTCACACGAAAAGCAATCTCATGCAGGAACTAGGCAAAGTCCGGCGAACCCTGGCCAAGCACGAACCTGCCGCCCCGCACGAAAGCTGGATCGTGGTGGATGCCACGACAGGGACGAACGCGCTTCAACAGGCCAAAGAGTTCCAGGAACCCGCCGCACTCAACGGCGTGATCGTTACCAAACTCGACGGCAGCGGCCGCGGCGGGGTCGTCGTCGCCATCCAAAAAGAGCTCAACTTGCCAGCGCGATTCATCGGAACCGGCGAAAAAATCGACCAATTTGAGCCATTCAACCGCGACGACTTCGTCTCCAAGCTCTTGTAAAGCGTCGCGCCCCTCGCGCCCTTCGCGTCTTCGCGTGGGCCCCCGCCACCTTTACCCGGCGTAAACCGCCTTGTCGTCGAATAGCTTCCCCTCCGTCACGGGCAAACGCTGCCCATCCCGATCCATCTCCTGGAAAAAACAGCTTTCGTAGCCGGTGTGACACGCGCCCGCCGTCTGCTCCACCTCGAACAACGCGACGTCGGCATCACAATCGAGGAACCAGCGAACGACCTTTTGCGTATGGCCGCTCGACTCCCCTTTTTTCCAAAGCTTCCCGCGTGACCGGCTCCAGTAGTGCATCACCCCGGTGGAAAGCGTGAGAGCAAGCGACTCTCGGTTCATCCACGCCATCATCAACACCCTGCCCCGCGGAGGTCCCGAGGGCTCTGTGGCTTCCTGCACGATCGCGGGGATCAATCCATCCGCCGTGAGCTTTAAATCATCCAACATAAACGGTCATGATCGCGCGAAACGGGGGTCGGACAAGAAAATCCGCACCATCACTTCCCACCTGCGCACCTGCGCACTTGCGATTGCGGCCACGTCGTCGATACTCGGAGTTTGCCATGGCGAGTGCCCGATTCCGCTTTAGTCATCAACCTCCCAAAACCGTCCTACTTTCGGCGGGTGAGCTCCTGGAGATCGTTCCCGATGCTTGGAAGAAGGAAGGATTTGACGGCCTCACGAATGATGTCCGGGTTCCCTGCGAAGATTTGTTTACGGGCCCCACTCCGGGCATCCGCCTGTCGCGGATTGCGACGCTGATTCCCGACGCGGTTCGCACGCCTGAAAAGGATTCGGATGACGCATTTCTGAAGCTTTCGGCGGGTCGACTGACCCGGCGCTACCAAATGCTTCTGGTCCGCGAGCGGATCGAGGTGGAAGACGAGGTGGAAGACGAAGTTGAACCGGAACCGACCGTTGCGCCGCACGCGGATCCTCCAATCGACGTATCCCTCCCCGCCCATCTACCCCATCCCACGCCGCTCGCCGCGGCGATCCCGAACGAGACCGTGCCGTCTGCTCCCGGTCCCACCGAGGAGGAGGCTGATCCTTCAGACAGGGTAGCCGCAGAATCCTCGCTCCAGGCTGCGAACCGGTTTCTGGGCCGCTTCACCCGTTTCGTTAAGACACAAGGCACCGCACTCGCCAAGAAACTGGATCGCCCGTCCGCCCCGCCAGAGACCCCGCCCGCAGCGGGACTTCCAACCGAAGCCGCCCTGCCCGCTGAAGCAGAATCCAAGGACGATCCCCTTCTCCCGCCCCCGGCGCCTCCGAGCGTTTCCGAAGTCGAACCGCCACCACCACCTCCGCCGGCAGAGACGACACC
>Ga0247836_1002412_pt1 | contig 27205 bp, 46 predicted proteins | sample LaCruzMarch2015__4_FD_187116 | JGI IMG/M metagenome (GOLD analysis project Ga0247836, IMG submission 187116) | Freshwater microbial communities from meromictic Lake La Cruz, Castile-La Mancha, Spain - LaCruzMarch2015_14m | ecosystem: Environmental > Aquatic > Freshwater > Lake | place: Spain... | reverse complement strand
GCTGGGGTCGTCCTGCTGCGGGTGGAAGTGCCGTCTGGCTTTAACTTAACTGGACCGGCTTGAACTCCCTCAATATCCTTCTTTAACTGGTCTAGTTGTGTTTTTAGCGTCTTTGTATCAAGCGTGATCTTGAGGACGGCCTCACCTAAATTTTGCCCCCCTGCCATCTGATTACATGCGCCTGTAGCTCTAGGTTGCCGGGGCAACCTTGGGTATGGCAAGCGCTCTCACTGCTGTAAAGAATGCTGTTGTGACTTTCCAAGTCGCAGGGGTGGGGACTGTCACAGACCCCGCCACAGGTAATGTCAGCCCCAGCATTAAAACCCTCTCCTATGACGCCTTCCTAAAAGCAGTATCCGTAGATCCGCAGGTTTACCCAGGCGTAAATGTGGATGCCATCCTCTATGAAGGCTATGTCATTAAGCCCCTTGAACTTGATGATCGCATCGCTGTCGGTACTGAAGGTACGCTGCTTTTTGGTACTGCACCTGCTGTTGAATTTGAAGTCGTAAGGGCACGGCTGGGGTATGGCAACACGGGCGCTTTGGGCGAAAGGCTCGCAACTATATTGGGTACGCGCATTACTCTCTGGGCGCGGGCTAAGTAATGACCGCCCGGCTTAAAATAACTCAGTGGAATGCTAAGCAAATACTTGCTAAAGGGCCGCGCATCCTTAAAGACTACTCAGTGGTTTTAGGCGCACAGTTGCAGGAGGAAATGCGTACAGAGCAGTTCTACTGGCCAGTCGATACCAAACGTAAAAGTGGTGCCTTTATAAAGAAGGGTAATAGGGATATTTATGATACGGGCGAGCTTATTCAGTCGCAATCTGAGTCGGTCTCAGGGGACACACTTACAATTAGGTACAGTGCGCCCTACGCATTGGAAGTGCTCACAGGGAAAGATCAGGCCGGGCCGGCACGAGATTGGGTTACACCCGCTCAGGATGCAAAGCCGCTCTTACCCTTTGTGATCGAACGCTGGAATAAGAGCAACAAGTAGTGGCTGGGGGTTATGCGCCGCCGGCAGCTTGGGCAACAGCAGCTTGGGCAACAAAGGTGTAAGCGCCGTAGCCAATTAGATCAAAGCTTACTTTCGCTACGTTCCCTGCTTGGATGTCTTCGCTAAAGCTGCCTACCTGTGCTACTCCCTTGTGTACTTCAGGGTTGTTACCTGAACCGTCGGTTACTGGGGTTTCGCGATACCACTGAACAGTTGCACCTGTTGCAGCGTTTAATGCAGCCGCCTTAAGTAATAAGTAGCCTGGGTCCTTTGTGCTCAAATTCATTGAGCATTGAATGCTGTATGACTGGCCGGTGATCAGTGATGCTTTGAAACCTTGGGAGGAATCGTAGTCCAATACGTCCACAGTGTCTGACTGTGCTTGGATGCCGCTGTTGTCTAGTGACAACACTCTGGTCATGCCGGTGGAAGTGGCAGGTATTGCGCTTGCGGTTGTGCCTGCTTTTACATAAAGCTTATAGCCAAGAGCCGCAAAAAAGGAACCGGTCATTTGAAGCTGTTTTATACTGGTCTAAGTTGCCTTACTCGTCTTCTTCACTTAGTAGAACGTCCCATGGGGTGGGCCGGGGGCACTCGTGTAGCTCGAAACCTCGAACGTCGTGGTCGGTGGGTTGGGTTGCAACTAACGCGAGCTTTAATTGCACATCAGTTACTGATAAAGCAACGCATATCTCCTGCATCTTTTTGCCGGCTTCTAACATTCGCCGGGCTTGTTGGCCAATCCGTCGCACGTTGCCGGGGGCCTTTACAAGCCAGTTGTTGTCGCGAATCCAATGCAGGATTTCACCCTCGCAGAACACTGTTAGCAATGTGCTAAATGTGCCCTTTGCTGGTTGCCAAGCGCGGCAGGTTTTGATAAATGCAATGTCGCAACAACTGAATAAGTCGTCGGTCGCAACAAATGGGTACTTCTTATACATCTTGCGACCCATTAAATGCAATATGCCCTGGTGGTCGCGGTACATCTGCCCGACATGACGCTGCTCGTCAGGACTTAATGGCGTCGCTAGATAGCCGGTGCGGGGGCGCTTCTTTGGTGAACTGGCTACAGGCACTCAGGTAGCGCGGCTACCTACCTAGTGTAGTGGGTATAGCTAGGTAGGGTCAGCTGCGAACTACTGCAATCGTGGAGCCGGGCGTGTTCAGCACTAGGTCGTTTAGCAGGCCGGGGCTTACTACTTTGGCTGGGCTCGTGCTGCTTAGTTGGCGCTTCCATTCGATCTCGATTACGTCGAGCTTTACGCGCTGCAGGTCGGCATTGTTGATGCCGGGGATGATGGAGGTGGAGCCGCTGCCTGCGCTTACTGCGTTCTGAATCAGTGAAAGCGCAACCTCGAACTGGGCTTGCTTTATTTCGTCGGGTATTTCCGTGGCGGTGTAGGTTTTTTCACTGGTCGCGTAGTCTTTTCTCGGCCAGGCGAGCGCTTGGGTGGTGGTGCTACGGGTGCCGACATATTTCAGAAGATCGAGGGTGCGGGTGGCAGTAATAAGGGCGCGGGTCCTAACGTCGCTAGTTGCTGTGTACCAGTCCACAGCGTCGATGGCTGAGTCCGCAAACACCAATGCTTCAGCCAAAGTTAGGTAGCTGTTTGCATCCGCCGCGCCTGGGGTGGCATTGATAGTCGCGGCCATGAGACTCCCTTACACACCCTAGGTTTCCGTGCCGGCAACCTTGATTAGTGGCATCTGCTTTTGTGACCGAAGACGTTAAAACACCCCGCACCCGTAAAGCTCCTGAACCACGGAAATGGGTCGATGTAGTGCTCAAAATTAAAGAGATGGCTCAGCAGGGGGAGAAGGTGCCTGATATTGCTGAGTCCCTGCAACTTAGTTATGTGTTGGTGAATCAAGTAGTCCTTCAGAGCTACAAAATGTCCGTCGATACCTTGAACCTCTTTAATCGTCAGGAATTAGCACGATTAGACGCCATCTAGTTGTGACTTCTTCGCGTCGCGAGTGGAATACTCCTGTTCGTGAACCCTGGAATGCAGTAATAAGTAAGTTGCTTAAAGCTATTGATAATCACTCTGGGTTGCTCCTTCAAACTGGGGATCAGTGGCACATGGATAAGGCTCAGCAGTTGAGGGAGTATGTAGCTGAGCTGAAGGATTGGATTGTGGCGCAAGAAAAAACCCCCCGCTTTTGACGGGGGGCTGGGGTGGGGTGACCTTGCGGTTAGTAAACGCCTGTGTCGTAAGGGGTGTTTACCAGCATCCTTACTAAAGGCACGTTCTTTGCATTGGTGTATGCAAGTGCCCAGGAGCCGGTGGCAGCCAAGTTGCCGCTGCTGTTTGCGTCGGTGGGGTTGTCACCAGCGGCAGCCCAACGGGTGCCGAAGATGTGGTAGCCCATGTGCCAATCCACGATGATTGTGTCTTGGAAGCTCAGCTTGTTGCGGTCGTACTCAACGCGGAGATCCTGTTGGATGCCTTCGCCAATTACGCCTGAACCACAGAGGTACACGGGGTACTTGTTGAGGTGAGTTGCGGTGCCGCCGGCCATTACGCCGATCTGGTCGTCAACTACTACGTTCAAGCCTGCGAAACGGCCAACAATACCTGCGCCGAGTCCTGCACCTACGCCGCTGCCGGCGTAAACACTGCCGCCGCTGCTTTGTACTTGCAGGTAGCCGGTCTCCTCTAAATAAGCAGCTACCGCGCTGCTCATTACAATGGTGCTTAGGTCGCTGCCACGCTCACCCAGTAACTGCTTGGCAGCTACTACGTTGCCTGCAGTTAGGTAGTTCGCTGCAGTGGCAGTTGTGGTGCCGGTCTTGTTCAGGGTGTTGGCACCCAAAATGCCGGAGCCTGAGAGGTTGCCGAATACACCGTTTAGCTGGGCTACTAGGGTAGCGGTCTTGGCTTTGTTCACAGCAGCTGCAAGCTGGTTGCGTACATGACCCAAAGGATCAGCTACACCAGTGCCGAGCTTGGAAATGTCGTCCACGCCGTAGGCAAAACCACGACGCAGAATCGTCATGATCTGCTCGTCTGTGCTGAGTGCTTGGGGGGTTAGGTAGCCCGCACCTGCGGTGCCCCAGCTGTTGCTGGAGTCGATGCGCTCTACAGTAGGCGCAATTGGATCGAACTCGGGTACTCGGATGCGGGTGCCGCCAGCGCGTACGTCAAGTGCGCTGTTGCGCGCTACAACGCCGCTTTGAACAAAACGGGATTCGTTGAAGATGCGCTCGGCTAAATAGCCGGCGAACTCGGGACGGGTGATCATGGCGGACAGGAATGTTCCGCCCATGTTTTGTAGGGTCATTTTCTTAATTGCGGGGGGTTACCGTGGATTACCCGCCGCTCGCCTCTAACCGGAAGGCTTTGGCAAGCTCGGGGTTGTCCGCCTCAAGTCGGAGCACCTCAGTGAGGTTGTAGCTCTCGCGCTTGTATGGGTTGATCGCACCACTGCCGGCGGCTGCACTGGCGGTTGCTCCCATGCCTCTTGCTGTACTCGCCGCAAAGTGATGGTCCCATCCACTACCCGCAGATTTCATCATCTGCAAGTGGGCCTCTAACGGTTGCTCAATCCCATTCACTACTACAACGGGACTTCCGTTGCTGTCTCGTAGCTGGGGGGAGAGAAGGCCGTATAGCTGATCTGGCGCTAATGCGTGGGCACTGCTGAACGCATTTAACGCTGTGGCGCGAAGGCGTTCGGCACTGATCGCATTGTCCTTATCGCTGAGTTGGGCCTCTAACTCGCTAATGCGCTGCATTAGGCGGGCATTCTCTGCGGTCGCGTCATCCCACAACTGCTTGTACTCACCATTGTTGGCTTGTGTTTGCTGGGTTGTGGTCTTTAATTTTGTCTCCAATTCCCTGAAACGCTTCTCTGCCTCACCAAGTCGCTCGTTTAACGCTTTGTTGACTTCCCCTTTGTCGAGGTTGTCGCGTTGCACAAGTTCGAGTTTGGTGCGCAGGGCGCTTAGGTCCTCGGCTGGGGCGGTGGTAGGGCGCTGAATCGCTGACTCAGCTGATTCCTCCACGGGAGGAACCGCTACAACTTGCTCAGGCATGGGTAAGGGGGTAGACGCTCTAAGTTGCCGCTGGGATTGTTAATTAATTGGGAGGATGCGACACCGGCATCTCGGATGCACAGGCGGGATGTACGGGAATTCTGTGATTCTTTGACGGAGGAGGCCGTCTAGTGGGCGGCACACTGGGCAGGTGGCTGGGTCTAACACCGCGTTCCATCTCCAACCGCGTTCGCCGTAAATAGGTGCGCCCTCAAACTCTGGATACTGCGTTGTTAGGTATTTCTTACGCTCGAAGACTGCGCGCTCCGCTACGCCGCTTACTTCCCAAATCGCATTGCTGGTGAGGGCGGTGTCCCTGTTGCGTAAGGTGCTGTATATCGTGCCTCGCGCATTTATGGGCTGCACTATCCCGCTGCGGGTGCGCTCTGCCACAATTAGACGAGCAATCTCAATCGTTGCGTCCTCCCTGATTAATGCACCTAGTAGTCGCCCCCGGATTGCGTTGAGGTGCGAATTTGTGTAGGGGCTTAGTCCTGTTTTCTCGTCTGGGGTGAATCGCGCCAAAAGCGTGTTGCCCCCACTGCGGGTGCTGCCTAGTAAAGCTTCGCCTCGTCGCGGTTTGTAGTCACGCAGTGTTAGGCGCAATCCTGCATACTCCGCTGCTCTCTCCGCATGTAAAGCGTCTACTTCCTCTAGCTGCGTTAATAAGATTGAAAGATAGAGGTCGCTGTACGCTTGTAGTTCTAGGCCGAATGTGTATAGCAGGGGGGATAGGAGTAGGCGGCGGCTTAAGCCTTTGTCTGGTAGTGAGGCGATTAGCGCCTGGCGCAAACGCCATAACAACAGTAGGAGGAGGGCCTTGGTGTCGTTGTTTACTTGCGCTTCGTATTTACTTAGTAGGGAATAAGTGGAAAGGAGGTATTCGTTTTCTGTCATTCACTTTAAGAAGGGCCGTTGCCCGGACGCATTGGCGTCGGCAGCGTTGCGGAAGATAGGCCCTCGCCTTGGCCGGTGCGGGCACTGTTTGTGCGTTGGAGGGCGGCGGGGTTTGTTGTTAGGGGGTCGAGGCCGAGGGAATTGTTTTGCTCGTTGATGTAGTCGCGGGTGCGTGTAACTTCTTCCTCGATGTTGATGCCGGCGGGTAATACTTCGCCCTGCTTTAGTACGTCTAGCAGTGTTTCCTGTGATATTGCGTTTTGCATGAAGAGCTGGAGGAGGGCTGTGATGCTGTTGCCGTCCAGCAACTTGTTGTCGTAGTCCTGCTCGATTACTACTTCTGGAGGGTCGATGCCTATGTATTGGGCTGCGATCTCTAACATGCTGGTGAGGGCATTTGCTAGGTCTGCGCTGATTAGCGCCATGATGCTGTCGCTGTCGATCCGGTCCATACGCTTGCTTTCAGCAGCGGCGTTGGTTGTGTTCTGTTGAGTTAGGGTGTTGATGCCTAGGCGGGCGATTTGGCCCTCCAGCGCCTCTAAGCATTTGAGCTGGGAGTCGAAGGCGTCTGTGGTCGGTTGCACAAATTCCGCCCCGCCGTCAACTGGTAGGAGTACGGCAGTGTTGACGCTGATGCCGATGGGGGAGTCCGCGTCTGGGTCGAAGCCTCGCATCGTTAGGATGGGCATCGCGCCGACGTGGACGCTGTGCATGAAGTCGCAGAAGCGTTGCGCGTACGCGATGTTTAAATACGCCACCTCTAGTAGGGGTGGGGAGCTGAGTAGGGTTGAGTGGCGGTTGCCGTAAACCGTTACTAGCGGGATGCGGTCTAGGTTTGTGTCGCCGCTGTCGTGCAGAAGCCAGCCGCCACTTGCGTCCCGGCGCCATAACTCGTAGTTGCCCGCTTCTAAAACGCGGATCTGCTCGACTTGCTTCTCCCCAAATCGTCCCGCTGACTCCAGCGCTAACTCGCGGATGCGGACTTGCGTTAGGTCTGATTGCGGGTTGTTGTTGCGGGTGCGCCAGCCACGGATCGTCTGCGGGTGGACGTGGATTAGGTATGGGCGGGCTGTGCTCCGGCGCTGGTCCGCCAGGGTGCGTGGGCGGTCAGCTGGGGGGTAGTCGATGATGGCGCTGCTGTGGCCGTAAAGCAGGGCGATTTCGAGTTGTTGACGGGCGAAGCTGTTGAGGCTTGTGCCGTCTCCGCATACGTTTTGTGCCCAGTCCGCCCAGTAAGGGTCGCCTTGGAGTTGGATGCCCTTACGCAGGATTAAGCCGGCGGCTTGGCTAGCGAGGCGTTGGAGGAAGGGGGGTAGGACGGCATGGAAGATTCGGCGCTCATACGCACCTGCGTCCTCTCGCGGTTCTTGCGGGATTAGACGCGGGGCGTCCTGGCGTAAGGCAGCGGTGCCGCCTAGGCACACATTGATTGGGTCCCACTTTGGCAGCATTGACAACACGCTGCTGCTTAAGACGCTTGGGTTGTCCTCAGCTCCGCTGGGGAGGGGGGCCGGCAGAGGCTCGAAGGCGCGGGGGGCGGTGAAGTCGCGGCCAGGGTATGAACTGTTTAGGACGGCCACTCTGTACTTCGGTGCTTATTGCCTAGGTTTCCGTGCTACTTGAACTCGAAGTTGCTGCCGCCTGTTTGGTAGCGGCGTAAGCCCGCCAGGGAGTGGAGGACGTAGCCGGCGGCATCCACCGGGCCGCTCTTGTCGTCAAGGCCGCTACCGCTTTTGTCCGGGGTGCCCTTGCTGTTGTAGGTCTGCGTCTCGAAGGCGCGGATTAAATACTTACAGCTGGGGTGGAGGCGCAGGCGGTTGTTTAGGAGGAGGACTTGGACTGCGTTTACGCGGTCTTCGACGAGCGGGTTGCTGTTTGATACTTTGATCCGCACTCCGCTGCGCTTCAGGATTGCTAGGTCGCTTTCACTTGCGTTCGTTGTGGTGCGGTGTTTGCTCGCGGCATCTGGCACAACTGTCAACAACCCTCGGTCGATGTGCGTTGGGTATAAGTCCTTGAGTCGGGCCGTGATTGTTGGCGTGTCCTTTGCAACGTGTTCTGCAACAAAGTGGAATATGTCCCCACGCCTTACACATACTTCCATGAAACAGGTGCCGACGTTGAAGTCCAGACCTACATAAATCGTGTCCTCCGCACGGACTTCTTCATCACTCCAGTGAACGTCTCGGTCGAAATATGAGTAGACCGTTGTTTTGTCTAGGGCGGTGAATTGGCCCTGCAGGTAAGCGGCTAGTAGCTGGGGTGGGTAGTTCGCATATAGCGAGTCGATGAAGCCAGGGGGGAGGTAGGGGTTGTCTACTGTTTTGGCCCGGATTAAATGGCGGTCTGGGCCGGCTTTTTGATCGAATGTGTTCCACATGAAGCCGTAGCCTTCTGGCGTTGAAGCCATCGCAAATTGAGGCTTCTTGCCGCCACGTAGTCGGGCCAAAATCATCTCACTGCCCTTTTGCGCTAATTCATACTTAGATGTGTCGATTTCATCGCATAAAGTGAACGCAAGGTTCGTGCCTCGGATTCGGTTTACGCTCTCTAATGTTCGGCATAGCAATGTGCAGGGGCCGTGCGGCAGGTGCAGGATGTACTCCGGCTGGGGGCTGGCACGGTAGTCAAAGTCAATCGCAAATCGCTCCAGAAATTCATCAAAGCTTCTAACCCATACGTCCAACACCATCTGGAATGTTGGCTCGAATACTGCACCAACAGTGTTCGGGTTGTCCATCGCAAGGAATACGCACTTGGCGGCTAGAGCCCAGGTCTTGCCCGCTCCAAAACCTGCGCATAAACCCAAGATTAAATGATCAGTGTCGTCAACAAATTCACGCTGGTGAGGTAGAAGAGTTTCGTAGATTCGGGTGCGGAGCTCGGTGTACGTCGTTGTGCATCGGGTGCTGACTGCAATGGGCGCGTCTAGACATTTTCCGCCTGGCACAATTCCGAGGACTCCCACTGGAATAGCTGACGTACATATGTAGATAGGGTACTCAATTGGGGGCGGATGGACATAGCGGGGGTGGGGCAACCTGTAAGGGGCTTTTTGTTAAGAATTGTGCAGTACCTAGGTAGGGAGGGTCAATTATGGGGGGTGTTGCAAGTGGGAAGGGGAGGGTAGATGAGTACATTAGTACCTCATTGGGGTGGGGGTGGGGTGGTGGCTGGGGTGGCTGGCCTGGGGGTGGTTTGGACTGTGGACGGGCGAGATGCGCTGCACTGCAACGGGTTTGGCATGAGTACCTGTGGCTATGACAGATACGCGGGACCCTGGCCGGGGGGGGCCTGCACGGGCTGCGAATTGGGGCGGATTTAGGGGTTGGGTTTGTTGACTTTCTCACCCTGCCTAGCTAGAATCGAATCGAGGGAAGGAATTTTCGCCCTTTGTTTGCCGCTGCGCCATTGGCGCCGGCTCCCTCAATCACCCCCTGCGGATTCTCTCAAATGCAAACACTTAAGAACGCTTTGTGGTTCGCCCCCGTTTATCTGGCGGGCCTTTATTTAACCATCGTCTCCATCGATTGTTTTATAAAAGTTGAACGAGCTATTCAATCCACCAAAGCGTATCAACACGCAGCCCTTATACAAGCCGGGGGGCGCTAATCGTGCGCCTCTCCTATCTGCTAATCGCCGGCTTTGTTTTATGCCTAGCAGCGCTTCAGCCTTCAACTAATGCAGCGCTTAAACAGTGCAGCGCCCGCCACAATCTCACCACTTGCCAGCTAATGGCATGGGGTCGCTAATTCACACCCAACACACACACACACACAACAATGAAACACGACTACCGCCACAGATTAGAAGAATCTACCCATTGCACTATTTGCACCATTGCAGAGGACAGGTGCACTGTTTACCAGCTGGTTGATGCCTGCGGCGATGTGATCGCAGAGTTTGAAGGATTTAACGAGCTGCAGTGCTACACCATTGAGGCAGTTGAGCGCTTTGAAGCATTGCAGGGGGTGGCGCTGTGATTACCTTCACTGTAGGCCAAACCTATTACGGCGCGCTTTCATGCGCCCATGGCGACTTTCCTGTTCGCTGCATTAAAAGAACCACAAAATCAGTTTGGTTTGAGCATGCGAGCCATCCCGACTCATACCGTGCCATGCGTTGCAAAGCGCGCCCATGGTCTGATAACGAAACAGCTAATTTCCATGGCTGGTATATCAGCGCTACCAAATTAAGCGGCGGCGATTTTGATCTAAACACTATTTAATCATGCAAAAATTATCTGTTACCCGTTCTGAAGTCTTAGCGCTTGAGATTATGAAGTGTGAGAAGTTGTTAGCCAAACTATGGGCCGATGATTCTAGGGATGAAGTGTTAAGGCGCCGCCGTTCACTGTTTCGGTTACTTCATAACGTGCCACAAGCTTTGCAGATCAGGCCCGATTGGCTACCTGCAGAACCACATCCCGTTTGGCAACACTTTCCAAATTCAACTAACCCTTTTAATCCCTACAAAACCAATGCTTAAAGCTACCAACCCAAACGGCCGTGTTTTGTATCACGGTCCTTCCATGCTAGACGGCGCGCCTATTGTCGTTATAGCTACCGGCTTTAGCGATTCCAGCGCTAACGACAAAACCGGCGCCATGATTCAAACGTGGATTATGCGCGCCGATATACCACCCCATCAAGCTTTTAAAAGCGTTGAGGGTGAAAGTGTATGCGGTGATTGTCCGCATAAAATCAACAAAACTTGTTACGTAATCTGGTATCAAGCGCCGCTAGCGGTTTGGAATTGCTGGCACCATGGCGCCGGTTATGCGGCCGCTATGCCTAGTGATTTTGCCGGCCGTGATTTAAGAATAGGCAGTGCCGGTGATCCGGCCGCCGTGCCTAGGTGGATATGGGAAGCGATCCTGCCAGGCGTAGTAGTTCGCACGGGATATACCCACCAATGGCGCCGGCCCGTTGGTGCATGGCTAAAAGGTACCGTGCAAGCGTCCTGCGATTCACTGCAAGATTTAAGCGATGCTAAGGCCGCCGGATGGAACACGTTCACAGTGTTGCCATTAGGCGCGCCGGACCCGGCCGGTACGGTCCACTGCGCCGCATCCGCTGAGCGTGGCCATAAAACCAATTGTGCGACCTGTGGATTGTGTGACGGGTCAACGGCGGATGTTGCGATATGGGCGCATGGCGCTAGTAGGTCGCGCATTGGTGAGTTGTGCCATTTAGATGGCTAGGCGCTCAACTGATAGAGAACAGGGGGGGCGGGTAGCCGCTGCCCTTGCTTTGTTAAATGATGGCAAGGGCTCGGCTTACGCCGCGGCCCTTTTATCGTCTGAATTCGGGGTGAGTCTTAGGCAGGCTAGGCGCTATGTTAATTTGGCGGCCCTGCAGTTATGCGAAGATTTGAACCCCGTAGAGTTAGATCAACTAGCCTCGCTCAGCCTTCACAGGCTTGAGTTAATTGCTGGCCAATCTATCGCCGCCGGTGAGATAAAGCTGGCCATAACCGCCACTAAGGCGCATTTGTCAGCGGTGGCACAATTACGGCGAGCCATTAGCGCCCCCCTAACCAAATTCCGCCTCTCCACCAAATACACCCAACCACCCGACCCCCCCTTTTAATCTTGGCGCTAACGCCCCCAGCAATGGGGGCTTTTTTATGGCCAGGACGACCTGCTCGCTGACTTGCCCGGTGACCTGCTCGGGCACTTGCGCGGTGACCTGCGCTAAGGGTGGCGCTGATTTTGCGTCCATTATGTGACCGATTAAAAGCGGGGGGCTGGAATACTGCCCCCGCTAATTCAACCCTAGGGGTGGAAGTCTGAATAAGAACTGGGTGTAGTTGTGCTTGGAGGAAATCCGGGGGGCGGCGCTTAGATTCAACGCCAGTCCCCCCTTAGCCTCTGCGGAAGCAACCTAATCCTAGACGTTGTTGGCTGGGGTGTCAAGCCTATATGAATGCGATTTTTGACGCCTAATGAATGCAGTTTTTGGCGAGGCTTGAATGCGTTTTTTAGATGGCGCGGTGCTTGTTGTTCAACTGCAGCAGCTCTGTTTGCAGGCGCATCGCACCAATCGCATTTGAACCCGCGCCGTTCTCAATCGCATGGGCAATCACAGTCTCTAACTTCTCAATTAATTCACTGACTTTCTCACTCCTGTCCATAACATTTATGTCTGCGATCATCTGACGCCGGGCCGCTGACATCCTGTGCTCAGAGGTTCTTGTTGCTAACCCCCACCTATCTGCGCACCGCTGCCTAATAAGATTTGGGCGTATTCCTTCCGCTAACCAATTCTGACATTGATAAACTTGCTCGGCTATTTCCATCGCAGTGAATGCAACTCTGCGCTTGGGAGTATCATCTACTTCTGCAATGTTGTCGTCTTCGTTATCACCTACTGGATCGGTGCTGCCGTAGTCCGCCAGTAAGTCGTCGGTGGTACGGGGCTCGGTGGACATTTAATGTGCGCGGTTACGCACTAGATTGCCAACCCCCTGCTAACACGCATTGCCGGGGCGCCAACCCGCAAGCCACGCTGCACGGTAAATCGTCTCCCTTGAATGCGATACAAGCGGGACGCTGTAGTCGCTTATGTACTCCAACGCGCTCTCCTCCCAGTAGTCGCTCTCGTTAGCGCTATCAATGAGTTGGCGGAAGGTCATTAGGGTTGCGGTCATGAGCAGAGTGCTAGTGGGTGGGTGAATGCAGTTGGGGCGATCTCTACGCAGTGCTTATGGATCGGGTGGTTCTGAAGCCAATGCAGGTGATGGCCCGCAATCTCCTCCTCCGTTGTCGTGGGTTGGGCTGTGTACCAACGGTGCCCGCACTCCTGGCAGTGACGGCGCCGGACAATGTGGGCGGTGTTGATGCTGGTGTATGGGCGCAGGATTTTGCTGCGGACTGCCGCGCACTTTGGACAGGGGGGTGACTTCATACCCGGCAGATCGTTAGCTCGGTGCGCTCAATCATGCCATCATCGTGATGGTGCCATACCTCTAGGGAGGCGTCCATGTCCGGCTCGTGGTGCTCGCTCATCAATACATCCACCCACCTGCCTAACGCCTTACCCACAATCACACCCTGAATGGTGAAAATCGCATCCAGCCGGTGAGGGCCGCGACCGCGCAAATAATGCACCACCAGGGTGGTCGTGTTGATACCGGGAATGTCGTCCAATGCTGCTGCTGTCATGGCTCATAACCCTCCGTAGTGATGTAGTAGTTGTTGGCGCGATTGATGAACTTTCGACCGTAATCACGCAGCTCATCCCCTGTTAATTCCCAAATGTCCGGGAAGTCGCCGTGGGGGCGGGCGATTACTAGCAGCGCTCGCTCTGGCGCAACCCCATACACGTACTGAATGCCATTCGCGTAGGCGCCCAGCTGGCAAAAATAATCCTCCACTAAATCACTGTCGCGCTTGTTCTTTGAGGTCTTCCAGTCGATCAGCGTTAACTGCTCGCTAATAGCCTCCGCACTAACCCCCTCCTGTTGCGTGTAGCTGCAGTAGCCCAACGCATCGAATGAACCTGCGAATCGGGTCGGGTGGTACACCGCGCATTCCTGCGCCACAAGCTGAACCCAATGCTCTTCTAGGAAGGGCTTGATGTTCCGCCAGTAGGCACCAAATGCAAAGTGTTTTGGGTCGGGAGCTGGGGTGCAAGCCGCATGAGCAAGCAGCCAGCTCTCGATCTGCTCGTGGGTCCAGGTGCCACGAGCTTTTGCTGCGTCCCCAATCGCAGCGGCATCAGGCCGCTTTAACCACTTCTCTAAACGCTCCTTACCAACGCTAGTGCGACCAAGAATTGTCGTGACGCTGTCAAGACGCCCGACAGGAGAGGTGTAGCCGCTTTTGTCAGGTAGACGGGTGACGACGCCTCGCGGGTTTGGTAGCTCGGTGAGGCGGGGAGACATGTCAAAAGTTGAGAAGGGCTGTTGTTAGTGAGTCCAGGGAGCGATCACTGAGGTATATCCCTGCACGGTGCGCTTGGACTTTTAGGGATGAGCGCAAGCACAACGCATCGGTTACGTAAATCTCCTGCTCGTCGGTAACTAACGCCGCCAGCTCAATCTCTTCCTGCGTAATCTCGTTGAGGTCGTCAAGAAGTTTTGTCATCGGTAGGTAGGGCTCTATCCGAAGTTGCCACTGGGCGGATAGTCACTACCACCACTGCACTCTCACCCGTGGCTTGGGTGTAGGAGCGGCAGGCGCGTTGGCAGGCGTCGGGATCAACCCAACCATGCGCCTCTTCCGAGAATTTGGTCCAGTCGCTGGAGCTGCCGGGGGCAGGAGGGCGCTGGGCAGCGTCCCCCCTGAAGTACCCGCGAGCAGTTTTGACGATGTAACGAGTCGTAACCGGGGAATATCCGATCATTTGCTGCTAAACGGATTTCCACCGTCAGTCAGGCGGAAGATGTTTGCACCGGCATCCAACGACTCCTGCCACGCTGCTTTCACAGCAGCAGCTACCGCCTTGTCGCGCTTACGCAGACTGGGCTTCATGTCAGCGCTGTACGACACCTTTGGGCTCAAGGTCTTACTAATCTGTAAATCCCATTCGGTAAGGTCCGAGTAGTCGGAGTCGCCCGTCTTCCTGTCAATCTCCCGCAGGAGAGTCACTTGACTGTAGGAGAGCACCTTCACCGCTGATGCGTCGTAGTCATACACAAAGAACGCCGCGCATTTCTTGATCGCCTTCTTATCCGTGGGCTGTTTAGTCTCAAAGTCCACCTCGTTGCTTACGACAGCACCCGTTTGCGCTTCATATTCTGCGAGCAGAGCTGGGGTGGGGTAGTCGCCCGCTGCTATGCGCTTGGTGCGACCACCGTCAGGCTTGTCAAACCAGATCTCGTAGCCGGTGAGGGGCTCCTCAGATAGGATTGCGCACCTAAAGGGGTTGGGTAGTGTTTTGCCAATTGAAGAGGGGTTTATGTAGCCGTCGCGGCCACCTCCTTCAGGCTCCTTAGGCGTGAGGGACTCGGAAAAACTTGTGTTGAAGAATGCCATTTGAAGGGTAGGCGGTTGAGAGGTTTTGGACCCTACCTAGGTAAGGTCCTTTGAGCCTAAGTGGTTTTGTTCAATTCGTCAACACTTCTCACGGCTTCCTGCCGCATTACACGCTCGATTAGCTCGCTGCGATTGCAGCCGGCGCGGTCAGAGATTGTGGTGATCAGCTCCCAGCAACTATCAGTTAAATTCAGGCTTCTGCACCTTTTGAGTTCGCCCCAGTGGGTGGTTCGCTGGGCTTGGGGGCGTGGCTGGACAACGAACTCGGGCATCGCTTTTTTCCTGGCTGACCTAGCTTACCTACCTAGGGTGGTTTCGATGTGGCCCCAGAGCACGTTTGCGTTGCTGTCGCAGGCGCGGCCAATCTCATCCAAATTATCCAGCAGTAAATCTGCTGGGATGGGATCGTTCATGAGCAGGGGGCGTAAGAGGCGGCACTTTTCGTCGAGCTCATCGAGTTGGTCGAACCAGTCGATGCCGTGCCTCCCGTAATAGGCGCGTAGGTAACTGCCTAGCGCTGAGACGGCCCTGTACTCCTCTTGGGGGTGTAGGTAGCGCCTGCCTAGGGCAGGAAGCTCTCTGAGGCCGCAGAACGCCTCGTAGAGGCCCACAGGCCCCAATGCGACGTTGTTCGCATCTAGCAGGGGGGTGCAGTTGCACCACACCGGCTCGTGGATGGCGGGGAGGGTAGGGCTCCCAGCTAGCTGAGGGTGCTCGTCAATTAACTCAGTTGGGTGGCCGATGCTGCGGGCCAACGCCGTGTTTAACGCGCCTAGGGCTAGGAAAACCTTTGGGCTGGGCTCGCCCAACGTGCCCTTGGCAAACCCCCCTATCTGGCTGGAGTGGAAATGCCGCCCCCCTAGGTAGTCCTCGGCTAGGCGAATGAGTTGGGTTTGGGTGAATTGTTTTGCAAAGGGGCGGAACATCGCATAAAACTGCGCGTTTCCACGTTCCATTGATGTCAGGATTTGGTTTGGGGTTGTGCTGGTGGGGGAGGAGCTGGGGAGGTTGGGGACCATTCCTAGAAATGTATCTAGGTGAAAACGTATCACACTCCTCGCGTACGCGCACGAAACTCCCCCGGTTAGGTTGTCCGCCTTCGCTCTAACTCCTTACGTGTAGGGGGGTTTAAGGCGGCCACCACTAGGCGGCCACTGGGCGGACACACATCTTTTTGTCCCCCCTGCTCGGTCAAGGCGGACACCTGTCCGCCTGGTTGGCCGTGTACCCTGTCCGCCTTTCCCCCCAGCTGTGCCAAGGAGTTTCGGTAAGGCGGCTACTCAGAGGGGGTATTTATATAAGGGGCCGGGGGATGTTAAGAAGCGGTTATGCCTTTTATACGATGTTGACGCCGTTGCCCTTCGACTTCATCATCTCCTGCGCCGCCATTCGCACTTGCTCCCGTGGGCGGTAGTGAGTCACTACGCGATTGTTCATAGCGGCACTGCATTGCTCCTTTTCCTCCAGCACTGGCCCTACTAACCGATTCAGGTAGCGCCTCATGCTGCGATCATTAAATGAAACGTCTAGTGCTTGCGTCCACTCACTAGGTAGCTTCCATTCATCCGTCCGTACCTGGCGAAACTTGCTAGCCAACACTTCCAACGGACTCTGCTCCTCCTCGTCTGGGTTCATCCACTGCCACGTACTGGTGTAGGCATCACGGGTGATGCAGAGTTTGCGCCCCGCATACCCACCCCTGCTCTTCTCAAACAACAAGTGGCGGGTGGTGCTAATGCTCGCGTCAGCCCTCTTCTTACCAATCAGCGCCGGATCGTAATACACCAACAACTCTTCTGAAGCAGCCTTAATCTGCTCCGTGCCACTAAATCTCAGCGGCTCATCTCTGCTGGTGTGGTGCAGAATTATGATCGCGCACTTAGGCCAACTAACTCCATTGTGCCGCACGAATGTACGGATAGGATCTGCATAAGCAGGATCACCAATCTTACACCCAGGCACTGCCATAGATGTTAAGCAGTCCATTATTACCAGGTCGGGTTTAAAGTCATTTAATGTTTGAACTATTTTGATCATATCTTGAAAGCCCGCCCCGCTGGTGATGCGCAAATTGGCTGCGAAGGTCGCCGTCTGCTCTACCCCTTCCATCGCTAGATCGCGCACCATGTCTACATTGCTGCAATCGCTGGTGAGGATCAGCACCCGCCCCTGCTCCGCTACGCTGTGGCGCGTTTTGCCTATATCGACAGGGCTTTTCGTCAGCACACGATTGGCTAAAAAGCACCCCAGCGTCGTCTTGCCGCTATGGCTACCACCCACAAGTACATGCACCCGCCTACTAATTAAGCCGTCAATTACATCAGTCTCAACATTATCCTTACGAGCATCTCTAGCAATGTCTTCCAGGGATTGAGCACCCTTATCTTCTAATTCCCCCAGCCAATGTTTAAGTCGCAACCTATACAACTCGTCAGGATTAATCCCGTATTCGCGCTTGGCTTTGCCTGTCCAGGCAGCCATGGCCGTCTCATCATTAGCGCAGGCATTCATCTTATTTATCAACTTCTTTAGTCCTTCGATGTGCATCTCGGATTGTTCTAGCGGGGGGAGTGCCCAGGTCGGCCACTGAAAGCCGTTGTTTTTTGCAAAGTGGAATAGCGAACCTATCTTGGCCCTTTGATCTTCAGCCACTGTGCTTTTGTTAAGTGATTCAATCGTTTTCTCTAAACTTTCATTGCTAGCCCATTCGTTACGCGACTCCCACTCAGTATCTGCAAGTATTTGGTAATTAAGCTCTGGGCCAAACTCATCAGTTAAGCCGCATAGTATGCGACGTACTTTTTCATAAGTACCGCTGCCTCTGCCATCTCTATTAGGGCAGTATTCAATCGCATCTTTCGCAAGTTGGATCTTTTCGTGAGTGCGTAGTCTTTCCCATGGGGTTCCGTCCGTCTCTCCTGCACGGGTGCGATCCTCTACTGAAGATGGAAGGTTTTCCTCAAATTTTGCACAGATGCCTAGCAGTAACCATTCGGGTGCTTCTGCCCAACTAACCACTGCTGGGGTTGCTTTTGGCATCCACCTGTAAAACAGTGGGCGCTGGTTTGAGCTTTGAGGGTGGTCGCCACAAATCACAGCCTGGCGCCCTGTGCCCGTCCCATTCATCCAAATCGCCTCTAGTACAACTTTGTCGTTTAACCGCCAACTAGCACTTTTATTTTTAAATTGATCCCACCACTCAGACGGCACCCTTAGGAATACTTTTCCTCTTCCTTGTTTACCACTCATATTGCACAGCGTTTTTGGTAGTTCGCTGGGGTAGTGGCGGAAGTGTGCTTTAAATGCGCGAACGGATTGGGAGCCGGTGCCATCGAAATCAATCACTAATAGGCCACCGGATTCAGGGCCGGTGATCGCACCTAAACCAATCATCTTCTTAAACTTCCATCTCTCCTCACTAGACGGGCAGGTGTTAAGTTTTATTACATCCTCCAGGGTTCTGCCTCCGCCCCTAGCCCCCCAGCTTTCCTCAAAGCACATTTTTGCATCGTCATTTCCACCAGTTAGCGCGTATCTCCATTGCGTGGGCAGCCCAGTTAATAGGGCTGTTTGATCGTCGCGAAGCATTTGAACTACTGATTACAGCTCCCGGACCATACACCTTTCTCACCTGTTTGGGTAGGGTTGCCTAAACCTATCTGGTGCGGTAGAAAGCGGGGGTCTTCTACTAGGCCCATGACTCAAGCACTGTTCGCACTAACACCGCAGGAGCGGAGGGAGTTCATATCCGACATTCAAAAGGTGACTTTTCGCCACTTAGATCCTGAGGTGGTGGATCAGGTGACTAGCTGGGCGCTGACTATTAATTCGGTTAGTGATGACGCTGTGATCAACATGTGGCAGACACGTAATGACCTCGTTTAACTCTACGCTCCTGTCTGACCTAAAGGGGTTGGGTACGGAGTTTGCCCTGGATATGGAAACGGCGCTTATCCCGCATTGTTGGGAAGGCCGCCACCAGCAACGACTACTTCAGTTGTATAACGGCACTACAGAATTGTGGTACGATCTGTTGAACTGGGGGGCTGAGGAGTGGGAGGCGCTGCGCATCTACCTAAGCGATCCCAAACTTGAGGTTTACGGCCACAACATCGGCTTTGATTACAAGTGCCTTTTGGCGTCTGGCGTAGAGATTAAGGGCACACTATTTGATTCGATGATTGCATCGAAGCTGATCAATGCTGGCCGGGGGCAGGTTAAGCATGGGTTAGGGGATGTTGTGCGTCGTGTGCTTGAGCGGCAGGTGGATAAAACTTTGCAGGCCCAGGATTGGATGACTGCTGAGTTAAATGCTGCGGACCTTAAATATGCGATGGAAGATGTGCGCTCTGCGTGGCAGTTGTGTCACGCATTGCATGAGCAACTCTACGCGCAAGATCTGCAGGAAACATACCGCCTCGAATGCGCTTTAATCCCCGTCATTGCTGCTATGGAATTGGAGGGGTTGTATGTTGATAAAGATGTCTTGCAAAGTGCGGTCGAATTTTATGGGTGTAGTAAAGATGAAGGTGTTGCTTACTACTTAGACCTACTTGATAATGAGCTGAAACTTAAGGGGCATTTAGGTATACCCCGTTTTGACGATGGCATCTTTAACTTAAATGTCAAAGCTTCTGGAAGTGTAAGGCTGGGTACTAAGAAGTTGGCTGGCTTTAACATCTCAAGTGTTCAGCAGAATGCCAACTATTGGAAAGTGCTGGGGATTAACCCTGTCAATGAGGCGGGCAAGGTGTCGTTGGATAAAAAGAACCTTGCTCTTTATCGGACTTATGAAGTTGTGAGGGCTTATGAGTTCTTTCGTAAGGCGGATAAAAGGGCAACTATGGCTCAAAAACTGCAAGAGCATGTAGCTGGGGATGGTCGTATTCATGCGCAGTTTATGCCCCTGCAAACTGCAACCGGGCGCTTTAGTTGCTCTAACCCCAACCTTCAGCAGGTACCTAGGGATAAGGAGTTTCGTTCTGCGTTTACTGCACCCCCTGGCAGAGTTCTAGTGCAGGCTGATTACAGCGCTATGGAGTTGCGTTATTTAGCTGCGCTGACTAAATGCAAACCCATGCTTGAGGCCTTTAATTCTGGGGCGGATTTGCACACCCGCACAGCAGCTTTGATGTATGGAAAAGGCGATTTAGATGTCACTAAAGACGAGCGCACTGCAGCTAAAGCATGTAATTTTGGGTTGGCTTACGCTTCTGCACCCAAGGGCTTGCAAAGTTATTTTGCCACGCTTGGGATATACATTAAAGAAAAGGAAGCCCGCGCTTTTCATAAAATGTGGCACGAAGCCTATCCTGAAGTTGGGAAGTGGCATTCCTTTTGTCAGCGCAGTGTTGATCGTGGCGCTCCTGTGCGTACTGCGATTGGCAGAAGACGGGAGTTGTTTGGTGATGAAAATAGAGTGCAGGTATTTGCTAATAACACAGTGCAGGGTGGATGCGCTGATATTATGAAAGCTGCCCTAATATCTATTCATAATGAATTACCAGAGGGTGCGGTTTTAGTAGCAACTGTACATGATGAAGTTATAGTTGAGTGTGATCAAATTCAATCAGATGAGGTTTTATCAATTGTGCTTTGCGAAATGGCCGAGGCTGGTGTACCAATTCTGGGCGAGACTGTAAAACTTATTGCAGACGGCGGAGTTGTTAAAGATTGGGGGGAGAAATAGTGGAAGGCCCTCCCCACCCCAGCGAAAGTCGTCTTAAGCAGTTGTTAGCGTCCGCCCTGGAGCGGAAGCTTAAAGGCGAAGCACCACGGTTATCTCTCCAGATGGCTCCAACACGCATTGTTCGAGAAGCTCTAAATATAGTTCCCTAAGTTCGTCGCGGTTGAGTTGGGCCCAAATAGTTGGGTCCGCAAAAGCTTCAAGCGCTTTTGGGTCCGGGGCGTTGTTGATAACTTGCGTTTCTGCCAGTCGGGCGCGTTTTATCTCCAGCGCACCTGCAAAGTCAGGGTCGTTCAGCGCTTCTAATTGCGCGATTTCTTTACGCAGCTTTAGCACTGCTGGGCTGTCTTCCTTTTTGACAATGTTCGCTAACTCTGTGTTGCGTTTACTGAGCGCACTATTTATTGCTTCTACTACCTTAGTTTCCCTTATTCCCTTGTAGCGGTTTACGCATTTAATGTGTTTGCATAGCAGGCTGGGGTAGGTGCGCCTTCGCTGATATGTCAATCGCATCTTGCAGGTTCCGCATACGCAAAGCCCTGTTAATAGCATCGGAGGCAGTCGGGCTGTAGACCCCCAACTCTTTCTATTCTGCTCAAACTGACGTTCCATTATTGCAAAATCTGCGTGGCTTATTAAGGGTTGATGTTGGTCCCAAATGACTTGGCTAAACGTGCGTGTTTTGCCTTTTAACCAGCCCACGCCTCCGCGAATTACGGGGTTTTCTAGCCAACCTTTTACGCTGGTGTTGCAAGCAAAAGGAAGTGTTTCGTGAGTTTTTTGCCATTTCTCAAGCGCTCGCGTCATGCGCATATCACAATCTTTTAATAGTTGAATAAATTCCAGCGCCTGTGGGAACTGTGTTGGGTCTGGTTCAAATCGAGCCCTGTCTTCGCTAACTCTGTAACCCCATGGTGCCCTGCCCCTTACTGGTTTGCCAGCCTTTCGCGCAGCGTTGTATCCAGAAACTATGCGTAGAGACAGCATCCGTGATTCGACCTCAGCCAGACTGGTGGTGATCCTGGACAGCAAGAAGCCACCTGGGGTTTCGCTTTCTACGGTGCCGCCGTCCAGGCATCGGATTGCTACGCCCCGCAGCGCACAAGCAGCAATTAGCGCGTCAGTTGCTGCGGCATCCCTGCCCAACCTGTCGATGCGCGTTACAACAATTTCGCTGATTGCTTTTCTGGACACCAACTCCAGGATTTCCATGTAGCCGGGGCGGGACTGGCTCAAACCCGACTCCTGGTCCTCAATAATCCGATCCACACCAGCACTAACAATGCGTTGACGCTGGTTTTCCAGGGCGGATCGCTGTGCCTCTGTGTCTGTAGACACACGTAGATACCCGATCTTCATGGCAGGGCTCTGATTACTTGCTTTTACCGTAGCCAGCTGGTATCTTGAGCAGGCCCAAACAAGAAAAACGTGACAATCGTTGCTCCTCCGCCTCATCTCAGCCAAATCACTGCAGAATCCTGCGTTCAACTTGCCTCTCAAATTGTTACAAATCTTCACCGGCTTTCTGACGCTGACGAAGGCTTAACTTTTAGAGAGCAATTCGAACTTAGTGAAGCCCTAACAGCTATTTGTAACGCACTTACTGGTGTGCATCAAGTAGTCAAACTGGAAATTCGTAGGGCGGGTTTGGGAGCATGACAGACGACACCCTTAGGTTTGATCCTATTAACCCTAGTCATTATGTGTGCTCAGAATCAAATATTGAGTGCATTGAGGCTATTGAGGCTGCCTTAACTTGTGATGAGTTTCGTGGTTACCTCAAAGGCAACTGCATGAAATATCTATGGAGAGAACGGCATAAGAACGGCCTGCAAGATGTAAAGAAGCTAAATTGGTATGCAGACAGACTATTAATTTTTATGGATTATTTTGAGCGTGATAAGATATGACAACTGAAGAACTATTCTTAAAGTGGTGGTTGGAGTCGTATCCAGGGACCATCCCCGGCGAGTACGCAAAAATTACTCATGTTGGATTTGCCAACTATTTAGATTCAATTAGACGCATGGAATTGTTGCAGGCAATGGGCAAATCCGACGGTGATTTGTCCTAACTGCGGCGGTAAGTACAGCTCTGTTGAGCAAACAAACCAAGACACCTTGGACTCTACTGTTCGCCATCGGCGCTGCAAACATTGTCAACACCGATGGTGGACTTTAGAAGTTGTGCTTCCGTCTGAGGCGATTGGTCGCCTTAATGGCGAGCCCGTGCGGCGCACAAACTATCAACGCATTCGCTACTCAGCTGCTAATGATAACTCCGGCGTCTCTAATAGATGGCGCACAAATGCCTTTGCATTACCCAAACTAGGAAACCTTGATTAACCAGTTTTTAAGATGACTCAAGACACATCGTATTCTGCTTTTATGCGGGAGTGTTCACGCCACCCCCTGCTAACTGCCTCAGATGAAATTAGGCTTTCGCGGTCAATTCAAAAATCAATTGAGCTGCTAAATAGGCAGAGTGCTGGGGGGGTTTTGACTAAATCTGAGCAGCGTTTAGTTCATGTTGGCAACCGTGCTAAGCAGCGAATGGTGGCATCTAACCTGCGAATGGTTGTTAAAATTGCTCACAGCTATTCGGGCAGGGCTAGGCATCTATCTCTCTTGGATTTAGTCCAAGAAGGCAGCCTGGGTTTGATGCGGGCGGTTGAATTGTTTGACGCTACTCGCGGGTACAAATTCTCCACTTATGCCTACTGGTGGATTCGCCAGTCTGTCACTCGTGCGATCACTCAACTGGATTCTTCAATCCGTGCCCCCCTGCACATAGCAGAGAAATTCTCTCAGGTGCGTGGCGCTGCAGAACGCTTGACTAAGGAGTTGAACCGGACTCCTACTCGTAATGAACTGGCCGCTTCTATGGATATAAAACCAGCTGAACTGGAGTTATTGATGAGTAGGCTTGCTACACCATGTTCTTTAGATGCTTCTATTGTGGAGGATGGCAGTACTCTGATAGACCTGATTGCTGATCCCAAGAGTAATGCTGATTCTGACGATCTGAATGCTGATGATTATTGGAGAATGTATTGCGCTATCGGTATGTTAGAACCAAGGGAGCAGGAAATTGTCATGCACCGGCATCATGTGCAGGGGCATGAACAGATGACCCTAACTCAAATAGGTGCCAAGATTGGTGTTAGTAGGTCTAGGGTGTCTGAACTTGAAAAGCAGGCGGTAAAGAAGATCCGTACATACATGGTTCAGATGTCGCCACTGGCTGACCCCCGCCAGCTAGCGTCTGTGCATACAGTGAGTTGTTAATAGTTGTTGATATGGAACCTTTAATGTGGGAGCAAGTTAATGATCAGGGTCAAGTTGAGTGGGTTGTGGAAGGTCTAGGTATGCGATTTCATCATCATCAGCAATGGCAAGCAGAGGTATACCTGCACTACCTTCAAAGGAGTGTTGGTTTATCCACAGATGAATGTCAGCCTCCCGCTTAGCTGTCCAGTCTTTGCGGGTGCGAAACCAACTAAAAACTTCCTTACTACCCTTGGTTCGATTGCAATTGGGGCAGGCGGGCAGCAGGTTGTAGGTGTTGGTTGTGCCGCCCTTAGATCGGGGTTTTATGTGATCTAAAGTGCATGGATTTTCCGCGCCGCAGTAGGCGCACTTATGCCGCCAGATTTCAAATATGTAGTCGCGAAATTGGCGCTTTGCCTCACGCTTGTTCAGCAGGTAGGTTTCCGAGATCCAGTGGCTCACTGTCCAAGGCGGGGGGTAATGGGCTAGGGATAACCGATAGGTCTAAAAGGTGTTCCTCCGAGTAAGCAAGTTCCGCGCATCTCGCGTACACGTTCTCCGCTAATTCGTCAATTTCCAGGTCGGAATCAACGATCATTTGCATTTCGATTTCGATTAGGTATTGCTGCACTTAAGGTTCCGCCAAGATCGCCCAGCCGGTGTTTCCTCCACCCTCCACCTGCCAGCGCGGCCCCCAGTTCTTACGGCTGTAAGCCAAACCTGCGCCTTTACTATTCAGATAGACTCCATTGATGTTGTCCAATTCCCCAAAGGGGTCGTTGACGATTACCGAATTAGCCGTAAATCCCGTAACTATTAGCCAATGGCCGCCCCCCGTTGGATTGGCAGAGGTGCCGTGATGTAGGAACCCGCAAGGTACGGGAACGCCACGCATTATTTGCCTCTCTATGTCAATAAAGCCTGCGTTTTGTGTGAACTTCGCCGTGATGCCGTAACTGCGAAGGGCTCGCAATTGGGCGGAAGCGTCCGTTGTGTCCCCGAAAGAGTGAACACGCAGTAGGTACTGGTCGTCCGCATTTGGCCCTGTGATCACCCCTGGCTTTAACGTCGCAACCAACATTGCGCAACTGGAGCTAAAACACATTCGCATCGCCTGCCCCGGCTCGTTGCTATCACGCTGTGAGAAGTAGGGCACTTTCAGCGGATTGCCCTTCACCGTGGGACTCGTGAGTCTCGCAATGGGGGATTGCTCATTCATCAGCGCTATCAGCTTCTCTGCATAGCTGGGGTCAGTCGCATACCCCTGCTGCACTAAAGCCTTGGCCGCTAAATTGCGATTTAGTTGATTATTAACGCCTTTATGTTGCTTGTAATCTTTATACCAACGATCAACAATGTATTGAACGCATGTTGAAATGTCGGGGAAGTTGAAGAAGTCGTCTGTAATTGTGATCCAATCGCCGTTCACAAACTCCTGCGTTTCCTTGCTACTGCCCCCGCCCTTAAGCCCGAAATAGTTGTGGGTGCCGCTGGGCTTTTTGCCCCAGGCGCTTTCCATCGCCCACTGGGCCGCGACTAATTCTGGAAAGGCTGCACCCGCTTTGTTAGCTGCTGCTAAAATACCGTCCCAGGTGTTAGCTACTCCTAAACCTGCTTTTGCAATAGGTGCGGATCTAAATAACAACGCAAACTCCGTTCTCTGCTCTGCAGTTAGTGCATCATCTAACCACTGCCACGCAGCTAATTGGTGCGGTTCACCTTTGCTGAACTTAACTGCGTCAACTAGCCTGATCGGGCGCTGGGGGCTCATTACGTTTTCCCAATTGTGTAGTTAGCCAAGGTGCCTGAATTCGCAACTCACCGCTTTCGCTCTCGGTGATCTGGGGCTGGGGTTGCTCCGCAAACCACGCTTCGTGAATAGCTGCAATCTGCAAATCAACGTCGCGAAGTGTTTGCTCAGTTCTCCACTCAATCCAGTCACTCTTCGTGTGCTCTAAAAGCATCTTCACCGCAGTGTTAAAGCCAAGCGATGGTTGCTTTTTGCACAGTAGTTGGAAGATTTCGTGCAGAATTGCAGCCCAAATGCGGTAGCTGCGATTGCTCACTTGTGGGGAAATACTGTGCGCAGTACACTTACAACCTGCTGCACAATGCCATTGCCTCGCAGGGGTGTGTAGGGCAGTACCTCGCTGATCACCAGCAGGCATAAAGCAATGATTGTGGCGGTTTCCATTAGGGTTTTGGTAACTGCCCTAAGTTGCCGGCGCTATCAGCGAGCTACTACTTCTAGTGCGCGGACCCGCCTTTCAATGTCGCTAATTCGCTCCTTGGAATCGACCTTAAGCTCACGTACATCTTCTAATACTGTTAGCAGTCCGGTCTCAATCTTTGACACCTGCAGGAATAGCCCGCATAACCCCAGCACCGCCGCTACTAACAATGCGGGCACCGCCTGCGCCGCCCAGCTGGGAGATTCTGGCACTGGTGGCATTGGAGCAGGTGTCACCAGCTTTTAGGCAATTGCGGTTGCCCTAGATTGCCCCGGCGGGCTCAGAACGCTGAGGTTGTGCTGCCACCACTAAAAGTAAGCACCTCCTCTACATTCGGCATCTCTATGGGTTGCCACTGACTGTATTCACTACTTGTTAAGTAGGTGGCAAGCTCCGCAGTATCAGCGCTTGCTTCAATCGCCGCAATTTTAACCCCGGCTGATGACCGAATTTCTTGGCGGGAAGCTTTTACATCAGCTGGCATTGTTGTGCCGTTATCCGCCTCGCGTATTACCTGCCAGTCAGTAGGTGCCAGCAATGTATTAGCTGTGGTGCGTGTCTGCTGCACCCATTGCTCCACTAATTGTGTGTGGTCTTTAGGTAGTTCTGGCCCCCAATAAAACCGCTGGTCGTATGGCACAGGGTCTGGTTCCTCAGTAATACCGATAGCAGTACGCTCTTCAGGTGACGCCAATCGCAGCCAATTTGCTGGATACTGGATACCAGTTTTAGGATCGGTGAATGCGCTGTCGGGGCTTAGCGGCTGGTTGTTAAAGATGAACACAAGCTACCTAGGTAAGTGCGTTTAGTCTAGAATGCCTTTGCTCTAAACGATGCTTTAAATGACCGACGAAGAAATCATTGATCTTATGTATGACCACGCCACAACCTTCAGCAGTTGTGTGCAATTCAGTGAGCAGGGTGTGTTGGATTTTGCCCGTGCCATCCGTAATTATGTGCCAGCCGTTGCGCAACCAAAACCACCGGCGAAACCACCTGCATATACCGATGACCTATGGACATTTCTGGAAAACGCCGATCGCTATATTGCCTCAGCATCGTAGTGGTGTTGGTTAATCATGTGATTAGTGTGCGGGACTA
>Ga0247836_1002406_pt1 | contig 27286 bp, 26 predicted proteins | sample LaCruzMarch2015__4_FD_187116 | JGI IMG/M metagenome (GOLD analysis project Ga0247836, IMG submission 187116) | Freshwater microbial communities from meromictic Lake La Cruz, Castile-La Mancha, Spain - LaCruzMarch2015_14m | ecosystem: Environmental > Aquatic > Freshwater > Lake | place: Spain... | reverse complement strand
AGCGGGCCAGTCCCCAAACATGGTGAGATCAGGCTCATTCCAGCCTGATCTCTGCTGAAATAGTCCAATCCGAACAATTGGTGGACCGCGACTGGCTATGCGGACGTGTTGTCCAGAGCTTCCCTAGCTGTGCACATGCGGCCTGGCTCGACCCCTGACATTGATAAAACCCATCGCCTTCTGCTAAAATTCCCACAATAAAAGGTTTTAGCCCAACGCGACCGACCAACATCGGCACCCTCCATCGTCCATGCTTCACACCCTGAAGATTCCGGCGAGAACATCGAGAAACTTCTGGCTGCTCACCGCTGGCCTGGTAGCCCTCCACAACCTCTGGGTGATACAAGCCACCCAAGCAGCACCCTCCTTGATGGTCTTTACATTGTTGTGCTGGTGGGGAGCCCTGACCTGCATGGAAGATCGCCTGGACTCCCTGAGGCCGAGTCCATCCTGGGCATCGCTGTTGACTGGAGCGTTAATTCTCATCTGGTGCTTGATGCGAAGTTCCCTGATCCTGGATCGAGACAGCATGATCTACATCATCGGTGTGCTGCAAGTCATCGCGCTCGCCTTTTTCTGCAAGCCAATTCGATTGGTAGCTGTGTTCTGGCAACAGCTTCTAATTCTTTCCCTGGTTCCCCTGTCATTGCTTGGTAGACGTTTTTACCCCGAGGGTGCCTTCAGCATCATTACCGCCAGGATGGCTCAAGCATGGCTCAACATCCTTGGTTTTGATGCCACCAATGTCGGCAGGGTCGTCACAATCAACCAGCAAGCCTCCGTTACTGTTGCTGGCCCCTGCACTGGCTATGAGCAGATGTCGCAGGTGATGGCCATCGCTGTGATCTTCTTGCTGGCTTTCCCATTGCGCAAAGGTCATCATCAAGCCCTGATTCTTCTGATTGCTCCATTGATTGCCATTCTGTGCAACACCTTTCGGATCGCCCTTCTCAATGTTATGGTTTACAGTGAAGAGGCTGGAGAGTCAGGTGATCATTGGTGGTTTGATTTTTTCCATGATGGTGAAGGATCGCTGATCTTTTCTTTGATGGCCGTCTTCCTGTTCTCCTGGAGTTATCTAAAGGTGCTAGATCGAGAGCTGGCCTCCTGATCTGCTTTGCGTGATCCGTACGTTCGAGCCTGCCTAGCCACAGCCGCAGCCACCGTAAGTGTTGGCCTGCTTCAGGTGATCGTTTTCCCCCGCTGGCCAAGGATCAATGCCACCGGAATCGATCTCTTGGCCCTGCAGGGGAAGCGGGTGGCATCCCATCGCTTGCTGTTGCCCGCACTGGGCTCGGCAACCGTGGCCCAGAGCGCCCTCCATGAGTTTTCGATTCCACTGGGAACTGTGACGGAGCCAATACAGCCTGATGCCAGGAGAGACATCCTGCTTCGTATCAGGCTGCTGGAGCCAAGGAACTGGCGCGCCTTTCAGGTGGCCGATGTCACCGCCGGCATCAGCGCCTTGGAGATTAAGCAGCGGACGCTGAATGTTCTTAATGACGATGAACTGGCCAAGGGACAGATCATGGGTAAGCTAGCCTTGCAAACGTGCCTCAGAGAGAAGGGGAATGGAGTTGTCACCCAAAAATCCTTCTTCGCCCTTTCGTTTGAGGAGCCTCTACTCAGCAGGCAACAACAACTTTTGCGGATACTCGGCTTAAGGCAGAATCGCACCCATCAATGCCTTCTGGTGACGCTACAAGTTCCGCAGAACGAGAAGGATGCAGCGGCTGAACTGATCAGAACTTGGAAACAGCTACGCCCCAGCCTGGCTGCGCACCTCACCAAGATCACGCGCAACTCTTCGGCCATTTTTTAAATCCAAGACACAAGGTCTTGAGGCGACGTCACTGCTCAGGGGGCAGAGCGGGCCCTGAGCTGACCCGATAACAAGCCAAGGCATCGTTAGCATTTCTGAGGGCGGCGTGGAGGCAGCACCCCGGTCCGATTGAAATAGTGTTACAACCGCTCGGGCCAGGGCTTTGTGCAATGGGATCGCTTTGCACCTTTCTCTACCGCTCTGCCAGACTCCGTCTCTGACGCTACCGACCTCGACCAGCTTTGAGGGGCTGCTCCAAAATTGGCCCGATGTAAAAATCGAAGGAATTTACCTTAAGGCCCCAAGAGCCCTCTGACCGCCGACCAGCTGACCGATGAGCACTGGAAAGCCTGTGCGAACCGATGGATGTGTTGAAATCTAAAAAGAAGGGGGTCAGCAGACCTTCCGCCTGGGGACATGAAAGAATATAAGCGAGCATATCATCGATTATGATTGAGTGCAATTACTGCATTGGGATAGGCCCGTGACGACCTCAAGGCGCTCTTCTCGTAATCATTCTTTTGTACTGCTTTGATCAACAGTGCTGGATTCTTTCTACACGCAGGCTCTGCCTATGCGGCCTGTGGTAGGCCCATTTCAGTCTCGAGATGGGCTAGCGGCAATCCCCTGACATGGGACGGCATCGAAGTTACGTACGTTAGCAACACAGCCAATCTAGGATCAGCGAATGTTAATGCAAGCTAGTTATCTGGAAGTTCTTTATTCAACATTTAGTCTATAGGGCCACCCACTCTAGACTTCGCTCAACTTGCTTACGACGTCACCATTGACCTTGGCAGGTTCTTTGAAGAAGTTTCTTTAACTAGCAATATAAATCCCTTTTTTGCTTACTCGGTCCTTGATGCAACATTCGAAGGAGGCATGGCTGACATTATTATTCAAAATCTCAGTGGTTCAACTTCCGTTTCATCCCCTTTGACAGGCGGTGACTTTCAGGGAGCCCGTCATCCTTAACGGTCAACAGCGTCTACACAAGCATCGGAGGACTGAATAGTTCTATTACATTTGGCTTCCGACAAGGAACTACACCAGTAAATGTGCCCGCCCCCCTTCCGATTCTTGGTTTAGGCGTAGCTCTTGGCTTTAGCCGCAAGCTACGCAACCGTATCAGAACTCGCTATCAGGATTGATCCAAATTCGGTTTGATTCTGCTTTCGAGCGCTGAGGTTTTCGAGGACTGACCAATCGCAGCTGAAGCCTCAGCATCAACGGCTGGCTGCAGGCCGGCATCTTTATGAGCCCCTAATGACACCCCAGCAGGATGCGCCCGAAGATCGTGGTGGTCACTGGCAGGGGTGGGACAGGCGGGGAACTGGTGCGGTGTACCCGGGCGGTTGATCTGATGTTGGCACGGTGCAGCAGCGCCGCCCTGCGGGGGCTGGAGGCCGCCGAGGTGAACGTGGAGGTGGACATCGCGCCGGGACTGCCGGGCCTGCAGATCGTCGGCCTGGCCGACGCGCCCGGCCGCGAATCCCGCGAACGGGTGCGCGCGGCCCTGCGCAACAGCGGCTTCCGCGTCCCCCTCACCCGGGTGATCATCAGCCTGGCGCCTGCCGATCTGCGCAAGGAGGGACCGGCCTTCGACCTGCCGATCGCCCTCGGCCTGCTGCTGGCCAGCGGCCAGCTGGCACCGGAGCGGCTGGAGGGGGTCTGGAGTGCGGGAGAGCTGGGCCTCGATGGCAGCCTGCGGCCGGTGCGCGGCGTGTTAGCCCTGGCCCTAGCGGCACGCCGCGGCGGCGCCAGGGCCTTGGTGGTGCCGGCCGCCAATGGACCCGAAGCGATGCTGGTGGAAGGTCTGGTGGTCTGGCCCGCCGAGGGGCTGAGCCAGGTGGGCGCCCTTCTGGACGACCCCGTCCGGGCCAGTCCCTGCCGCCCTGCCGCCGCCCTGGCCGCCGCCCCTCCCCCTCTTGAGCTGGCCGAGGTGCGGGGGCAGGCGCACGGACGGCGGGCCCTGGAGATCGCGGCGGCGGGCAACCACCACCTGCTGCTGGTGGGGCCACCCGGCAGTGGCAAAACGATGCTGGCCCGACGGCTGGCTGGCCTGCTGCCGCCCCTGCCCCACGGCGAAGCCCTCGAAACCACCCAGGTGCATTCGGTGGCGGGTCTGCTGCGCCCGAACACCGCCCTGCTCCAGCAGCGACCCTTCCGCGCCCCGCACCACAGCTGCACCGGCAGCGCCCTGATCGGCGGCGGCGCCATCCCGAGGCCGGGGGAACTGTCGCTGGCCCACAACGGCGTGCTCTTTCTCGACGAACTCACCGAGTTCCGCCGCGAGGTGCTCGACCAGCTCCGTCAACCGCTGGAGGAAGGGGAGGTGTGGATCAGCCGCAGCCGGGAGCGCAGCCGTTTCCCCTGCCGGGTGACCCTGGTGGCCGCCACCAACCCCTGCCCCTGCGGCTGGTTCGGCGATCCCCAGCGGGCCTGCAGGTGCGGGGAAGCCCAGCGCCAGCGCTACTGGTCGCGCTTGTCGGGGCCCCTGCTGGACCGCATCGACCTGCAGGTGGTGATGCGCCGGCTGGAGGCCGACGACCTGGTGCAGCCCTACGCGGTGGGGCGGGCGGACGGGGTGGAGCGGCGAAGCACCCAGGCGGTGGGGCAGCGGGTGGCCGCGGCCCGCCAGCGGATGGTGAGCCGCAACCCGGGGGGCTGCCCCAACGCCGGCCTGGTCCGTGCCGATCTGCAGAGGCACTGCCGGCTCTCGCTCGAGGGCCTGGACCTGTGGCGACAGGCGATCCAGGGACGGCGGCTGAGCGCCCGCTCGGCGGAGCGGCTGCTGCGGGTGGCCCGCAGCCTCGCCGATCTGGAGGATCGGGAACGGGTCGAGCCGGCCCATCTGGCCGAAGCGCTCACCTACCGCTCCTTCGATCAACTCCAGACCACGGAGCCAGGCGGTAACTAAGGCCTGTAAGGATCGTGCTTGTAGGCCTGCACACCGATCTTCGGAGGCAGGTGGGATTTCTCCTCCCGGGGATCACCGAAGGCGTGGGTGATCGCCTCTCCGAACCAGCGCCGTAAGCCGTCAATGAATGGGGTCATGGGACCTGCTGCCATGGAGGTCAACCCCAATCTGGGCCCACCAAGGTGGCCATGGCATCGGTGTTTTTACCTGGTCCCGGGGTTGTCCCTGGGCCTGAGTTCAGCGGCGGCGCCGGCGTTGCTGGGCCTTGCGCTTGTACTTCTCGACCGGGGTTTCGTGGTGACGCAGGCGCTTGAGGTCGGCAAAGATGCCCGCCTTGGACACCTGCCGCTTGAAACGGCGCAGGGCCGATTCAATTCCTTCGTTTTCGCCGACGGTGACCTGGGTCATGAACCACGCAGAGGGGCTTTATAGAGCCCAATGTAGCAACCGCCTCCCCGAGCAATCCGATCAGGGCGCCTTGGGCTGCGGCGGAGGGGTGGCCCCACCGGGTGGCTTGACCCCATTGGCTGCTGGCACGGCCGGGAGCGGCACGGGCTCTGCCTTCGGCAATGGCTTCGCCTTCGGCAATGGCTCTGGTTTCAGCAACGTTTCGGCTTTCGGCTGGGCACCCTGGGAGGGTGTGGCCGGCTTCGGCGGACCCTCGCTGGCGGAAGCGGCGGCGGTCGGCCAGGTTTCGCGGTAGAGGTAGAGGTGGCCGAGGGCGCGGTTGCCGAAGTGGCGCCGCATCAGCTTCCAGCCCGGTTCGGGGACGAACAGCAGGAAGCCGGCGTCATGGCCCTGGGTGCGCGCCACCACCATCTCCGGGCCGCTCTGGTTGCGAGTGGGGGCTGCCAGCAGCAGGTTGTCGTTGCCGCTGCGCACCACGCTGAGCCGGTACACCGTGGCCAGATCCGCTCCGCCGACCCGCACGGAATAGCCGTTGGCATCCAGGTAGCGGCTGCAGATGCCGGTGAAATCGAAGCTGCCCAGCAGGGGATCCACCCGGGCCGGGCTGGCGCCGGAGGTAGCGAAGCAGGGCCGGCGGTCGGTGATCTGCTCATAGATGTTGAGCTGGGCGCGGCTGCCATCGCCGATCGGCGCGGCCACCAGCACGAACCGCTCCTGCGGCACCTCCCGCGCTCCGAACAGGGTCTGGACCTGGAGCTGGGCCTGGGCGCCCGCCGCCCGGGGCAGGGCCGTGGCCAGGGCGGGCGCCAGGCAGGCCAGCCCCGCCATACGGAGCGTCAGGCAAGCCAATCGCTTCACAGCAGGGAGCAGCAAGGGGGCCCCGATCGTAGAAGTGGGCCCGGAGGCCGTCAGGGGCCTTCGGCCGGCAAGTTGAGACGAATCGCGACCAGCAGGCTGATCAGGGTGCCAGGCAGGCAGGCGGCCAGGATCAGCCGGGTGGTGCTCACCCCCAGATCGGGTTCGCCATAGGCGAGTTCGAACACCGAGCCGGTGGCGGCGATGCCAAGCAGGCAGGCCAGGGCCAGGAAGACCCCGGCGAGGGGTTTCATCGGCATTGGGGCGCTCTCAGCGAAGGGAATGGACGGCGTCGCGGCGAAAGCCGTGTTCCTGCAGCTCCTCGTTGAGGCTGAGCTCATCGGTGACCCGGTCAACGAAGAGCACCCCGCTGAGGTGGTCCATCTCGTGCTGGATGCAGCGGGCGAGCAGGCCATCGGCCTTGAGGCGACGCGGCCGGCCGTGCTCATCGCGGAAGCTCACCTCGATCGTGCTGGGGCGCACCACCGAGAGGTACACCCCGGGGATGCTGAGGCAGCCCTCCTCGTAGGTGTCGAGGGAGGCGCTGGCCGAGCCGATTTCCGGGTTCACCAGCACCATCGGCGGGGTGGCGGCGTTCTCAGGATCCAGATCGATCACCAGCAACTGCTTGGGCACCCCCACCTGGGGAGCCGCCAGGCCGATGCCGTGGGCGGTGTACATGCTGCGCAGCATGTCGCGGGCCAGCTCGCGCACCGTTTCATCCACCTTGCTGATCCGTTTGGCCGACTGGCGCAACACCTGATCTCCCAGGGTGTGGATGAGAAGGGGGGGCTGCTCGAGCGCCTCCTTGGGAACCTGGACGCTGCGGCTGGTCTGCTCCGCCTGGCGGGCCATCCGGGCGAAGCTGCTGGCCAAAGACATCACCTGAAACGATGGGGAGATTGTAGAAGCCGCCGGAGGGCGCCAAGCCGTTGGGAAACCTGCCTCTGGGGGGCCCGCTGGCAGCGGCGGCGGTGGTCGGACGCCATCCGGTCGTGCTCGAGCCGCGGTGGCACCAGGGCCGGCTCTTCTGGCTGGAGCAACGGCCCGGAGAGCAGGGCCGCACCACCCTGATGGGCCGCGCCACGCCGACGGCGGCGGTAATGGAGCTGACTCCAGCGGCCTGGAACCTGCGCAGCCGGCTGCACGGCTTCGGCGGAGGCGCCTACGCGGTGGGCACGTCAGCTGCGGGGGAAACGGCTGTCGTGTTCAGCCACGACGGCGACCGTTGCCTCTGGTGCCTGGATCTGCCGGCAGCCGGCCTCCTGGCAGCCGGGGAACCGCGGCGCCTGGGCGAACCCGCCGAGCGGACCTTCGCGGGCGGGCTGATCGACGGGCGGCGCGCCCGCTGGATCGGGGTGAAGGAGGAAAGCGGGCGCGACCAGCTGGTGGCGGTGCCCCTGGCCGGTGGAGAACCCGTGCCGTTGCACCAGCCCGCCGACTTCTGCGGGTATCCGTCGCTTAGCCCGAGCGGCAGCCACCTTTCCTGGATCGAGTGGCAGCAGCCGTTCATGCCCTGGGAACGCAGCCAGCTCTGGCTGGGCCGCTTCGATGGAGCGGGGGGGCTGGAGCAGTGCCGCCCGATCACCGGCGGCCAGGCCTGCTCGGTGTTCCAGCCGCTGTGGCTGCCGAATGGCGATCTGGTGGTGGCCAACGACCGCAGCGGCTGGTGGAACCTGGAGCGGCTCGCGGGTGCTGAGCAGCTCCGAGAAGCCTGTGGCCCTACGGGCACCCAGCAGGCCCTGCTTTGGCAGCCGCTTTTGCCGATGGAGGCGGAGTTCGCCATGCCCCAGTGGGTGGAGGGGATGGCAACCACCGCCTGGGACGGGGAGCAACTGGTGGCGGCGGCCTGCCAGGCGGGGAGCTGGCGCCTCGGCCGGATCATCCTGCCGAGCACCGGTGACACCCCAGGGGTGTGGAAGGACATCGAGCTGCCCTTCGATGATCTGGCCGGTCTGCAGGCGGAGAACGGCCGGCTGGTGGCGGTGGCCAGTGGACCCACCTGCGGATCCGGCCTGCTCGAGCTCGATCTGAGCAGCGGCGCCTGGAGCCACACGCCCGCCGCCGGCCCGCCCCCGTTGAACGTGGAGGCGATCAGCCGACCCGAGGCGCTCTGGTTCAAGGGGCACGGCGGGCTGCCCACCCACGCCTGGTTTTACCCGCCCCACGGTGGCGCCCACCCGGGGGCGCCCCTGCTGGTGAAGGGCCACAGTGGCCCCACCGCGATGGCGCGCACGGGCTTGAACCTGCTGACCCAGTTCTGGACCAGCCGCGGCTGGGGGGTGGTGGACGTGAACTACGGCGGCTCCACCGGCTTCGGGAGGTCCTACCGGGAGCGGCTCGCTGGCCAGTGGGGAGTGGTGGACGTGGACGATTGCGCCGCCGCCGCCCGGGCCCTGGTGGACGCTGGCAAGGCCGACCCCGGGCGGGTGGCGATCGAGGGGGGCAGCGCCGGCGGCTTCACGGTGCTGGCGGCGCTCTGCTTCACCGATGGGTTCCAGGCCGGGGCCTGCCGCTACGGCGTGGCTGATCTGGCCGCGTTGGCTACGGGCACCCACCGCTTCGAAGCCCGCTACCTCGATGGACTGGTGGGTCCCTGGCCGGAGGCGAAGCCGCTCTATGAGCAGCGCTCGCCCCTGTTCCATGCCGACGCCATCACCTGCCCGGTGATCCTCTTCCAGGGGCTCAAGGACACGGTTGTTCCGCCGGAGCAGACCGAGCGAATGGCCCTGGCGCTCAGCGGCAACGGGATTCCGGTGGAGGTGCACCTGTTCCCCGAGGAGGGACATGGCTTCCGCAGCGGAGCGGTGCAGGTGGAGGTGCTGGAGGCCAGCGAAGCCTTCTTTCGTCGCCACCTCGCCCTGTGATGGCGCTACCGGAGGGTTGGGCCACCGCGATCGCCTGGCTGGCGGCGGCCACCGGGATCCTGGCGCTGCTGTTAGCCGTCGCGCTGGCGATCGGCGGCCGGCTGGGGCTGAAGAGGTGGGGCATCCCGGAGGCCCTGCTGGCCGGCACTCTGGGGTTGTTGGTGGCGCCCTCGGGGGTTCTGCCGCTGATCCCGGCACCGGTGATGGCCCTCTGGGACGACCTGCCACTGCCGCTGCTCACCCTCGTGTTCGCCACCCTGCTGCTGGGCAAGCCCCTGCCGAAGCTGGCGGGGCTGTGGCGGCCCCTTTCGGGCCAGGTGCTGCTGGCGCTCACCCTGGCCTTTGGTCAGTACCTGGTGGCAGGCCTGGCGGTGCTGTTCGTGCTCCAGCCCCTGCTGGGGGTGCACCCGCTGATGGCCTGCCTGATCGAGGTGGCCTTCGAGGGGGGTCACGGCTCGGCCGCGGCGATGGGACCCAGCTACGCCAGCCTCGGCTTCGCCAGTGGTGAAGCCCTGGGTCTGGCGATGGCCACGGTGGGTCTGCTGGCCGCCTCGGTGGTGGGAGGCCTCGTGGTGGTGCTGGCCCGCCGCCGCCAGGGGTTGCTGGGCCAAGGATCTGCGGACGGTGGGATGGCGGAAGCGGCTGAACCCGCCGCTGCACCGGGCGGCGCGTCACCCCCGGGCCCGGCGGCCTGGGCGGTGAACCTGGCCCTGGCCGGGGCGGCGGTGCTGGTGGGGGCGGCGATCCTGGAGCTGCTGCGCTGGCTGGCGCCGCTGCTGGGCGGCGGCTTCACCGCCGTGGTGGAGGCGTTGCCGGTGTTTCCCCTGGCGATTGCCGGCTCGCTGCTGGTGCGGCTGCTGCTGGAGAAAACGGGTCAGCAGGGCCTGGCCTCAAGCGCCGTGCAGGGCCAGGTGGGGGCGATCTCGGCCGATCTGCTGATCACCGCCGCCACCGCCTGCCTGGACCTGAGCCTGCTGCGCCACGACTGGGTGTCGTTGAGCGTGCTGGCGGTGGCCGGGCTGCTCTGGAACCTGGCGGTGGTGCTGCTGCTGGCGCCCCGCTTTCTGCCGCCCGACTGGTTCGAGCGGGCGATCATCGAATTCGGCCAGGCCACCGGCGTGGCGGCCAGCGGCCTGCTGCTGCTGCGCATGGCCGACCCCGACGACCGCAGCGACGCCCTGCCGGCCTTCTCGATCAAGCAGCTGCTGCTGCAACCGTTCCTGGCCGGCGGGGTGATCACCGTGGTGGCGCCCCTGGCGATCGACGGCTGGGGGCTGCCAGCCTGGACGGCTCTCTGCCTGGGGCTGGTGGTGGTCTGGATCGGGCTGGGGTTGGTGCTCGGGCGGCGGTGAGGGCCCTCATCAAGGCCCCAGGGCTCCCACCGGAACCAGCACACCGCCATGCCGTCGTCGCTCGGAGTCATGCACGGTGTCACCGATTTTCAGGGGCCTGGTTCCTGGGGAGGTTCTGCAGCGGTTCGAGCTTGATCGAGCAGCCGTGCCGTCTGACGGAGCCCAGCTGCTGCCGCATCAGGACTCGGACTCGGCAGCGCGGGGAAGTAGGAGGAGTCCGTGAGGTTGCCCGCGGCCATGAGATGAACGAGATCCCCAACTGGACTTTGGCTCTCAATCGCCTGTTCGGCCTGGTGGAGAAGCAGGGCGGGCATCCGGTGGTGGCACAGCACACGCCGGATCTCGACGCTCGAGCCACCTTGCTGCCCGCAACGGCTGCCGATCCGGTGCACCGCATCCTCTACCAGGAAAAGGGTGGTGAAACCACCTCCTACCTGGTGGCGATGGAAGCGGCCCAGCTGCTGCGGATCCTCCAAGTCCCGCGCGAGCAGCGGCAGGTGTTGCACTGGCGGCGTGAGGCCCGCGAGCGGGTCGTGAGTGCAACAGAGCGCCGCAATCGGGATCTGGGCCTGGCGCAGCAACGCCAGTTGGGGCTGAACCTCTATGACACCACCCTCAGCCAGTTGCGCACCGTGCCCCCGGCGCTGGCGGTGGATCGATGGCTGTTGGAGCAGCTGCCGGAGCTGAGAGGGCGGCAGGCGTCCTTCCTGAGACAGCAGTGCCAGGAGCTGGCGGAAGGTCTGGTGCTGGGACTGGATCAACGCATCCCGCCCTTGGTGCTGCAGGCCAACCGGGCCATGGATGCGGCCTATGCGATCCATGCGGCCGAGCTGATTGGTCTGCCGGAGTTGTCGGCTCCTTTCCGGGGGAGCCCCTGGGAGGTGCTGGCGAAAGAGCTGCTGGATCTCACCGTGCCATCAGCGCCGGAGAATGCCGCGCGGTCAGATCCAGACCGGCAGAGGATCGACGCCTGGGCCGAGAAGCTCGGCATCGGCCCCTGGTACCAATGGGTGCCAGCGGATCCCAGAGGCGATGAAGACCCATGACCGCAACCAACCCCATGCGGTGCTGTTCGGTCTCGATCACAAGGGGCTGATGGAGGCGCAGCACCTCAGCCCGGCAGGCCGGTGAGCACCAGCTGGTCCCGGTGCACCACCGCATCCCCCACCGCCCCCAGCTGGCGGCGCACCTCCTCGCTGCTCAGCCCCATGATCTGGCGCAGTTCCTCGCTGCTCAGGGTGCTCAGGCCCCGGCCCAGCTCCTGGCCCTGCAGCGACAGCAGGCGAACGGCGTCGCGTCGGCCGAACGCCCCCTCCACCCGGCGGATGCCCACCGCCAGCAGCGATGCGCCGCGCTCCACCAGGGCCCGCTCCGCCCCCGCATCGATGACCAGGTCGCCCCGGGGGATCAGGGCATGGGCCAGCCAGCCCTTGCGATCCGGCAGGGGTTTGGCGCTGGGCTGGAACACCGTGCCGAGCCGCTCGCCGGCCAGCAGGGCCTCGAGCACCGCCGGGTCGCGGCCATCGGCGAGGCGCACGCGGATGCCGCTGGAGGTGGCGATGCGGGCCGCCGTCAGCTTGGTGGTCATGCCACCAGTGCCCCAGCGCCCGCCCCCACTGGCCACGCCGCTGAGCCGGGCTAATTCGATCAGGTCGCGCACTTCCTCGATCGGCTCGGCGCTGGCATCGCGGCGGGGATCACCGGAATACAACGAATCCACATCGGTGAGCAGCACCAGCTCGTCGGCGCCGATCGCCACCGCCACCAGGGCCGAGAGGGTGTCGTTGTCGCCGAAGCGCAGCTCGTCGGTGGCCAGGGTGTCGTTTTCGTTGACGATCGGCACCACGCCCCAGCTGAGCAGCTGCTCGAGGGTGCGGCAGGCGTTCTGGTAGCGCCGCCGGGAGGCCAGATCGCCGCGGGTCAGCAGCACCTGGGCCACCGTTTCGCCATGGCGGTCGAAGGCGTCTTCGTACAGCCCCATCAACCGACCCTGGCCAATGGCGGCGGCGGCCTGCAGGGCCACCACTTCGCCGGGCCGCTCCTTCAGCCGCAGGGCGTGGCAACCGAGTCCAACGGCACCGCTGGTCACCAGGGTGATCGCGTCACCCCGTCGCCGCTGGCGGCTGAGGCTGCCGGCCAGCCCATCGATCACCGCTTCAGTGCCACGGGCACCCGAGCCACGCAGCAGACTGGTGCCCACCTTGATCACGCGCCGCAGGCTCATCGGCCCAGGCTGGCGCCCATCCAGCGGGCCAGGCCCAGCTCGGCGCGCTGCAGCCGGTCCCGCTTGCAGGTCTGACCCAGCGGGTCCACCGGCTTGACCAGGACGGTGAACAGCCCCAGCCGATTGCCGGCCAGCACATCGGTGAACAGCCGGTCGCCCACCATCGCCACCTGGTGGGGGGGGAGCCCCAGCTCGGCCAGCACCTTGCGCAGGGCGCTGCGGCGCGGCTTGCCGGCCGAAGTGGTGAAGGGCAGGTCGAGTTGCCTGGCCACCGCGCCGATGCGCCGCCTGGAGGGGTTGTTGCTGAACAGGTGCACGCGCAGCTGCTGCTGGGCTGCGCGCAGCCACTGCTCCATGGCGGCGGGCAGCTCGGAGCGGTGGCGGGGCAGCAGGGTGCGATCCACATCGAGGATCAGCGCCTTGATCTGCCCCTGGTAGAGGCGCTCCAGGGGCAGCTGGGCCAGGCTGGTGTCAAGCATCCAGCTGGGTTGAAGCAGCCGCTGAAGCTTCACCCGGCCTGCTCCCGATCGTCGAGTTCGGCTTCGATCATGGGCTGAATCCGCTCGAATTCCTCCCCTTCCACCACGACACCGTCACCGTCCTGCATGCGGGCCACCACAAAGAACGGATCGAGGGGGATGTAAAGCCCATACTCGCCATTGTCGACCATGAAGCTCACCAGGAGTTCATAGGTGTCACTGTCGTCATCGAGGTCGTCGTCTTCATCGAGATCGTCGGGGTCGGGCTCTTCGAGCTCACCGCTGACGGTGAGGGTGACGGCGGAGCGCACCAGCAGCAGGTCATGTTCCTGCAGCACCACATCGGCCACCGAGAGAATCGGCTCGCTGGTGTGGATCGTTTCGATCAGCTCCGGCTCCTCCTCGTCGCCGTGCATGCGGAACAGGCAGACCGGGGTGTCCACCGGGGTCAGCAGGGCATAGTCCTTGCCCTCCAGGGGGATCAGCTGCTCCAGATAACAGAGAAGTTGACGGCCCTGGTCGTCGCGGACCACCACCGCCGGCACATCCCCGGATCCGGCGGTCATGGGTCCTTCGGCAGGCATGGGGAGATGGCAGACCTCTTCAGAATGTCGCAGCGTCGACCGAATTTCCGAGCGGCGGGGTCGAAAGTGTGACCGGACCGACGGGAGCAACCGGACCGGGCTCCGGGCCTTCCTGCAGCCACTGCTCCAGCAGCAGGGCAGCCGCCGCCGAATCCAGCCGGCCGCTGCGGTCGCCATGGAGGCCGTGGCGTTCGCCGGCCTCCCAGCTGCTGCCGTACTCGTTCACCCAGGCCAACGGCAGCCCGGCAGCCCTGGCCAGGGCTTCGCCATAGCGGCGACAGTGCAGGGCCTGGGAAGTAGGCCGCTGCTGGGCATCGAGGGGCAGCCCGACCACCAGGGCGGCGACGCGCCGCCGCTGCAGCAACGGCCCCAGCAGCTCGAGGTCGTCCTCCAGGCGGCGGCGCAGCAGGGCCGGCAAGCGGATCACCGACAATCCCAGCGGATCGCAACCGGCCAGACCGATGCGCCGGCGCCCCACATCGAGGGCGAGCACGGAGCGGGGCCGGGGCGGGACGGAGCCCCTCAACGGTGCATCACCGGCCGGAATTCAGGGTGGCGGGGCCATGGCGCAGGCCGGGGTTCGGCAGCAGAGTTGTCGGCAGAAGTGGCGTCGGGACCGGCCGCCGCCGGGGCTTGAAGGTTTCGAGCACGGTGTCGAGCCGCCAGCGGGAGGCTCCCGGCTCGGCCAGGCATTGCTGGCGGCGCCAGACGCTGCGGCCCATCAGCAGTTCTTCGCCATCCACCAGGGCACCGAGGCCCTGAAGCCAGAGAGTCCGCTCCCCGTCGCCGTTATCGCTGCGCAGCCGCACCTGAGGGGCACTCCCGGCCACCTCCCGCAGCAGCCGCTCCAGGGGCCTGCCCAGCAGGTGGGACCAGCCGGGATGCAGGGTGATCTCCAGCTCGATCGGGCCCTGGTCGTGGGAGCGCAGCCGCCGCACGCCCGCCACCGCCTGCTGGCGGGTTGGGTCGACCCAGAGCAACCCTCTGCCCTGGGTCTGGTCGAGCAGATCCTCGCTGCGGCGGTCGAGCAGTTGGCGCAACTGGGCCGGACAGGCCGCCTGCTCCAGGTGCCAGAGCAGGGCGGCGGTGCGCCGATTCAAGCCACACCGCTGCAGATCGCCGGGTGGGTCGCCGCCTGGAGCCGCCTGCCGCCCGGGTTCCCAGCACCAGAGGGTTTGCTGGCGCAGGGGTTGAAAACCCTGTTCGCGTAGCAGGGCGAGGCGATCGATCCGGCCGGTGCCGGCCGAGGCGATCCAACTGGTGGCACCGCGGCGGCGGTGCAGGGCCTCCCGGAGCAAGGCGGCCTCAACCTGGTGCACCGTGGGGCTGCCCGGCTGGGCCAGGGACTGCCGGCAGGTGCGCAGCTGATCAAGACCCCAGCAGGTGCCACTCCGGTTCAACCGGCGAACAATGGCCAGCCCGACCACTTGTTGGGAGGCCTGGTAGGCCACCAGGATCTCGGGTGCCAGGGGTGGCCGGCGGATCAGGCCATTGAGCAGGCGCTCCGGCTGCTGGAGCAAGAAGGAGCGCTGGAGAAGCGGTTGCAGGTCGACGAAGGCCTCGGACTGGAGCAAGGGCAGGCTCCAGCCCTGGAGCGGCTCGATCCGGATCGCACCCGGCGCAGCGGGCGGTGCACCTCCCGAGGGGCCAGTGGGCGATGGCTGATGCACGGAAGAACGCCTGTGCCTGAACTGTATCGGCAGTTCAGGCGGGCCTGACAACCACCAGGGGGGTGCGCTCGTTGGCGTTGCCGGCCGGGTTGGGGCGGAGTGCCCGCTGCAGCAGGGCCTCATCGCAGCCTGGGCTCGAGGCCAGCACCTTCACCCGGCCCAGATCGTTGACATCCACCACGGCGACGGGCACTCCCAAAGCTGCCGCCAGGTCCCGGCAGGTGCTCTCGGGGTGGGCGGGGCCGAGCACGATCGTCTGGTCGTAGGGGGGGGTGGTGCCGGTGATGTCATCGATCAACCGGGCCTGCTCCCCGGCCAGGCGGTAGAAACCGCCACGGCTGCCCACCAGCTTCATCAGGCTGCCGGCCAACCAGGCGCAGAGCACCCTGGCCGGGCCGACGTCGTTGATCAGGGTCTGCAGACCGCAGGCGGTGGCCAGGCTGCTGGTGGGATGGAACACGCGGCAGAGCAGCCGGGCCAGGCCCGACGGCTCCACCATGGCGGGATGCTGGTAGCGGCCCTGGATCACCGCCAGGGGCGTTTCGCCGATCGTCAGGATGTCGCCGGGTTGGAGGATCGCTCCGGCGTAGCGGCGCAGCACAGCGGCGGGATCATCCAGCACGCCGAGCAGGTGGGTGGGCACCGGCAGCACCTGGCATCCCTCCCCGGCGCGCCAGGGGGCCGTGGCCGGATCGAGCGGTTCAGGCTTGCGCAGCGGGATGAGCACCCCATCCCGGCGCTGCAGCCGCCCGAACGGCCCGTAGTTGATCCAGAGGATCTCGAGCCAGAGGGTGTCGAGCAGCGCCGCCAGGTCGGTGCCTGGATCGGAGCCCGACGCGCTGGGCCGGTCGGCCTGGATGCGCAGGGTGAGCTGAGCCCGGGTGGTTTTGTGGCCTTTGACGATGTAGGCCGCCCAGTAGCCATCGGCCCGGGCCGGCTCGTCGGGATGGTCCGCGATCACCCGGGAGCTCACCCGCACGCCGGCCAGGTCGCCGCGGCCCAGCAGGGTGGGCAGGAGGGTGAGCTCCGGCACCATCACTTCCATGCGGGCGTGGGGGTTGTGGATCTGGATCACCCCCTCCACGACCACCTCGCCGCCCGATTCACTCACCGTCCAGTCGCCCGCATCGAGCCAGAGGGGTGAGGCGGGCCGTAGCCGGTGGCGCAGCTCCAGCCAGAGCAGGGTCAGGCCGAACAGCAGGGCGATGAACACAATCCCGCAGACCAGGGAAGACAGGAAGGGCAAGGCGGGTGCGGTGCGGCCGGAATCAGCGGGAGCGTAGGCGCTCAAAGGGGCTCGGATCTAGGTTCTGGCCTGAGCTCTCCGGCGGGATGGGATGAAGAAGACCTTCGTGCTCGATACGAACGTCCTGCTCCATGACCCCGGGGCCCTGAGCCGATTCGAAGACAACAACGTCGTGATCCCGATCGAGGTGGTCGAGGAGATCGACCGCTTCAAGCGCGACGCCACCGAGAAGGGTCGCAACGCCCGATTGGTGTCGCGGCTGCTGGACGGGTTGCGGCAGAAGGGGAACCTGGCGGAGGGTGTGGAGATCGAGGCGATCCATCAGGGCCGGCTCAAGGTGGTGTTCTGCCGCAGCCAGACCCTCAGCCAGCTGCCGCCGGAGCTGCAGGCCGGCAATGGCGACAACAACATCCTGGCGGTGGCCCTGGAGCAGCGGCTGCATGGCGTGATGGGCAGCGAGCCCCCCGTGATCCTCGTCACCAAGGACACCAACCTGCGCATCAAGGCCGATGCGGTGGGCCTGATCGCCCAGGACTACAACACCGGCAAGGTGGCGATCGCCGACCTCTACCCGGGCCTCACCGAATGGTGGGTGACGGCCGTCCAGATCGAGCAGCTGCACCGGGAAGGGGGGCTGCCGCTGGCGCTGCTGGCGCCGCGCCCCGCAGGCCAGGGGCCCCTGCAGGCCAACGAGGGGGTGACCCTGGTGGACGGGGCCCAGCCCAGCCACACCCTGCTGGCGCGTTACTGCGCTCCATCGGCCAGTCTGCGGCCGCTGCAGAAGGGGGGGCGGATCAAGCTGGGCCGGGTGGCGTCGCGCAATCGGGAGCAGACCTTCGCCCTCGATCTGCTGCTGGATCCCGCCATTCAGCTGCTCACCCTGGTGGGCAAGGCGGGCACGGGCAAAACCCTGCTCGCCCTCGCCGCCGGACTCCACCAGGTGGCCGATGAGCCCCTCTACGACCGGTTGCTGGTGACCCGTCCGGTGATCCCGCTCGGCAAGGACATCGGCTTTCTGCCCGGTGACCTGCAGGAAAAGATGGGCCCCTGGATGCAGCCGGTCATCGACAACCTCGATTTCCTGCTGGGCGCCGAGGAGCCGTCCCATGGCGCCGCCCGGCCCAACCGCACCCCCCGCAACAACTGGGCCGACCTCAAGGGCATGGGCCTGCTGGAGGTGGAGGCGATCAGCTACATCCGCGGACGCTCGATTCCGCGCCAGTTCATGGTGGTGGATGAGGCCCAGAACCTCACGCCCCACGAGGTGAAAACAATCGTGACCCGGGTTGGAGAAGGCACCAAGATTGTGTTCACCGGTGACCCCTACCAGATCGACAATCCCTATGTGGATGCCGACAGCAACGGCCTCACCTGGCTGGTGGAGCGCTTCAAGGGCCAGGAACTGGCCGGCCACGTGACCCTGCACAAGGGCGAGCGTTCGGCCCTGGCGGAGCTGGCGGCGAACCTGCTCTGACCAGCCGGGGTTGCCATTCTCCGGAGTGCATTGACCATGATCCGAGGATCGCCACCACCCCTGCCACCATGCCGGAAGCGTTTCCGTTTCGCCCACCCTCCAGCCGCCGCGATCAGCTGGGACGGGTCATGGGCGCCGCTCTCGGCTTTTCGGTGGCGTTTCTGGTGGCCGGCCGTCTGGCCCCGGTTCCATCCACCCTGCTGTGCTCGATCGCCCTCGCGGGTGCCGCAACCCTGGCGGGGCGGGTTGCCACTCCCCTGCGATGGTGGGCCCTGTTGGGGGTGGCGGCGGGTTGCCTGCTGGGCACCGCCAAGGTGATGGCCGGGGCCTTGCAGGACACCGAAGCCCAGCCCAACCTCCCGAGCCGGGCCTTGGCGGTGCTGCTCCTCGCCGGTGCCGGTTCCCTGGCCGGCCATGCCTTCAGCACCACACGCTCCCTTTACGATCGCCAACCGAAAGATCTGCTGCGCTCGGCCAGCGCCCTGACCACCGGACTGTTTGCGGTGCTTGTCACCCTCACCTTCATCCATGGGGGATTGGATGCCGCCCGCACCTTCTCGAGCCGCTTGAGCACCTCGCTCACCATCCTGGTGGCTTCGCTGAGCGTGCCGGGCTGGCTGATCCACCTGCTCGTCCACTCTGCCCATTCCGAGGAGCATGACTGAATCGGCGGAACAGGTGCTTCTGGGGCTGGCCGGCGGGCTGCGCTTCGTGCTGGAGGCCCTTTCTGTTGCCACGGTGCTGCTGGGCCTGGTGGCCACCGCCTCCCAGCTGCTGAACAACTCGATGGGCCGGCGTCGCCAGCGCCGTTCCCTCGCCGGAGCCCGGATCACCTTCGGCAGCTGGCTGTCGATGGCCCTGGAGTTCCAGCTCGGCGCCGACATCGTGGCGACCACCACCGCTCCGACGGGCCCGAATCTGATTCAGCTGGGGGTGGTGGCCGTGATCCGCACCTTCCTCAACGTTTTCCTGGCGCGGGAGCTTGAAACCGAAAGCCGGCTGGAGCGGGAGTCGGCCAATGGGCCAGGTCCGGGAGGCTCGCCGGCATGAACATGACCAACGAGCTGGCCAAGCAGCGCAACCGCGATGCGGCTGAGCGCACCCTGATGGCCTGGATCCGCACCTGCCTTTCCCTGATCAGTTTCGGCTTCGGCCTCGACAAGATCGTTGCTGCCATCAAAAGCCAGGACGGCGTGGCGGGCCATGCGGGCCTGGGGGTGCGGCTGGTGTCGATGGCCTTTGTGCTGACCGGCATGGCGGCGATGGCGGCGGCCACGGTGCAGCACCGGCGGGATCTGCGCCGCCTCAACAGCGATGCCTTCGTATACCGCGAGCAGCGCTCCATCGCCACCGCCACGGCGGTGAGCCTCACCCTGATCGGCGCTGTCGCCCTGGCGATGCTGGCCTACGGCGGTCTGCCGCTCTGAAAACCCCCACTCCTGCCGCCCCCGATCGCCATGGCCCAGGCCCCTGCCGTGCTCGTCAGCCTCACCCTGTTCACGATCATGTTCGCCCTCGGACTGGGTCTGCAGATCGATGCGATCGCCCAACTGCGCCATCGGCCCGCCCTGGTGATCCGGGTGCTGATCGGCTCCTGTGTGCTGGTGCCCCTGGTGGCGCTGCTGCTGATGAAGCTGCCCCTGAGCTTCGCCCTCTCGAAGTCGGCCCGCTTCGGCATCGCCCTGATGGCGGCCTGCCCGAGCGCTCCTCTCACCCTGCGCAAGGCCGGCAAGACGGGGGGCGATCGCCAGCTGGCGGCGGTGTTGCAGGCCTGCGCGGCCTTGGCGGCGATCGTTTCGATTCCCTTGCTGGCGGATCTGTTCCAGGCTTCGTTCGGAGTAGACGGCTGGGACATCCGCCCCCGGGAAGTGGCCCTGCAGGTGGGCCAGGCCCAGGTGCTGCCGCTGCTGGCCGGCCTGCTGCTGAGGCGCTGGAAGCCCGAATGGGTGGTGCGGCTGGAGGGGCCGCTCGACAAGCTCGCCAACGGCCTGCTTCTGCTGCTGATCGTGCTCGTGCTGATCAAGGCCGGCCCTTTGCTGGTGCCTTTCGTGGCCTCCAACTGGCTGGCCCTGGGCTTCATGGCGGTGATGGTGGCCGCGGCCCTGGCCATCGGCTACCTCATGGCCGGCCCGGAGCCTCGCGAGCGCACCACCGTGGCCCTGGTCACCTCGATGCGCAACCCGGGCCTGGCGCTTCTATTCGCTTCCACCTACGGCGCTGGGATGCCCGGCCTGAAACTGGCCGTGCTGGCCTACCTGCTGGTCACGGTGCTGCTCTCGATTCCCTTCCTACACTGGCAGAAGGGCCTGCAGGGGGCGGCTTCTTGAGGCGGCGGCCCTTGTGACTGATCCGAACGCACAGGAGAGCACTTCCTTCGATCGAATCACTCCATTCGAGTTCAGCTTTTCTCCGGTGGTGGAGGATGCCCCCTATCGCTGGCTTCGCAGCCTCGGTCTGAATCCGCGGCAGGGCCAGGGGCTGGTGCAGCGGGCGATCGGGGTGGCCCTGTTCACCTGGCTGCCGATCGTGATCTGGGCCTGGTTCCACAACCGGTTGCTCGGAATCTCAGTGCCAGAACCCCTGCTGGTGCACTACGGCATCACCGTCACCTGCCTGGTGGCGATTCCCCTGCTGATCCTGGGGGAGGGGGTGGCTCGCCGGGTGGTGGAGCGCACGGTGTTCCAGTTCGCCTGCAGTGGACTGGTGGTGGAGGGCCAGCTGGATCGGTTCCGTTCGATCCTGAAGAGCACGGCTCGCCTGCGGGACCATTCCCTGCCCTGGGTGCTGGTGCTCGGGGTGGTGGCGGCCATCACCCTCACCTCCCCCACCAGCCTCGATGGCCTCAACTGGGCCGCGGAGGGCGGGGGACGGCTCGGCTTCGGCGGGGCCTGGTTCCTCTATGTGGCTCGGCCGATCTACATCGCCCTGCTGCTGGGCTGGGGCTGGCGCCTGCTGCTGGTGGGCCTGCTCTGCTTGCGCATCGCCCGCCTGGATCTCTCGCTGGTGCCCACCCATCCCGACCGAGTCTGCGGGCTGGGATTTCTGGAGGTGCTGCCCGAAGCATTCTCGCTCTGGGCCCTGGCGATGTCAGCCGTGATCATGGCGAGCTGGACCCATGAGCTGCACCACCACGGGCAGACACTGCGGGCGTTGCACATGCCCTTCCTGGCTTTCATCGCCGGCACCACCCTGCTGATGGTGGCACCGCTGCTGGCCTTTGCCCCCCGGCTGATCGCGTTCAGGCGCCAGGCCCTGCGGGACTATGGCGCCCTGGTGGGTGTCCACGGCCGCCTGGTGCGACAGCGCTGGATCCTGGGAGAACGGCTTGCGGACGCAGAGATCCTGGAGGCCCCTGAGCTGGGCCCGATTGCGGACACGGCCGCGATCTATGACGCTGTCCGCTCCACCCGTGCTACCCCGGTCAACCTGCCAGCCCTGCTCAAGATCCTGGTGCCCCTGCTGATCCCAGCGCTGATCGGCATCAGCACACAGATCCCGCTGCGCCAGTTGTTGCTCAAGATTGGCCACGCCCTGCTCTGACGAGGGAGTGGCTCCTCCCTGCGCTCAGAAGGACTGCTGAAGCTGCAGCCGCAGTTGCCAGCCATCGGGGCTGTTGTCGTTGCCCGCCAGCACGGCACCACCGGTGAGGGAGAGGCGGGCCTTCGACCAGGGGCTGCCACCGATCGTGGCGCCCAGGGCCGTCCAGGCCTGTTGATTGCCGCCGGCCTTGCCGTCACTGGAGGTTTCACCGCCCAGCCGGGAGTAGGAATCCAGCGACACCCACAGCGACTTGTTGAGGTCGTGGGTGAGGTGCATCTCCAACGTGCCCATAGGGGCCTGGGTGGTCTGATCGGGGGCCAGCACGTTCGCGACCTGGCTGTCCACCTGGCGCCCCTGGATTGAGAACTCGGGGAAGGCGGGGTCGTTGTTGGGCGTGTAGAGATCCACGCTGGGAAGAATCTCGAGGGTGGTGGTCTTCCCCGGTGCCCAGTTGGGGCTGAGCCGCACCGTGGTGGGCAGGCCAGCCCGGAAGGTCCAGCGGTTGGTGCCGATGTTTACCAGCCGGTCGTTCTGATAGTCGCCGGTAGGGGGCATCACCGCCACCAGGCCATAGACCACCACAGGCGGATTCTGCTTTTGCATGTAGGCCCCGAACTCCGCCGGCGCCAGGGCCGGGGTGTTCACAAGGCCCACGGTGAAGTGGGCGTAGCTGTCGGCCAGGCCCTGCTTGCTGGGCGCCACCCCACGGTTGGCGGTGGAGAGGCTGACGTTGGCCCAAGCATAGGGAACCGCCACCGACACCTGGGAGAGCCGATTGCCGATCCCGAAGAAGCGGGCATAGCTCGGCACCACGACATAGGTGTCGACGTTGAGGTTGGGGAAGATGATGCTGGTGTCGACGACGGTGTTGGAGCTGCTGTACATCCCCGAGATGGTGAACACGTTCGTGCCCGCAGGAGCCAGCCAGAACTGACGAGGTCCGTAGGCCTGGGCCTGTGCGGGCCGGCCGCAGCCCAGGGCCAGCGCCAGCCCGCAGGCCGCGAATGAGACGCTGCGTATGGCAATGGAGAAGCGCTTGGAAATCCGGGAAGCAGATGTGGAGTTCATGCTGATTCAGTTCATTTTCACGTCAACTCTGTGGATCGTCCCGTCGAAGCGGAAGGGCCGGCGCTCGGAGTAATCGAGGGACACCGTCGAGCCAAGATCCACGCCGACATCGAAGGTTTCGCTGGCGGAGAAGGCAGCTGGAACGGTGCGAGCCGCCGTGGTGCGCGCCACCTCCTGGCCATCCACGTTCAACACCACCTCGGCCGGTGAGAGTGGCTGGGCATTGGCGAGGGTGGTCGTGACCTCGATGCGGTGCCTTCCGGCGGGGATCTTGTTCTTCGAGCGGGCGGTGTAACGCTCGATGATCATCATGTTGTACTCATAGACGAGTTGGCCCTGGTCCAGGTAGAGGCTGAGGCCGCCCCCCGATCCCCCCAGGGCGTACAACACACCGGAGCCGTTGTCCTTGAGATCGGCATCGATGGTGACGGTACTGTTCTCCCGGCCCAGACCAGGCGCCGTGAACTCCGGCATGCGCGTGGTGGTGGCATCAAACTGCCAGCTCCTGTAGGGCGACTTGATCCGGTCTTCGGGGTGCAGCCGCAGCCAGATGCCGGCGCCCAGGGGATAGACCTTGTTGGCCACGGCCTGCTGATCAAACGTTTTCTGTAGCTGGGCCAGCCGCTGCGGTTCGCGGGCGGCGAGATCATCGGCTTCGGAGAAGTCAGCGTTGAGGTTGTAGAGCTCCCATTGGTCCTTGGCTGAATCCCAGGCAGCCAGCCCTGGCGCGCCGGGCAGCCAGGGGACCAAAGGGCCGAAGGTGGCGGCCAGCCATCCGTCCTGGAAGATGGCGCGACTACCGTTGTTGTCGAAGTACTGAACCTTTTTGCGGGTGGGCGCTTTGGCGTTGGCGAAGGTGTAGGCCAGGCTCACTCCATCGATTGGATCCTGCTTGAATCCATCCACCATTGTGGGCTGCTTGATGCCAATGAGCTCGTAGAGCGTTGGCGCGATGTCGTTGACGTGGTGGAACTGGGCCCGTGGTGTTTTGTCGGGTTTGATCCCTTTGGGCCAGGAGATCACCATCGGATTGCGAGTGCCGCCGAAATGGGAGGCGATCAATTTGGTGTACTGGAACGGCGTGTTGCCAGCCCAGGCCCAGCCGGCGTGGTACATGCTGTCGGTCTTGGGACCGCCCAACAGGTCGAGGCCGCCCATGGTGTTCAGGGCCGCGATCTGCTGCTCGACGGTGTTGGGGATGCCGTTCTGGGCCAGCAACTCGCTGATCGTGCCGTTCTGGCCTTCGGCACTGGCGCCGTTGTCGCCGAAGATGTAGATGACGATCGTGTTGTCCCGCACCCCCAGGCGCTCGAGCTCATCGATCACCTTGCCCACCTGGGCATCCACGTGCTCGACGAAGCCGGCGTAGATCTCCATCAGCCGCAGCTGGAATGGGCGCTGGGCCGCTGGAATGCTGTCCCAGGCGGGCATGGTGGCGGTGCGGGGCGTCAGTTTGGTGTTGGCGGGAATCCAGCCGAGTTGCTTCTGGCGCGCAAACACCCGCTCGCGGTAGGCATCCCAGCCGGTATCGAACTTGCCCTTGTACTTCTCGGACCACTCCTTGCCCACCTGGTGGGGGCCGTGGGCGGCCCCGGGCGCCCAGTAAAGGAAGAAGGGCTTATCGGGTGAGAAGGCCCGGTGCTTACGCAGCCAGTCGATGCTGCGCTGGGCCATGTCCTCGCTGAGGTGGTAATTCTTGTCGTGGGGAGGCTCAATGGCGGTGGTGTTCTCCACCAGGCGCGGCTCCCACTGGGAGGTTTCACCGGCGAGGAAGCCGTAGAAGTAATCGAAGCCGTGGCCCGTCGGCCAGCGATCGAACGGCCCCATGGCGGTGGTCTGATCGGCCGGCGTGTTGTGCCATTTGCCGAAGGCCGCCGTCTTGTAGCCGTAGTGATGCAGCACTTCGGCCATGGTGGCCGAGGTTTTCGGAATCACGCCGGTGTAGCCATCCCAGTCGACGGCGCGTTCGGCGATCGTGCCGTTGCCGACGCGCTGGTGATTGCGTCCGGTGAGCAAGGCCGCCCGGGTGGGGGAGCAGATGGCGGTGGTGTGAAACGTGTTGTAGCTGAGGCCCTGGTCAGCCAGTTTGCTGAGGGTGGGCGTGTTGATCTCGCCGCCGAAGGTGGAGGCCTGGCCGAAGCCGACGTCATCCAGCAGGACGATCAGCACGTTGGGCGCATCGGCTTTGAGGTGCTGCGGCTGGGCGCGGCGTTTGTGCACCGAATCCTGCAGCCGTGGTCGGGCGATGCTGGCGCTTGGCACCGGCGGGAAAGGCAGCACCGAACCGTCGATGGGGGTGGCGGCTGGGCTGGCTGCCGATTTTGCTGATGTCACGGCTGATGCCGTGGCTGATGCAGTTGGACGGGCCCAGGCCCCTGAGATCACGCCGCTGGTCAGCAGCAGGCAAAGGACCGCTACAGCCAGGGTTTTCCATGGATGCCTCATGGCTTGGGCAGCACCGGCTTCTGCTGCGGTAGTCCGCCGTCATCGATGTCGAAGTCGGGGTCGAGGATCGTCTTCTCGCCCTGGGCACCGAGGTAGTCGGGCTGGGCCTTCAACCACTCGCTCATCTTCTGCTGCTTGGCATAGGCCTGCAGGCGGGCCTCGAGATCACGCACCACCTCAGGGTTCTGCTCGGCCACGTTGTTCTTCTCGCCGGGGTCGGCCTTGAGGTCGAACAGTTCGATCTTGCCGGGCAGCAGGGCGATCTTCACCAGCTTCCACTGGCCCTTGATGATGGCGCCGCGGAAGGCTTCGACGTTGATCAGGAGGTCGTCGTGGGGCGAGGGTTTGCCTTCGGCAAGCATCGGCAGGAGGTTCTTCCCATCCAGGGGCTTGCTGGCGGGGTTCGGTGCCGCGCCGGCCAGGGCCAGGGCGGTGGGCATGATGTCCACCATCTGCGCCGGCTCACTGATCACGGCGGGCTTCAAGGTGCCGGGCCAGTTGAAGATCGTCGGCACGCGCACGCCGCCTTCGTAGAGGCTGCCCTTGCCGCCGCGCAGGTTTCCGTTGCTCGCCGGCAGGGATTCCTGCTTGACGCCGCTTTCGGCACGCTCCTCGCGGGAATGGGCACCGCTGGCCACCACAGCACTGCGGGGGCCACCGTTGTCGCTGGAGAAGATGATCAGCGTGTTCTCGCGCATCCCCCGCTTCTCCAGGGCAGCCACGATGCGGCCCACCTGGTCGTCCACCGAGGTGACCATGGCCGCATAGGTGCGGCGGGTCGGGTCCTTGATCGTGGCGGCGTAGCGGTCTTCATCGGCCTTCTCGGCCTGATAGGGGGCATGGGGCGCCAGCGAGGCGAAATAGAGGAAGAAAGGCTTTGATTTATCCTGCCGCTCGATCTGCTTCACCGCCTCATCGCCAATGAGCGGCAGGTAGTAGGTCTTCTCCTGCAGGAACTTGCCGTCGCGCTGCCAGTCGACGATGCCGCCGCGCATCTTGGTGAAGTAGTCGACCTCGCCGACGAGGTTGCCGTAAAAGTGATCGAAGCCCCGGTTCTGCGGCCAGTATTTCTTGTCGGCATGGCCGAGGTGCCACTTGCCCACCATCGAGGTCTGGTAGCCCGCCTCCTTCAGTGCCTGGGGCAGGGTGCGTTCATCGGTGGGCAGGCCGTAGGTGTGGTTGGGGAAGATCACCAGGGTCTGGAGGCCGTAGCGCATCGGGTGGCGACCCGTCATCAGGGCGGCCCGGGACGGCGTGCAGACGGGCATGCCGTGGAAGGACTCCATCCGCACGCCCTCCCGGGCCAGCTTGTCGATGTTCGGCGTATAGATGTCGCTACCCCGGTAACCGAGATCGGCATTGCCGAGGTCGTCGGCCAGGATCACGATGATGTTCGGCCGGGTTGCTCCTCCGGCAGAGCCGCCAACCGCCCCAGCAGCGGGCCGGTTGGCCTCCAGCGCAAAGGCGGGCACCAGGGCGAACCAGATCAGGCAGGCCAGGCAGGTGAGGCCGGCCAGGGAGAGCAGCTTCAGTTTCTGAAAGGGCTTCTTCTCTATGGGCTTCATCGGTGGCTCCCCCTGAGTCGACGACGGGCTGTTCACATCCCGAGCGACTGGGGCGCCAAGGCATGCAAAACGTTAGATCGCTGAAGGATTTGTAGCCATAAAAATTAGCAATACCATATTCTTGCAGTCTCTCTATCAAGTTTTGTTTTCAGCCTTTGACCATGGCTGGAGTTAGAAGTACCGCTTGTGGGCCGAACAATCACCCAATGCAACTCCTCGACAAATGCAACGACCACTGCCGTGCTGGCTCCCTTCAACGACGACACATCCTTCGAACTCATGGCTAGCCCAGAGCCGCGCGAGCGCACCACCGTGGCCCTGGTCACATCGATGCGCAACCCGGGCCTGGCACTGCTGTTTTCATCCACCCATGGCACCGGAATACATGGCCTGAAACTGGCCGTCTGGCCTACCTCCTGGTCACCGTGGTGGTGTCGATCCCGTTCCTGCGCTGGCGGAAAGGCCGGCTGGGGGCGGCTTGAGCAGCCCAACCGGCCAGGGTCATGGACTTGCCCTGCCTGGAATCAGGGCTCGCAGGGGGCTCAGCTCCCTGTTCAGCGCCGCCTTGGGTGCCACTGCGCTGATCGCCATGGTGTTACCGGTCGCGGCGTCCCCCCGTCCCCTGGATCCCAGTCTGTTCCTTCCTGGAGGGAGGGAGCCGCGAGGGCACGCCTGCTCTCCTTCATCGAGGCGGTGAGTCGGGAAGGGGGCCCTGCGTTCGTGCCGCCGGCCGAGCGGATCGCCGTGTTCGACAACGACGGCACCCT
>Ga0247836_1002404_pt1 | contig 27292 bp, 24 predicted proteins | sample LaCruzMarch2015__4_FD_187116 | JGI IMG/M metagenome (GOLD analysis project Ga0247836, IMG submission 187116) | Freshwater microbial communities from meromictic Lake La Cruz, Castile-La Mancha, Spain - LaCruzMarch2015_14m | ecosystem: Environmental > Aquatic > Freshwater > Lake | place: Spain... | reverse complement strand
TCCCAATCGCGGCGGACGGACGACAGGGTGACGCCTTCGGACGCCAGCTGCAGCCCAAGCTGCGCCAATACATCGGCAATGGGGCCAACGGGTGCATAGGCCGTCACGATTTGCCGCACGCCCGCTGCTTGTGCTGCGGAAACCAGACGGTGCGGATCGAGCGTATCGGCAAGCTCCACGCTGCATTGAAAATGCGCACCCACACGGGCCGCTGTATCGGTTGATGCCGGGGCCACGAAACTTCGGGCATTCTCGCCCCGGAGCAGGGCCGGATCATGGGCAACCAACGCCGCCTTGATGCCACCGCCTTGCGGAAACAGCGTTTCGGGATGCAGATCTTCGTGCGTCACAAGCAAGAGTGCCGGGTTGCCGGGGTCAACGACCCCGATATCGTGCAAAGGCAGCGCGGCCTCAATCGGGGGCTCGGTCAGGGCAACGGCTTCTCTGGCCAATCCAGTCGGTGCAAACCGGCCGCCGGTGTAGCGCGCGATGTTGTCCGTGGTGGCCAGATAGGTTTTGCCGGCCGTCTGCAATCCTGCCACCCAGCGCCATGACAGCGTATTGCTTGCGGGATCGGCATCGATCAGATGGCGCAGGAAAAACTCTGCGCCCAGCGCCCAAGGCAGGCGCAGTGTGAATATCCAGATCGAGGCGAACCACATTCGCGCATGGTTGTGCAGGGTACCGGTCGAGACCAGCTCCCGCGCCCAGTCATCAAACCCCTCGATACCGGTGTTGCCCCCCTCGGCATCCGTCAGCGCAGAGGCATCGGACAAGCCATCCCGCTGACGCTGCTGCTCGTCGAGATAGCGGGCCCAAACCGCAGGGCGCTTCTCCAGCCAGCCTTTCCAATAGGTCCGCCAGAGCACTTCCTGCACAAATTTCTCAGAGGCTTTCAGGCTGTGGGCGGCCAACACACCGGCGACGACCTCCTGCTCGTCGATCAGGCGATAGCGCAGATAGGGAGACAGTCGTGATACCGCGCCGGGACCATCTGGCCCATGATCGCTGTTTCGGCCCGCCGCATAGTCACGCCCCGCCAGCGGCACGAAGCGGCACAGGCGGTCCAGTCCGGCGGCGCGCGTTGCGGGAAAACGAGCCTCGCCCGCCATCATCGCCGCGATGCCCGCTGAAGCTGCTGCCCGAGTATACCGGTCAATCCGATAGCCTGGTGCCACTCAATCCGCCGCATCAGCGCGATATCCCGCAGAGGCGGCGAGCCGTTACCATCGAACCAGACCCGCAACTTGCCCATCTTCAAAGGCATATAGCGGTGCCCATTCACGGTGGGTATGTATCCGGGGTGAGCATTTATCAAACCCCCGCCAGAACGTTCGCCATTGTTGGTGCCGGATTGGCGGGGCTGGCCTGCGCAGACCAACTGGCCGCAGCCGGCCATCACGTCACCTTGTTTGACAAGGCTCGTGGGCCGGGTGGCCGGATGGCGACTCGCCGGATGGCAACAGAGCTTGGAGATGCCAGCTTTGACCATGGCGCGCAGTATTTCACGGCGCGCAGCCCGGGATTCCGGGCGTTGGTGGCGCGGTGGGAGGCGCTGGGGCTTGCTGCCCGCTGGCCCGAAGCCGGGGCCGATGCCTGGGTAGGTGTGCCTTCCATGAATGCACCCGTCAAAAACATGGCGGCCGCGCATGATGTGCATTGGTCTGCCCGGGTCGATGCGCTCTTGCGCGACGCGGCAGGGTGGAGCCTGCAGGGCGAAGGGCTATCCGGGCAGTATTTTGACACGGTGGTTATTGCCTTGCCCGCCGAGCAGGCAGCGGTCCTGCTGGAGCCTTGGGACGCTGCCATGGCGCAACAGGCGGCCGCCACCCGGTCTGACCCGTGCTGGACTGCGATGATTGCGCTGGCTGGGACTCTGCCGACGGGCAGCATGACGCTAAGGGATTGCGGACCGATTGCCTGGGCGGCCTGTAACTCGAGCAAGCCGGGCCGAACGGGGCCGCAAAGCTGGGTTATACAGGCCACGCCCGCGTGGTCCCTGGAGCATCTCGAAGCTGATGCTACATGGGTGACGCAGGCCTTGCTGTCCGGTCTGGCCGATTGCCTGCAGATCGCGATCCCTGACCCCGTTTGTGCCACGTCTCACAGGTGGCGTTATGCGCGATCGGGCGCGCACGGCGCGGGTCGGTTGCACAATCCTGCACTGGATTTGGGGGTTTGCGGAGATTGGCTGATCGGCCCAAGGGTTGAGAGCGCCTGGCAATCTGGCGCGCTGTTGGGGAAGCGTCTCTCTGAGCAAGGTGTGGAGCGCGGCCGGGGCGAAGCGTCAATCAGCGGTCAGATCGAAGATCTGGCTAGCCCGTGATTGGAAGCGTGAGCTTTTCGAATTTGGGGGCACCGTGGAAACTGCGACGCTGCCCGGAACTCCAGACATGGCACCGCCTTTGAATCCGGTGGTGTCGCGACCTGACGCTTAACTCGACCAAAAACCACAGGTTGGAATCAGCGGCTCACTCGTGCTCGCCATCTGGTCGCCGACCAGAAATCTTGAACACCGACGGCTTCACCTTCGCAGCCGTGTAGGTGGCGACCGTGATAGCGGCCGCGCCGATCAACACAGCGTGGCCAATAACGTTAGCGAAAGCCGTAGTGTAGCTGCCAATCGCGATTGAAAAGCAGACCGCCCACATGAAGCCCAAACCTTGAAGCACATAGTGCCGGATGGCCACGTCTTCGATGTGACGCAGAGGACTCACCTTGTGATTGAAGATGAAATCCCATGCGTGAACGATGAATTTTGTCATTGAGGCCCCACGAAAAGCATCTGTTAGCACGACGACCTCTTCCGTTGCTATGGCTACGACGAGGCGTTTGGCGCGGATTTGCCGGTATGGGCTGGCCCCGGTTTCATGGGCAGCAAGATTTGGCGTTTTTGGCTCTGACAGGGGTGAAAACTCGACCAGTGAAACGAGATCGGACGCACAGCGGCTTAAACGCGGGCTCTGTTGCGGCGCAATCTCACGACAAAGGGCGGCCCTTGCGAGCCGCCCTCCCATCATCCCGTCACTGAACGTCAGCCCTTGGGCAGAAGCACCGTGTCGATGACATGGATCACGCCATTGGTGCAGGCGATATCGGCTGCGACAACCTTGGCACCGTTGACGGTCACGCCGTCGGTACCATCGACGTTCAGAGCTTCGCCGTTGACCGAGGCAGGCGAAAGCGTCTTGCCCGCGACGTCGGCGGCATGAACAGCACCCGACAGGACGTGAAGTGTCAGAATGGCGACCAGCTTGTCCTTGTTCTCAGGCTTGACCAGATCCTCGACGGTACCGGCCGGGAGCTTGGCAAAGGCGTCGTCCGAGGGAGCGAACACGGTGAAGGGGCCTGCGCCCTTCAGGGTATCGACCAGCCCTGCAGCCGTGACGGCAGCGACCAGTGTGTTGAACGACCCGGCGGCGACGGCGGTATCGACGATGTCGTGGGGTTCGGTTGTCATGGGTACGGAGTCCTTGGTTGGAGGACGCCGTAGGTGGCGCTCCGCTGTCCCGGCGCAATGGGCATGCGGCTAAACGACTGCAGTGGCGATCTGGCACGCCCTGCGATCCGAAAGTGCAGTCAGGGAAGCGGACCTCCAACCTTAACTGCCGCGCAGATATAGCCTCGCAGCCGCCATTGTGTTTTGGCTTGGCAACGATGTCCAAGCCACGCCCTATGCCCCCGGTCGTCTACCACCCGGCCTACAGTGCTCCGCTTCCGCCGGGTCATCGCTTCCCGATGGAAAAACACGCTCGATTGGCGCAGCTGCTGGAGGAAGAGGGCCTGATCGGGCCTGAGGGGCTTCACATCCCCGAGCCCGCCAGCTTCGCGTTGCTCGCCGCCGTGCACGAACCCGGCTATGTGCGTCAGGTGGTGGACGCCGCCGTTCCGCCAAACGTTGAACGGGTGATCGGCATGCCGGTGACCCGAAGTGTCTCGGATCGGGCGCAGGTGGTGGTCGGCGGTACTCTGATGGCCGCACGGTTGGCGCTTCGCTACGGCTTGGCCTGTAACACAGCCGGCGGCAGCCACCATGCGGGACCAAGGAGCGGTGCCGGCTATTGCGTCTTCAACGACATCGGCGTGGTCGGCCGAGCGATGATCGACGCAGGCGAAATCCGGAAGGCTCTTGTCGTCGATCTGGACGTACACCAGGGCGACGGCACCGCCTTCATCTTCGAGCACGAGCCGCGAGTCTTCACCTTCTCCATGCACGGCGAGAAGAATTATCCCGTGCGACGAGGCCCGAGCGATCTGGACATCGACCTGCCGGATGGGACGGGCGACGAAGCTTACCTCGCCGAGTTACGAGCGACCCTTCCTGTCCTGATCGAGCGCGTCGCGCCGGACCTCGTCTTCTACATCGCCGGCGTCGACCCGCATGAGAGCGACCGTCTCGGCAGGCTGGCCCTGACCGACGAAGGCCTCTTCGCGCGTGACGCCTATGTTCTGGAGACCTGCCTGCCTGTAGCGCCGGTCGTCGGCGTGATCGGCGGCGGCTACGACAGCGACATCAACCGGTTGGCTCGTCGCCATGCCACCCTGCACCGCGCTGCTGCTGAGGCATGGCGGCGTGGTCTGGCCCGTCCGGCCGCCTGAGCGATGCTCATCCTCGATCCATCAGCAGAAAGCGAGATCATCGAGATGGCGCTCAGCGATCACGTGAGTTTTGACGCGATACGGGATTTGTATGGTCTCGGCCCTGAAGCGGTTCAAACGCTCATGCGAACGCGCCTGAAGACCGGAAGCTACCGCGCCTGGCGCAAGCGCGTCCGACGATTCAGGGACCGCAGGGCCATCTATAAATGAAGCGGGAAGTTTAAGACCGGGCCTCTGACCCGTCTTAGGTATGCGGCACCCTGTCAGCCGAGCTATTGGATGAAATGTCGCGGATGACTTTGTTCCAGCGTCCTCCATATGGGGCCGCAAGAGAGCTCTGCGCGTCAGACGGGACAACGCCTGAGCGCTTTCGATTGAGCCGCCCCCGGCGGCATGCCACTCAAGCCGGCGAGACGGTCTCGAACGGCTTGATATCTGGGAAAGCGTTGGACCATTGATGAAACCCCGGCCAGTTCCACCCGCTGCAGGCCAGGAGAGCGTCTGGGGGTATCCACGTCCGGCGATCGCAGAGTTCAGTACTGCCCGTATCGTCATATGCCACGCGGGCCGGATCATTGCGGACACCTGTTCCTCGATCCGGACCCTGGAGACCAGTCACCCGCCAAGCTATTACATCCCCCTGTCTGACATCGCCCCGAACTGCCTGCGTCCTTCAGACGGGGCATCGTTCTGCGAGTGGAAGGGTTCAGCCGTTTACCGGGATGTGGTGATCGGCGATCAAACCCTTAAGCGTGTCGGCTGGACCTACCCGAAGCCGACAGCAGCCTTCGAGATCCTGCGCGACCACGTTGCCTTCTACGCCGCACACTTTGACCAGTGCACCGTGGACGGGGAAGAGGTCATTCCCCAGGCTGGCCCGTTCTACGGCGGCTGGATCACGGCTCGGCTGGCAGGTCCCTTCAAGGGTGGCCCGGGCAGTGAGGGCTGGTGAGAGTATGACCGGTAAAGATTCCAATGGTCGTGGCCGCGCTGTTCCACGAGGTCGATTGTCACGCTTTGGACAGTTCGGGCGTCTCGCAGGGTCCGTGGCGGGGGGTATGCTTGCCGAGGGGGCCCGGCGGCTCGCGACCGGAGAACGTCCGCAGTTTCGCGACATGCTTCTGACTCCTGCCAATGTCGGCCGGGTCGCTGACCGACTGTCCCATCTGCGGGGAGCCGCGATGAAACTCGGGCAGATGATCTCGATGGATGCGGGCGACCTGTTACCGGCCGAATTAACCGAAATCATGGGCCGGCTTCGGGACAGCGCCCATCATATGCCGCCCGCCCAGCTGCAGGGTGTTCTTGCACGGGAGTGGGGGTCTGACTGGCGGGCGCGGTTCAGTAGCTTCGAGCTGCGCCCGATAGCGGCGGCCTCCATCGGTCAAGTTCACCGTGCGATCACCCGCGACGGCCGGGAACTGGCGATCAAGGTCCAGTATCCCGGTGTGCGTGAAAGCATAGATGCCGACGTCGACAACGTCGCCGCACTGCTGCGGATGTCCGGTGCATTGCCCAGGAGCTTCGACGTCACCCCTCTTCTGGCCGAAGCGAAGATCCAGCTGGCTGAAGAGGCTGATTATGAACGGGAGGGTCGCCAGATGACCCTGTTCGGACGCCTGCTCGCCGACATGCCCGAAGTGGTCGTGCCGACTCTGGCTCCGGACCTGACTACCCCGAGTGTGCTGGCGATGACGTTTCTCGACGGTCGTGCCGTCGAGACACTCGATCTGGCGCCTCAAGCAACCCGCGATGCGGCGGTCAGGACGTTGATTTCACTGGTCTTGCGCGAGCTGTTTGAGTTTGGCGTCATGCAAACCGATCCCAACTTTGCCAACTATCGCTTCCAACCCGGGAGTGGCCGGCTGGTGCTTCTTGATTTCGGGGCGGCGCGGCCGGTGCAGGCCGGCACAGTGAACGGCTACCGGCGTCTCCTGCAGGCTGGCATGGCCGGCGACCGTCCGGCGGTTCGGGAAGCGGCGCTTGCCGCCGGGTTCATGGGGTCGCGCACGATGGTGCGACACAGTTCGCGTATCGACCAGATGATCGACGTCATTATCGGCGAGCTGAACCGGCCGGGATTGTTCGACTTCGGCGATCGGGGCTTTGTCGCCGCTCTCCGGGATCCGGGACTGGAAATCGCTGCGGATTCCAGTGCGTGGCATGTGCCGCCCGCCGACATACTTTTCGTGCAGCGCAAGATCAGCGGGACCGCGCTGCTGGCGGCACGACTGAAGGCCCGCGTGGATGTGAGGGCTCTTGTGGCCCCTTGGCTGCACGAGGACGGGGCTCAGCCCGGTCAATCTGAACCGGTCTCCACCTGAGGCGGGGTCCAGGCTTCGATGGCGACGGCTCGCTGGCCGCCCAACGACAGATTGTCTCTGCTCCGGCGGCGCGTTCAGGGTGCCGAAGGCCTCCCCTTGCAGGGGCGGGGGCGTTGGAGTCAGTCCCGCGCGAAAAAGGTACTCGCGAGGGATGGGCAGGTCACTGTCAGCACCCCGGGTAAGTCACACCAAGGCTTCGAACAAAACCAGGCCACCGACCGTTACGACCAGATATGCGATCAGCCACAGGCTTTGCCGATCGATCTTGCCCGGGACGGTGCTCCACCCATCGACCGAGGTGGGCGCGCCGCTTGCCTCGAACCGGGCGCGTTGACCCGGGATCGAATAGGGCGACCATTGAGCCTGCCGCCCGGTCAGAAGGCGGCTGGCGACCCAGCCCACGATTATGGTCGCCCCTCCGCCGATCAAACAGAACCATGGCCAGGCGATGTCAGTGCGGGTGGCTACCGCCCAGATCACGACGAAGCCGGTGAAGACCCCGACCAGGAGACCACGCTCGGTCGTGTGCTTCGAGAAGAAGCCCAGGCCGTACATGCCGAGTTTGGCCCCCACGAAATAGCTGCCGATCTTGCTTAGTACCTCCAGGATCGAGCCGCTTGAGTTCGCATACAGAATGGCTGGAACGATAATGATCGCGCCCCAGAACAGGGTCATCCAGCGAGTAGCGGCCAGATAGTGGGCGTCCGAGGCGTCGGTCCGAAAATAGCGCTGGTAGAAATCCACTACGCTGGCGGTCGCCATGCTGTTGAAGGCCGAGCTGAGGGTGGACATCGACGCCGCCAGCACCGCCGCGGCAAGGATGCCGAGCAGGCCGGGGATGCCCGAGTCCAGCGCGAACTCCAGGATGATCTCATTGGTATTCTGGAACGGCCGCCCCTGATAATAGCCCCAGGCCAGCACACCGATGAAGAAGAACAGGAAATAGATCGGGAAGGCGGCGTATCCCATCAGCAGATAGGATTTCTTGGCGTCGCCGATCGACTTGGCCCCGAGGGTCCGCTGCACCATCATTTGGTTGGCGCCATAGACGGTGACGTGGAACAGGGTCATGCCGATCAGGCCGGACCAGATGGTGGTGGGAATGGTGGCGTCCAATGTCGGGTCGATTGCGGTCAGCCTCCCCGCGGCCTTCAGATTGGCCAGCACGTCGCCGATCGGCTCCGGCATCAGCACGATCATGGCCACCATGATAACGATGGCACCGCCGAACAGGACCACGGCCTGGAACACGTCGGTCCAGATCACCGCAAGCATGCCTCCCATGGTGGTGTAGATCAGGGCCAGGATGGTGATCGCGACGATGGCCCAGGGAATGGGGATGCCGGTGATGAACTGCAGCACCAGGGCGGTGGCGTAGAGGATCGCGCCCGTGGACAGCCCCTGGGTCACCAGGAAGATGGTCGACATGACAGCGCGCGAGGTCGTTCCGAAGCGTCGCTCCTGGTACTCATAAATCGAGGCGACGCCGCTGTTGTAGAAGAACGGCAGGAAGAACGCAGTCACCCCCAGGATGACGATCGGATAGTTCAGGTGGATGGCCAGGGCGGCCAGACCATCACTGTAGGCCCAGGCGGGCGCTCCGAGGAAAGACAGGGCGCTTATGTATGTGGCGATCACCGACACCCCGATGGCCCACCATGGGGTTCGCCCGCTGCCGATGTTGAACTCCTTGGCGGTCTTCACATTTCGCCCCAGCACGAAGCCCATGACCAGGTTGGCGATGATGAAGGCGAGGACGATCGCCCAGTCGAGAGATGAAAACGTCATTTCAGGTCTCCGAAGATGTCGAAGCCGGACTGAAGCATCACGTGGGGGACGTCGATGAAGACCCAATTTTCCTTCAGTGTGTCACCTTCGCGCCGCCACCAGTCCATGACTCTCATGGTGATCTGACGGCCCGTTCCGGGAACGCCCAGCCAGTGGGCGGCGTGGGTTGCGGTGATGCTGGGCCAACCCGTCGAGGCTACATAGGCGCCATCGGCGAACCGTGCCTTGTGGTTGCCACCGACCCGGTCTGGAAAAGCGGTCAGGAAGGGTCGCTGGTGATAGCGCTGGAAGCCCGCGACGCCGCGGTTCGAGCCGATGCCGCCGGGGCCGTACCAGAGCATGTTTGGGCTCCAGTACTGCTCCATGCCCATCCGCTTCAGGTCGCCCTCGGCGAACTTGTGCAGGCCGAATATCATGGCCTCGACGAGGGCAAGTGAGGCGTCTGTCTCGGCATGCAAGGCCGGGTCGAAACGCACACCATCCTGGGTGATGGGTGCCGGGAAGATATCGGGAACGCCGGCGGGCGAGGCGGGCAGGGGGTTGATCCCTGCCTGGCGCATCAGGTCAATCAGGTCGTGAATGGCATAGACCTCGGCGATACGGTCGCCTTCGATCCGGTAGAACTCCCCGAAGCGCAGATTGACCAGACCGTCGGTCGCCGGAATGCCCAGCCATGGCCCGGTCATGGTCCCTTCGAATACCCCCAAGGCGCAGACCCAGTCTGCGTCCTTGAAACGCCCGGCCATCAGGGCATAGGTTCGCCGTTGCAGGTCCGGGATGGCGTCGCGCAGAGGCCCGACAAGCCCGGCCATCAGGCCCTCGGCTCCCGTCAGATCGTTCATGGGATGGACGGCGTGAAAGACCGCGTCGGGTGTCATTGCCGCCCGCCAGAGGGCGGCCGCTTCGACCGGATTGGCGGCATCCAGGCGCTGGAACAGGGTCCAGATCAGGCGCTTGCGGTCGGCGTCGGTCATGCGGTTTCTCGGGAGATCATGGTCATTGCGCGGTCCAGCCACCATCGGCGAGCAAGCTCGATCCCGTGACCATCGATGCTGCAGGTGACAGCAGGAATACGCAGGCCGCAGCGACCTCGGCTGCAGTACCCACACGGCCCAACGGAATGCGGTCCAGTACGAACCGGCTGAAGGTCTCGTCGGCCAGCATCGGCGCAGTCATAGGTGTCTCGATGAAGGTTGGAGCCAGGCTGACCACGCGCACGCCTTGCGGTGCCAGTTCGACGGCGGCGGCCTTGGTCAGCCCCTCCAACGCATGCTTGGTTACGCAATAGACGGTGCGACCCGGTGAGCCGACGTGGCCCATCTGGGACGTCATGTTGACGATCACTCCGGACCTTTGGGCGACCATCACCTTCGCCGCAGCCTGGGCGGTCAGGAAGGCCGCGCGGACATTCAGGGCCAGCATGCCGTCAAGGGTTTCGACATCGACTTCGGTGAAGGGCTGGGGCCGGTTGAAGCCGGCGTTGTTCACCAGACCGTCCAGCCGGGGCAGAGCCGCGACCCGGGCGTGAAAGGCGGGGTCAGAGACGTCCATGGTCCAGGTCTCGATCCGGCCCGGGCGGCTCTCGGCGAGATCGGCGAGATCGGCGACCGACCGAGCCACGGCGATGACCTCGCCGCCCGCATCGACGACGGCTTCGGCGCAGGCCCGGCCCAGCCCGCGCCCGGCCCCGGTGATGAGGACGCGAAGATGCGCAAGGGCGCTCACGCGCTGTTCGCCCGGGCGCGTTTGATCACCAACTCGCATGCCGCGAGGCCCGAGGCTTTGGCCACCTGTGGCGACAGATGCATTGAACCCCACCCATTCGTGCTCGAAGTCGCTTGCATTCGAATGCAACAAACATAAACTGATCGCAATTCGAACCGGCGCGCAAGCGTCCATGGCGATACTGGAGGAGGTTTCTATGGTCCGTTGGCTGAAGGAAGGACGCTCGGTAGAGGCGGTCAAGGCCGATGGCGACCGCGTTCGTGAAACGGTCGAGCGGATGCTCGGCGACATCGAGGCGGAGGGACTTGAGGCTGTCCGCCGCTATTCGCGCGACCTGGACAAATGGGACCGCGAAGACTTCCGCCTGAGCGAGGACGAAATCCGCGCCGCCTACGCCGCCCTGCCGGAGCGCACGATTGAAGATATTGCCTTCGCCCAGGCACAGGTCCGAAACTTTGCCCAGATCCAGAAGGACGCGCTGAAGGACGTAGAGGTCGAGACCCTGCCCGGCGTGATCCTCGGTCATCGGAACACACCGGTAAATGCGGTCGGTGCCTATGTGCCCGGCGGCAAATATCCCCTTGTCGCCTCCGCCCACATGGGAGTGGTCACGGCCAAGGTGGCGGGCGTCAAGCGGATCCTGTCGGCCGCTCCGCCTTACGGGGGGCAGGCTAATCCGGCTATCGTGGTGGCCCAGCACATGGCGGGCGCGGATGCGATCCTGGCGCTTGGCGGCGTGCAGGCCATTGGCCTGATGGCGCTCGGAGCCAAGGGTGCTGCGGGCGGCGATTTCGATCCGGTCGACATGCTGGTAGGCCCCGGCAACGCCTATGTCGCCGAGGCCAAGCGACAGCTCTTCGGACGCGTCGGTATCGACCTCCTGGCCGGTCCGACGGAGACCCTGGTCATCGCCGACGACACGGTAGATGGCGAACTGTGTGCCGCAGACCTGCTGGGCCAGGCCGAGCATGGGCCGAACAGCCCGGCCATCCTCTTGACCACGTCCGAAAAGCTGGCGCGGGACACGCTCGTCGCCATCGAACGCCAACTGGAATGGCTGCCGACCGCGCCCATCGCCTCGGTCGCCTGGCGCGACTATGGTCAGGTCATCCTGGCCGACAGCGACGCCGAAATGGTCGAGATCGCCGACCGCATCGCATCCGAGCACGTCCAGGTCATGACCCGCGACCCGGACTACTTCCTTGCCAACATGACCAACTACGGTGCCCTGTTCCTGGGCCACCTGACCAACGTCAGCTATGGCGACAAGGTGATTGGAACCAATCACACCCTCCCGACGATGCGCTCGGCGCGCTATACGGGAGGCCTTTGGGTCGGCAAGTTCATGAAGACATGTACCTACCAGAAGATACTGACACCGGCAGCCAGTGTGATGGTGGGCGAGTATTGCTCGCGCCTGTGCGCCATTGAGGGCTTCGCCGGACACCAGGAACAGGCTGATATCCGGGTTCGTCGGTATGGCCAGAAAGACGCTGCCTGAACATGGCTCCCAAGGATCCCGACCGCCGATCAGGGCGCGCGACCAGCTATGACGTGGCAAAGCTCGCGGGTGTGTCCCAGTCGGCGGTAAGTCGCGCCTTTTCGCCCGGCGGCAGCGTCGCGGTCGAAACCCGCGAGCGCATCCTGGAGGCGGCGCGCGCCCTTGGCTATCGTCCCAACGCCATTGCCCGGGGGTTGATTACGCGGCGCTCCAACCTCGTTGGCCTGATCCTGCCGGCCATGGCCAGTCTTTACTATCCAGAGATCATGGTGGAGATCACCGCCGAGGTTGCCCGGCGCGGCGCTCGCGTCCTGCTGATCACCGTCGATAACGCCGCAGAGATCGGCGCGGCGCTGGAGGGGTTGGAGAGTTTCCAGGTGGACGGCGTGATTGCCGCTACTGCCATGACTGCAGAACAGCTCGAGGACTTCGACCTGCACCGCACTCCTGTGATTTTCTACAACCGCGCGCCCCCACACCATGCGGGCAACTCCGTAGCGGTCGATCATGCCGACGGGGAAGGGCGGCTGGTCGATCGGCTTTGGCAGGCCGGGCATCGCCGCTTCGCCATGATCACCGGCCCCGACCAGTCCGAAGTGGCCCAGCAACGAGCGGCAGGCGCCCGCGCCACTTTGGAACGTCTGGGCGGTTGCATCGCTGCGGTCACGCCGGGCGACTATCGCTACGAAAGCGGCATAGAGGCGTTCGGCCGGTTGTGGATGGGAAGCGAGCGTTTCGACGTTGTCCTTTGCGCCAATGACGCCATGGCCCTCGGTGCCATGGATGCGGCCCGTCTCAAGCACGGCTTGCGCATTCCGGAGGACGTGTCGGTAGCCGGGTTCGACGGGTTCAACGCCGGCCGCTGGCTGGCCTATCAGTTGACCACGGTGCGCCAGCCCATCGGAGCCCTTGCAGCGGCGGCCGTCGAGATGCTGTTCGCGCGGATAGAGGACCCGGATATGGCCCCGGAGCGCCGCCTCTTCAGCGGCGAGATCGTGCCAGGCCGCTCCGCTCGACTGGCGCCCAGCGGGGGCGGATGATCCCGGTCGTCCTCGCCCCTGGCCTGCTTTGCGATAACCGGTTGTGGTCGAAGGTGCAGCCGCTGCTGACAGGCGAGATCGTGACCGTCAATTTCGCCAAGGACGCTTCGGTTGAGGTGATGGCTGAACGCATCCTGGCCGAGGGGCCGGAGCGCTTCGTGCTGGCAGGCTTCTCGATGGGCGGCATGGCTGCGATGACGGCGGCGGCCCGGGAGCCTGGCCGGGTCGTGGGTCTGGTCTTGATCGACACCCATGCGGAACCGGAGACGCCGGACCGTTCAGCCCGTCGCGCACGTCAAATCGAAACCGCAGAGGCCGGAGGGTTTGTCCGGTTGGTACGCGAGGAGTTGAAACCGAACTATTTCGCAGATCCAGAGGGGCACCCGGATGAGCGCCGGCTGGTCCTTGACATGGCCCTGGACGCGGGCGAACTGCAGTTTCGACGGCACGTCGAGGCCTTGATGGGGCGTCCCGATCCCGCGACGGCGCTGAAGGCGCTTAGCATGCCGGTCACCGTCGTGACGGGGGAGCAGGATGCCATTGCCCCGGTCTCGGCCGCCCGTCATCTGGTCGAGCGGCTGAAGAACGGCCGCCTCGTACTGATCCCGGACTGCGGCCACATGGCACCGCTGGAGGCACCCGTTGTCGTGGCCGCCGAGATCGATCACCTGCGACGCCAGCCGGAGTTTACATGAAGACCTCGACCGACCGTATCCTGACCACTCATGTTGGAAGCCTGCCGCGCCCGGCGGCGGTCGCTGACGGATTGTTTGCGCGGGAGGGCGGGGACCCCGCCTTCCATGCGGAAGCCTTCCTGCGCCTTGCATCCGAAACTGTCGCGATGACGGTGGCCCGCCAGGTCGAGATCGGGCTGGATGTCGTTTCAGACGGCGAGATGAGCAAGATTTCCTACGCCACATATGTGAAGGACCGGCTCAGCGGCTTCGCTGGCGACAGCCCGCGTCGCGCGCCCCAGGACCTGGAGCAGTTCCCCGGCTTTCTGGCGCGACAGGCGTCCGGCGGCGGCACCCCGACCTATCGTCGCCCGATGTGCGTTGGTCCGGTTGCGGTCATGGACGACGGCCCCATGCACGCCGACATCGCCAACATGACCGCCGCGGTCGGAGCGGCCCGGCCGGTAGAAGCCTTCATGAATGCGGCCTCGCCTGGTGTGATTGCGCTGTTCCAGCCAAACGGACATTACCCAACACAGGACGCCTATCTTGAGGCGCTGTCGGCGGCGATGAGGAGCGAATACGAGGCCATCATAGCAGCGGGCTTCATCCTCCAGATCGACAGCCCCGATCTGGGCGTCGGCCGGCACATGATGTTCAAGAATCTGCCCGAGGCTGACTATGTCAGGGCCTGCGAGGGCCATCTGGAGGCGCTGAACGCGGCCCTCACCGACATTCCCCGCGACCGCGTGCGGATGCATGTCTGCTGGGGCAACTACGAGGGGCCGCATCACTGCGACGCACCGTTCGATACAGTGTTCGGACTCGCACGGCGGGCCAAGGTTGGCGCGATCCTGTTCGAGGCAGCCAATCCACGACACAGCCATGAATGGACCTGGTTCCGGGACAACCATCTGCCCGACGAGCTGATCATCATTCCCGGCGTGATCGACTCCACGACCAACTTCATCGAGCATCCGGAACTGGTCGCCCAGCGCATCGAACGTTTCGCTGGGCTGGTGGGTCGGGAGCGAGTGCTGGCGGGCGCGGACTGCGGTTTCGGCACCTTCGCCGGATTCGGACCGGTCGATCCCGATATTGCCTGGGCCAAACTCGGAGCCTTGGTGGAGGGGGCGGCCATCGCCTCGGACAGACTGTGGAAACGCCAATGACCGTTGCGACGGACTTCAAGGCCCGGCTTTTGGCAGGCGAGCCTCTGCTGGGGACCTTCGTAAAGACCCCTCATCCCTCAGTAGTCGAGGTGTTGGCCCAGGCAGGGCTGGATTGCCTGTGCCTCGACGCGGAGCACGCACCGTTCGACCGCGTCGATCTGGATCGAGGCCTGCTGGCAGCTCGGGCAGGTGGGATCGCGGCCCTGGTGCGGGTCCCGTCAGGGGCGCCGCATGAAATTCTGAACGCGCTTGACCTCGGCGCGGCCGGGATCGTCGTGCCGCACGTCCGCTCAGCGGCAGAGGCTCAGGCCGCCGTTCTCGCGTGCCACTATGGCGCTGGCGGTCGGGGTTATGCCGGCGGAACGCGGGCCTCCGGCTATGTCAGTCCGCCGATCGGAGAACGGCTGGCGCAGACGCGAGCGCAAACCAGCGTCATTCTCCAGATCGAGGACGTCGAGGCGCTGGATCACGTCGAAGCGATCGCCGCCGTGCCGGGCGTAGATGCGGTCTTCATCGGTCGAATTGATCTGACAGTGGCATTGGGCGAGACCGATCCCAAATCCGGGAAGGTCGTGGCCGAAGTTTCCAGGATCATCGAGGTCTGTCGATCTGTCGGCTGTACGTCTGGCCTGTTCACGCCTGACCTCAGCGAGGTGCCGATGTGGCGGGCGCAGGGGGCGAGCCTCTTCCTGCTGGGGGCCGACCACGCCTTTATCCGCGCGGGAGCCATCAAGCTGCGTGCGGACGCGGCCCTCTGAAGACATAGCTGGAACTTCAGGCTGGCAAGAAAAAAGGGGCGGCCGAAGCCGCCCCAGGATGCTCACAGAGCAGAGTCCGAGTTGATCAGTAGGCCGCGCTCAAGCGAATCCCGTACATGCGCGGTGCATCATAGCTCTGGTTCAAGCCGCGCGACCCGAAGGTGGCGCGGTTGAGGGTGACTTCGTCGCCAACGTTATTGGCGAATACGTCGAACCGGTAGCGCTCGCTGGCGTCGACCCAGCTGACCCGCAGGTCGATCTTGGCGAACGCCTCCTGCAGGTCGAGCGAAGTGTTGGTATCGGTCAGATAATACTCGTCGGAGTACAGCACCGTCGCCTGGGGCGTGATTACGGACCCGTCGCCCATCGCGAAGTCGTAGCCGATCTGGCCCGTGAGCTTGATTTTGGGGCTGTAGGGCACGTCGTTGCCGGAATAGTCGAGGAAGCCGGTGTAGTTGGCCGGGGCCGGGACGTTGCGGTAATCGTCGTACTGGGCCTCCATGACGGTGGCCGAGAAGGCGATGTTCAGGTTGTCGATCGGCACCGCCTGAACCTCGACCTCCAGACCCTGGCTGTGCGCCTTGGCTGCGTTCAGGATTACAGATGTCGTCGTGGTGCCTGTCGGGGTAACGATCAGGAACTGGTTCTGGACCTGAAGGTCCGCGTATTCGTTGCGATAGGCCGACAGGTTGACCTGCAGCCGGTCATCCCAGAAGCGGTTCTTGGAGCCGATCTCATAGGCGGTCACCGTCTCGGGCCCGAAGGCGCTCGGCAGGGCCGGGTTGGTGAAGAAGCCGTTGTTGAATCCGCCTGAGCGGAACCCGGTTGAGACCGTTGCATACAGCATCCGGGCGTCATCGAGATGGTACTCGGCGTTGGCGCGCCAGGTCGTCTCGCTGAAGGAGAAGTCGAACACCTGGCCGGTTGGGGTGACCGACGCGAGGCGCTGGGCACTGTCGGTCGTGGCCGTGGCGCGGCGAATCACCTTCTCGTCTTCGGTATGGCGCACGCCGCCTGTTACCCGCAGGCGGTCCTCGATCAGCCAATAGGACGCCTGACCGAAGACGGCATTGGAGGTCGTCTCCGGCAAACCGGCCGCGAATGCGCAGCCTGCCGTGTTGCGCGCCAGCGTCGGACAGCTGGAGAAGAACGCGGCCGTTACATCCTCATTGAAGTAGAAATAGCCTGCGATCCAGTCCAGCGGGCCGTCGCCGTTGGAGGCCAACTGCAGCTCCTGGCTAAAGCTCTCAAGCATGTCTTCCTGGGCGTCGACGGACCCCAGCCGCTGCGAGAAGTCGTTGTCGGCGTTCCTGAACACCTCGAACTCGGTGTAGCCGGTGATCGAGCGGAACGTTACCGGCCCAAAATCGTAGGAAACATTGGCGCTCCAGGCATCCTGGGTCAGGTCCTGCTCCAGCTTGGTGTCGCCGCCGTAGAACAGGGGATCCGGGTCGATCGGGAGGCCTTCGACGAGCGGCCGGCCGGTGCGTGGCAGGTCGTAGCGCAGCAGAAAGGGCTGGCCGTTGATATCGAAGTTGCCGGTTGTCGGGTTCACAAAGATGCCGCCGACCCGATAGCCGAAAGCGGCGCCGCCTGTGCCCTGTTCGCTCCAGTGGCTGTAGCGCAGAACAGCTTCCAGCTGTGGCGTGGGCGCGAAACGGACGCCGACGCGGGCGTATGAAGTGTCGCGGTCGAAGATGTCGAGGTCGTCAGTGACCCCCTTCACATATCCGTCCATCGTCTCGCGCAGCGCCGCAATTCGGAACTGCAGCATTTCGCTGACGGGGACGTTGATGAAGCCTTCAAATGACTTGCGGTCGAAGCTTCCCAGAGTGAGGCTGCCGCCCGCGTCGAAGTCGGACCCGGGCTCATTGGTGGCGATCGCGATATTGCCGCCGAAGGTATTGCGACCATACAACGTTCCCTGGGGGCCGCGCTGGATTTCGACCCGCGCCACATCGACGAACGGCTCGTTCGCCTGCGACGCCCGACTGCGATAGACGTTGTCCTGGAAGAATCCGATCGTCGGATCACCCGATACGCTGACGTTCTCGGTGCGGACACCGCGGATTGCGGGTCGGGCGTCGGAACCCGACTTGCCGAACGAAAAGCCCGGCGTCAGAACCTCGACCCGCGACAGGTCGCGGATGTCGTTATTCGAAAGGGTTTCGGATGTCAGGGCGGTTACCGCGATCGGCACGTCCTGAAGGTTCTCGGCCCTTCGTTGCGCCGTGACGACAATCTCGTCCAGGGACGACGCCTCCGGCTCCGAGGCCGTCTGGGCGGCCGCAGGCATAGCCGCAAGGGCAAGGGCCCCAATCGAAACACCCGCAAGCCAATACTTGATAGCCATTTTTTTCGCTCCCCATCGTCCGTTGCCGGATCTCACACCTTGAGACTGCATTCGAATGCGCCGCCTGTCTACTCGAAATGCATTCGAATGCAGACAAAGTTCTGCGCGCAAGGCGCACCGGGGCGCACGATCAATTCTAAAGTCGTGGGTTCCACGACCGGAGGCGGGCCTGAGCCAATCCTGCGCCGTCCAGACGACGCTCGATACCATTGCCGTCCGCCACAATCAGACCGTTGCATGCGATTGGAACCGGCAGGCCATCCGCTGCCTCGCCCTCCATCCTTAGCAGCGCCAAAAGAACCGATCCCGCTGACGCCGCCCTCATGACCACCGGCCTTGCCCGACCCAGTTCAAGCCCGGGCCAGCTATCGACTGTATTCATCAAGCGAGCCGCATCTGCGGTGTTCAGCTCGGGGTGGTCCCGTGGTTCGAAGCGTGTTTCCCACTTCGCCTGCATCAGGTCGGGATCGCTGGGGATGTCGATGGTGGGCGGCAAGCTCAGGCCGACCCGGTCGGAGAGAAGCCAAAGCCGTTGCACCTTTCCGTGCACCAGCTCACCGACGACAGCGTATTCGGCATCCATCCAGACGCCCATCCGGGCGGTCTCCACGTCCAGCAGTGGGCTCGAGACGAGGGATTGCAATTCCGCCAGCCGATGGGAGATCGCTGCTCGCCCATACAACTCTCCGCCAAGTCCCTCGAAACGGCATGTCTGGAGGACAGGCGGCCCCTCGCCTGATAGCAGGCAGCCGAGTACCGTCATGCCCCCAATCCTCCAGCCAATTGGCGCAGCATCGCCAACTCGTCGAAAACGGTGACGTCCTCCACCACCCTCTCGTCCCGGACCTTGTAGTGGCTGACGCCCAGCACGAGCAGGTCGCGTCCGGTCGGAGCCCCGTAAACGCCCGGCCTTGTATGGCGTCCGGCAAGTGACCATCGCAGCGCGACGGCTAGATCCTGGTGCGGCAAGGCGCTGGCAGCCCAGTGGTCCACAACCAGCCTCGGGCTCTCAAGTCCGGCATTCAGCTGGTTCATTGCACCAACCCAGCCCCCCCGGCCAAACCAGCGCCGACCCGATGGCCAGCGCCCCTCGACTGAAACAGACAGCCGCTTCGCTGCCGCGCCCAGGTTGGAGCCGCCGACAGCGGAATGCAGCATGGCGATCAATGCGGTCGCCGGGTGATCGGCGGGGGGTGCGGCTACGAGTGGGCGTCCACTTCGAACCCGCTCGACCTCCTCGGCTCTCCAGGCGTGGCTGCCCGGGTCCGAAGCCTTGTCCACTTCAGCCTGGGCGCGCGCCAAGGTCCATGGATCGAGGCCGAGCTGGCGGACCAGCTGGGCATTGTCGCGAACCAGCCATTCCTCGACGATCCGATTCTCTCGTACGAGACAGTCAGCGATAGTGGTGACCTCGGCCCGCCGGCCGGTCGCAGGTCCGAAGGCGTCATCCCCCAGATGGGTCATCAGGCTGACGATGCGGTGCGAGGTGTGGAACAATCCGGGCGCATCCTCGCTCCAGATTACGTCCTCGCCGATCAAACTGCGGTCCGGAAACGCGGCCAGCGTCGCCAGCGTATTGGCCACCACCGCCTCTACGCCGCGAAGCGGGCCGGCCAGGGTATGGATGAGGCAGTCCTCGCCATAGTGCGACCGGCAAAGCCCCACATCCTTCTGTTCCCAGATGCGGTGGGTGCAACGCATAATGTAGTCGACGATATCGCTGTATTCCGGGTCGAACCCCGTCAACGTCTGGCGACGCGGTCGATCGGCGAGCAGGTTCTCGATCGACCGTCCCGCGGGGGACGGTGCGCTCGGGTCAGCGGACCAGGACATGGCGATGCCTCACGTCAGGTGGCCTCATCGACGATCAGCGCAGCGCTGGGCCAATCACCCCCACGCGTGACGAACAGGTCGGCACCGTGGTCCGACCAGAAGCGCCGAACTTCATTGACGGGAACGGTCAGCACGTCGCCGGGCCCCAGGACGGTCCGTTCGTTCGCCATTTCTATCGCAAGCATGCCGGAATGGACAAAGACCACTTCGGCCTCGGCCCTTATGAACGCGGGTGTCCGGGCACCCGGCTCCATCCGGACCCGACGACAGACGAAGCCGTGGGCCCAATCCAGCGGCGATGCCGGCGCGGTCTCCTCAGGATTTGCGCCGCCAAGCAGCGCGCCCTCGATCAAGCCGGGGACGGCAGAAGGCAGTTCTGCAAGCCTGGCGTCCCGTCGAACCACCACGGCCTCCAGCGCCGGAGTGTCTACTTGGCAAACGATCCGATCCAGCGCTTCGCGGGGTTCAGGTTGCACAACCCGACTGTCTGCCGCAGCCAACGGCTGGGTAAAGGTGTCAACCAAGCGGCCGTTTTCAAGCAGAACCAGCCCGTATCCGCGCGCCTTCTCCAATACTTCCGGGGCCCAGACGACGCGACCGGGGTCGTCACCACCCAAAACTGCGTAGAGAAACCCCGTGTCTGCCCCCACGTTCTCGAAGCCGCGAAACACATGCACGGGAATGGAGATGGTATCGCCCGGCTCCAAAATCACCTCGGCTTCGTCGGCATGTTCGCCGGTCCGGAAAGCCCAGCGGCCAGAGTGAACGAAGAAGACTTCGGCCGTTTCGTGGAAATGCTGGGAGTTCAGGCATCCGGGCGGCTGTCGTGCCCCGCCGATGTTGAAGCCGTGTGGCTCGGCGATGTGGACGTGTTGGGAAGGGTTTTCGGCAACACCGGGGCCGATGATCGTGAAGTTTTCCTTGGCATCGGAACCGGGAGTTCGTGTGTCGATAAAGGCAGTCGTGCAGGGGATCAGATCGCCGTACCGGACGATGCGGCTCTGCAGCTGGCTTTGCGGTTCACTATTCAACATCGGCGTATTGGACAGTTTATGCATTCGAATGCAAGTCGATATTTCCGTCAGTTTACCTGACTCCGGTGTGCGCCAAGCAGCTGCAATCCGGTAATGTCGGGTTTGCTTCCGGGGGTACAGGGACCCGGCGGTTATCCAGGAAGTGCGTGGCGGTGAGGGCAGTCCCAAGACAACTTGTCTCCGCCCGCCGGCGGTCGGGGGGAGATCATCCGGCGGGAGCGGCCCGCTTTCGAACTCGCAGTTCATGTTCACGGAGTGCCGACTAGAGCCTGATCGGCCGAGGAGAAATCGCTTCGCGGTTCCGCCGAAGCCGTGAAGCAGGAGCCAGCACTATTCTGGAGCGAAGTCCGGGTTTGGACGCGATCGCATCCAAACCCAGATTTCGTCCCAGGCACAAACCGGCAGGGGTAAGGTCCGATCCTGAATCAGGTCGACCGTCTACAGATGTCGGCACCAGTCGCGGGGTAGGAGCCTCTTGGTCCTGGCAAATCTACCCTGACGAACCACAGCGCCCTAGAAGCCGAACGTGGTGCCGATCCAGAACTGCCGACCGTAGAAGGACACATCGCGATAGATGTCGTTTCCAGTATAGTTGATCTTTTCCTGATTGGTCGCGTTACGGATCTCTCCGATCAGTTCGAAGCGATCATTGATCGTGTAGCGCGCCTGAAGATCGATTGTGCCCAAAGCTGCATCATAGCGATCGGTGATGCCTGACAGGTCCGTTGCACTCACGCTGGTGAAGGCTTCGCCGACATAGGAATAGGCGGCGCGGGCGCGGAACGGGCCCTGTTCGTAGAAGAGGGCGAGGTTGCCGAGGGTGTCGGCTTGGCCTTGCAGCACGTCGACCGTGCCGCGCACGCCGCCGGTATCGAAACTGCCGTCGATGAAGGAGGCGTTGGCGGACACGCCGAAGTTCGACCACCAGCCCGGCAGGGGCAGGTTGTTGATGACGGCGTTGAGCTCGACGCCCTGGACTTCTGCCAGGGTGGCATTGACTGGCTGGGTCACGTCCTCGCCGTTGGGGCCGCCGGCGACGGTCAGGCGGGTGACGATCTCGTTCTTGATCTCCTTGCGGAAGACGCCGATCGAGAACACGCCCGTATTGCTGGGCATGTAGTATTCCAGCGACGCTTCATAGCTGTCGCCTTCGCGGGCGAGCAGGTCCGGGTTGCCGCGGTTGATGGCCCCGGTGGTCTGGTTGACGGTTTCACCCGAGGCGAGCTGGCTGGGGTTGGGGCGTCCCACCGCCCTCGCTGCGCCTGCGCGCAGCCGCAGCGAGTCCGTGATATCGTAAAGGAATGTGACCGACGGCAGGAAGTGGTCGTATTGGCCCTCACGCGTCACCCGCGACTGGACCGTACCCTGGGTGCGGTTGCGTTCGACAGAGGTTGCGGTGTCCTCGTAGCGCCCGCCGAAGATCAGGGTGTGGCGCGAGCCCGCGTGGCGTAGAAGGCCATAGACAGCGGTGACATCTTCTTCAAACACCCAGTCAGCCTGGCGGTTCTCGTTGCGACCGCCCGTGAAACTGGTCGGATTGCCCCGGAAGAAGGCGTTGAAGGCGTCGAAGTCGATAAAGATCTGGTTGAGGTTGCCGAACGGCGGCTGGTAGCTGGTCGGGATCGCGAACTGGCTGAGCGACAGGGGCGCGCCCGTAAAGACCCAGTTCCATGTGGTCGAGTCATTGTCGCGGACGATCTCGCGAACCTTCAAGCCGAGGCCAAGCCCCAGGCCCATGTCACCGCGCTCGGTATTGCGTCCATAGTCGAAGGCGACTTCGCGGACATATTCGTCGCTGTCGTCCTCGTAGGGCGTGAAGGCGTTATTGGCCAGGGTATAGCTGGCCGGGTTCGACAGCCGGGGGTCGAGGTTGGTCGCGACCGGCACCCGGCCCTGGAGGCTCACATCGAACGTCGCCGCCGGGCCGGTCAGGTTGAACTGCAGCTGGTTGGACGGCTCCAGGAACTGGGCCTCGGAATAGGAGGCCCGGAATGCCAGGGTCTGATCCTCGTCCGGGGCCCAGTCGATGAAGAACTGGCCCACCGTGGTGGGCTTTTCGAGCGGAAAATCGTTGAAACGGACGAAGCTGGCGTTGCCGCCGGTCCCGTTGCGCAGGCGCTGGGAATGGCGCAGCTCGTTGTCGTTCTGGACGTAGTGAACGAAGGACACGCCCGTCCGCAGTCCGTACATCGGCTCCCATTCCAGCTTCAGGATGCCGCCGAGTCGCTCGATCGTGTTTGGATAGGTCGACCACAGCAGATCCGTCTGGGACCCAGCGGCCGCCGGGGTCCCCACGGGCGTCGGGGTCGCGGAAATGGAGGGCTGGACCTGCTGCGGCAGGAGCCTCTCCTGGTCGCGATTGCGCTGAAGATAGTTGAGGCCGAACAGGACGCCGAATTCGCCATTGCTGCCGAAGCGTTGCGACATGGTCGCATCGAAGCGCCAGTTTGGCGCATCGTCATAGTCGCGGCCAAAGCCATTGCCGGGCACGACAGTGTCGGAGGAGATACCGCCCGAGGCTGTGCCTGCGAGATAGAAGCCGGGTGAATCGAACGGCGAGCGTGTGATCAGGTTGAGCGTGCCGCCGATCGCATTGCCGTCCACATCCGGCGTCCGCGACTTGGTGACCACGACCTGGCGGATCGCGCCGGAGGGGATCGCCTCCATGTTGAGTTGGCGGTTCGAGCGTTCGGAGGTCGCCAGCGTCGCCCCGTCGAATGCGCCCAGGGTGTAGCTGGGGTTCAGGCCGCGGATCGAGACGAATTTGCCTTCGTCCTCATCGAACACGGTCTGAATGCCCGGCAGGCGCCGGATCGCATCGGAAATATTGTAGTCGGGCTGGCTGCCGATGTCGTCGGCCGCGAGGTAGTCCGCGATCCGCTCATCCTGGCGACGCGCCTGGATCGCCTGTGCGTTCTGGGCGCGATAGCCGACAACGATAATCTCATCGATCTCCGTGGGGTCCTGGTCGGCGGTGCCTGACTGGGCGAACGCCTGACCCGCGAGGGACGAAAGGGCGATGGAGCTGCTCATCATCATGAGCAGGGTGCGCAGCGAAGACGTCATGCTAGTATTCCCCTTGCAGGCTCATTCCGTCCAGGAAGGTGACCCGATCGGGGGTCCGGTGTTGCAAGGACTGACAACAGCGACGCATCCATTTCGTGAAATTTAGGTCCTGAAACAATGAACTTTTTTCTACTGATCAGAGTGGTTGCACGACTGAGCGGGGTGGGGTAGTGTGGAAGAGGGTCGGACTGTGGACCGTGTATACGACGGCGCAGACAATTGCAGAGTTATTGTAGGAATACTGATTTTATAGTGAGATTGACGGCCGCCCGTCTTGTGAAAACCTGCCTCGTGGCTGCGGCCTTCGCAGTCGCGTCTTGTAGCACCGTCCCGACGCCCGTTCCGGTCCCGGCACCCTGGGTTGCCCTGTTCGAGGGCGTGTCGCATCGGACCCTGCCCGCTCCGGGGTCGGTCCCGATGGCGATCCAGGTGCTACGGATCGATCTGACGGTTCCGGGGGTGTCGATCGCGGTCACGCCAGGGGATTCTAGCGACGGCCACGAGTACCGGGCGCTGAGAACGTCCGAGGTGCTGCTGGCCCAGGACTGGCAGGTGGCCGTCAACGGAGGCTATTTCCTGCCGTTCGCTGGCGGTTCGCCCGGGGGCGATGACTATATCCCCCAACCCGGCCAGGGGACCGATGTCTCGGGAGCCGCGATCCACGACGGTCTGGTTGTTTCTCCGATCGAACCGGACCTTGACCGGCGCGTCAATGCAATCCTCTGCATCTGGCGCGAGGCCGAGGTGTTGATCATTGATGGCCAGGACTGCGGCCCGGGCGTGCGTGAGGCCATGGCGGCCGGCCCGCGTCTGCTCAGGGACAGCCGGCGCCTTTCCTACGAGGCCTTTGACGCCGCCTATGGCGCAGCCCGTCACCCGCGCACCGCCGTCGGTCTCGATCCCCGGCGTCGGCTCGCCTGGCTTGTGACTGTCGACGGACGCCAGCCGGGTTACAGCGAAGGTGCCAGTCTTGACGAACTGACTGACATTCTCGTCTCGTTGGGTGCCAGCGACGCCATCAATCTCGACGGCGGCGGATCCACCACCATGGTGGTGAAGTCTGTGAACGGACCTGTGGTGTTGAACCGTCCGATCCATACCGCCGTGCCCGGCCGCGAACGCCCCTCGGCCAATCATCTCGGCGTCCGCGCCCGTCCGCGCCCCGACACGTTCCAGCCCTGAGCCGACCCCATCCCCGATCGGGCTGAACGCGGACCGGACTGTTCTGAACCCGCCTTCCCGGCCGGCGGCCCACAAATTGTTCGCAGGGCCGTCTCGCAATTGCGTTGAGTTTGCCGAGGGATCGTCACGCCGGGAGCCTAGGCGCAGTTATCTGGTGGGGGTAAAAGCCCGGAGTCCGGTGCGCGCGGTGAGGCCCCTCTATCGCTCGGCAATGCCCTCCCTGACGGGGTTGGAACGGAGTTTCAGATGCTCAGACCCATCCTCGCCGCCACTGCCCTGGTCGTCCTCGCCCTGGGCTGTGCTGACGCTGCGCGCGGCCAGGACCGCCCGGCGGTGGCCCGGCCGGCCGAGCCACGGCCGATCCCGCCCCTGGCCAGCTATCCTCGCCGGCAGGAGCGGCCCCTGCCACAGCCGCCCGCACCACCGACCTTCGCCTCGGTCGAATTGCGCCGCTATCCGGACATCCGCGAGGCTGGCCAGGGCGCAGCGGCGGCGGGCGACGATTTCTACGCCGTGGTCAATACCCGCCTCGGGCGATACGCCAAGGCGGACGGCACCAAGTTGGCGGAATGGACGGGCGACCCGACCCTGTTCGTGCATCTGAACGCCTGCCTGGTGCACGAGGCCCGGCTCATGTGCGCCCATTCCAACTTTCCGCATGTGCCGATGGTGTCCTCGGTCGAGGTGTTCGATCCCCGGACGCTTGCCCATGTCGACTCCATCAGCCTGGGCGAACAGATCGGCTCCCTGACCTGGATCGACTGGAAGGACGGGGCCTGGTGGGCCCTGTTCGCCAACTACAATGAGCGCGGCGGCCAGCCCGGGCGCGATCACACCACCACCACCCTGGTCCGGTTTGACGACCAGTGGCGGCGCACGGAGAGCTGGATCTTTCCACCCTCGGTGCTGGAACGGTTCGCCCCGACGTCCAGCTCCGGCGGCGGCTGGGGTGACGACGGCCTTTTGTATGTTTCGGGCCATGATGCGCCGGAGCTCTATGTCCTCGCCTTGCCCGAGGCCGGATCGGTCCTGCGCCACGTCGGCACCGTCAATGTCGGCTTCGAGGGCCAGGGCTGGGCCTGGGACCGAACCGCCGACCGGGAGATCTGGGGCATCTCGCGCGAGGGACGCTCGGTCGTCGTCACCCATGTGCCGCCGCTGCCGCTGACACGTTGAAGATGGGCTGTCAGTCCAACGACAGCTCATCTCCGGCAGGCGCGGTAATGTCGGGGTTGTTTTCCGGATTACAGGGACCCGACGGTTATCCGGGAAGTGCGTGGCGGTGCGGGCAGTCCAACGCTAAGAGGTCTCCGGCAAGATCGGCGTAAGCTTCTGGCGGGGACGGATTATTGTGAATTCTATTTCGTTATCGGCGGCAAGCGGACGTACCTTTGGCGGGCGGTCGACGATGAAGGCGAAGTCCTGGGCCTTGTGGTCCGGCGCCGGCGGGGCACAGAGGCGGCGCTAAGACTTTTGAAGCGCCTCCTGCACAACCAGCCGGTCGAGCCGGAGACGATCACTACGGACGGCCTGCTGTCTTATGGTGCGGCACTCGACCAGCTGGATCTGCGTCACCTTCACCGGCCAGGTCGTCTTCGGGAGAACAATCGGGCGGAAAACTCCCGTCTCCGATTCGACGAGGAGAACGGCGGCTGCAGGGGTCATATCTCAAGCCATGGCCCGGAGAGTCCTCACCACCCAGGCGGCGATCTCCATCACATTCGACGGTCAACGCCATCCAGGCAGCGCCGAAGCCCGTGTCTGCCCGGGCCGTGCGGTGCCTCGACGCCGGCAGGTCAGGGCGGCTTTCGACATTGCGAGGTCAAGCTGACAGCGCCCGCTGGACACAAGCGTTCGTGACACGCGAAGATCGCCGCATGTCGTCACCGCTTTTCTTCCTTGATCCCGGCAGCGACCTTAGCCTCCAGGATCAGGTGCGCCGCAAACTGGTCGATGCCGCCTGCGCCGGCGCGTTTCCGCCGGGGCGCCGGCTACCCTCTTCGCGGGCCCTGGCCGCCCAACTGGGCATCGCCCGCAATACGGTGACGCTGGCTTATCAAAAGCTGGTTGACGAGGGTCTGTTCATCAGTCGCGAGCGCAGCGGAATCTATGTCGACTGACCTGCCCCCTTCCTGATCCCTCGGTTTGAGTGAGAGTCCGTCAACCTCAAGGAGACGGACATGAAGAAGAGCAGGTTCACCGAGGCGCAGATCATAGGCGTGCTGCGCGAACAGGAAGCTGGC
>Ga0247836_1002402_pt1 | contig 27302 bp, 27 predicted proteins | sample LaCruzMarch2015__4_FD_187116 | JGI IMG/M metagenome (GOLD analysis project Ga0247836, IMG submission 187116) | Freshwater microbial communities from meromictic Lake La Cruz, Castile-La Mancha, Spain - LaCruzMarch2015_14m | ecosystem: Environmental > Aquatic > Freshwater > Lake | place: Spain... | reverse complement strand
GTAGTAAAAGCACAAGCAGCGCCTAACGTTTGGGAAGTTTTACGTAGACAATTTTCACTCAACCACGAAGTCACCCAACCTGAAGTAATAAACCAAATTCATTGGATTGCCGCCCATCCGAGTTACTTACAAAAAATAGCACTTAAATCAGAACCATATATTTATCATATAGTTACTGAAATAAAAAAAAGAAAATTACCAGGAGAGCTTGCCTTAATCCCAATGATAGAAAGCTCATATGATCCTTTCGCATATTCAGGAGTAGGAGCAGCAGGACTTTGGCAACTAATGCCTGGAACAGGAACTGACCTAGGCTTAAAACAAGATTGGTGGTATGACGGCAGAAGATCTATTGGTCCATCAACTAATGCTGCACTTAACTATTTAGCTTATTTAAATAATTATTTCAATGGAGATTGGTTACTTTCCTTTGCAGCCTATGATTCAGGCGAAGGAACTATGTCTAGAATTATAAAAAACAGCGGAATAAAAAATAAAAATCCGAGTTTCTGGTCGTTAAATGTACCTCAAGAAACTAAAGCCTATATCCCAAGATTGCTAGCTCTCGCTGAAATAATCCAAAACCCTACACGCTATAAAATTCAATTACCAGACATTCCTCACGCTCCATATTTTGAAGAAGTTAATATCGGTAGCCAGATTGATCTTAATCATGCGGCAAAATTAGCAGGGATTTCTTATAAAGATCTTATAAAACTAAACCCAGGCTTTAACCGCTGGGCTACGGCTCCATACCATCCGTTTAAGCTCTTAATTCCTGCTAATAAAGTAGAAAGTTTTAGCCGCAATTTAGCAAATGTACCTGAAGATAAACGTGTAAGTTGGACTAGGCACCTAGTTAGTGATAGTGATAATTTAGCCATAATCGCGCAAAAATATCATACTACTGTAAATTTAATTAAAGAGTTGAATCAATTAAAAACCAACTCGATTAAAAAAGGGCAGTTTGTTCTCATTCCAAGCTCTAAAAACACTACCATCTTAACAAATAATAAATCTATTGAACCAACTAAAACACAACATTTTATTACAGAACAACAATATAAAGTACTACATATTGTCCAACCAAATGAAACTTATCAAGACTTAGAAAAAATTTATGCAGTTTCGCTAATAGATATAAAAAAATGGAATAATCTAGCTGATAATTCTCCTATAAAAACTGGGCAGCAGCTTATTATTTGGAAGTTGTCAAAACCTACCGGTGTATATACTGTTAAAGCTGGAGATACTTTAAGCATTATTGCCATAAACAATCACACTAAAACATCGTCTCTTATTCAGTTAAATCCAGGAATTAATAATAAACCACTTCATCCAGGACAAAAGATCACACTAGGATAGATGATTACTATGAATAATTTCATACCGTATATAATCATGTGTTATACTTAAATTACAATTTTTAATTTATATTATTTATGAAAATACTATTTGATTTTTTCCCCATATTACTTTTTTTTGTATGCTATAAATTTTATGACATATATGCTGCCACTGCAGTTGCTATGGCATCCTCATTATTGCAAGTTATTGTACACCGCTTAAAAAATCAAAAATATGAAAAAATGCATTTGATTAGCATGGGTATTATAATGGTTTTAGGCGGGGCTACTTTATTTTTTCATAATCCCTGGTTTATTAAATGGAAACCAACTGGTATTTATTGGATTTCAGCGCTTGTATTTTTAAGCTCAGAATTTTTTGGTAAAACTAATTTAATCCAAAAAATGATGTCAGGTAATATTAATTTACCATTAAAAATATGGGTAAGATTAAATATAGCATGGGCCATTTTTTTTATATTAATGGGCGCTATAAATATATACGTGGCTTATAATTTTGATACTGATGTTTGGGTTAATTTTAAATTATTTGGTGGTGCTGGGTTAACCTTACTATTTGTTTTTTTACAATCGATTTATTTAACTCGACATATTATAGAAGATAAATTAGATAAAATACCTAATAAACTAAATTCTTAAGGTAGCAACCTATAGCACCTTTAAAGGAGCAATAATGCGATTACTACTTGTTGAAGATGATGAGTTACTTGGAGACGCTGTTAAAACTGGACTAACTCAATTTGACTATATAGTCGACTGGCTGAAAGATGGTGAGTCTGCAAAAAACGCTATAAAAACCGAATCATTTGAGCTTATTATTTTGGATTTAGGTCTACCTAAGCTATCAGGACTTAGTTTATTACAAACTTTAAGAAATAATGGAAATACTACACCAGTTATAATTTTAACCGCTAGAGAATCAGTTGACAGCCGAGTTAAAGGTTTAGATTGTGGTGCTGATGATTATATTATCAAGCCATTTGATTTAAATGAATTATCTGCACGTATCCGAGCCTTAGTTAGACGCTCTCAAGGAAGAGCTGATACAACCATTCAATTTCGCAACGTAACTTTAGATCCTGCAGCTCACTCAGTTATGGTTGACAACGTTGTTATCAATGTTCCAAGACGTGAGTTCTCTTTATTACAAAAATTATTAGAAAACTCAGGCCAAGTATTATCACGTGAACAATTAATGCAATCAGTTTATGGTTGGGATGAGGATGTTGACTCTAATACACTTGAAGTTCACATTCACAATTTACGCAAAAAACTAAATGCTGACTACATTCGAACTATACGCGGCATAGGTTACATGATAGACAAGAATGAAGATAATAAATAGGCAATATATATTGTGAAAACATCCATAAGAAAATTTTTATTAATTAATTTATTGCTAGCTATAACTATTACCACTTCTCTTACGGCTATTGGTAACTATTATCTTGATCAAAATGATATTCAAGAACATTTAGATACACTAATGGCGATTTCTGCTTTATCTTATCAATCTTTATTAGTGGGCGATATATATCAAAATCATCGTTCAGAAATTCAAAAAAACCTTGATAATATCCCCAAAAAAATAGAAAGCTATTATAAAAAATTTGAAATGAAAAAAAACCAATCATCTCAATTTGCTGATAAATTCAATTTTCAAGTTTGGACTTATGATGGAAAAATTTTATTACACACAAATGATGTATCTAAAACCCCTCTAACTACTAATACCAATGGTTTTAGTGATCAATTTATAAATAATAATAAATGGCGAGTATTTACTATATCCAATGATAAAACAAAAATAAGAACTGTATTAGCTGAACGTTACGGCTCTCGTAATGAATTAGGTCATCTTATCGCCCAAGATGATTTTTATATTATGCTGCTTACATTCCCTTTATCAGGACTACTTATATGGATCATTATTAGTCGTGGATTAGATAGTTTAGATAAAGTTGCAGAAGAAGTTTCAAATAGAGCTCCAACTTACTTAGAGCCTGTTAATATTGCTATTATTCCTGAAGAAATAAAGCCATTAATCGATGAGCTAAATAAACTTTTCTTTCGCCTAAAAGAAGGCTTTGAGCGTGAAAAGCGTTTTACAGCTGATGCTGCTCATGAACTACGTACACCACTTGCCGGGATAAAAACTCAAGCTCAAATCGCCCTAAATACTAAAGATCTTGATGAAAAAAATAATGCCATATATAAATTACTAGCATCTGTTAACCGTGCTACCCATATTATCCAACAATTATTAACTATGAGTAGATTAGTATCTGATGCTGAAGGAATGAATGAACTTATAGATATTAATTTACCTAAAATTACTCGTGAGGTTCTTGCCAATCTTGCAACCTCCGCAATAGAAAAAAACATAGAGCTTGAACTTCAAGCTGATGAATTTATTCCTACATTTACAGGTAACCCAACTTCTATAAGTATTATTGTACAAAATTTAGTTGATAATGCCATTCGCTACTCTAATGAAAACAGTGAAGTTATAGTTAAAATTTATCATAAAGAAAATGATATAATCCTTGAAGTACATGATAATGGCCCCGGAATACCAAAAGAATTAAGAACTCGAGTTTTTGAAAGATTCTTTCGTATATTAGGTAACAAAAGCCCAGGTTCAGGCCTTGGCCTTGCCATATCAAAACAAATAGCTAATATGCATCATGGTCAGGTTAAACTTGAGTCTAATCCCAAAGGAACTGGATTGATTGCTATAGTTAATTTTCCAATTATTCTTAATAATAAATAGCTAAATTATTTTGCTAAAATTTGCAATGCTTGACGAATTAATTGTTCACAGGTTTTATTACCATCATCAATTTTATTAATAGCCCTGATAGCTTCTTGTGATTTATATCCCAAAGATTCTAAAGCTTTAATTGCCTCATCTTGCTCACGGATAAAAGATACTTTTATATCCTGATTATTACTCATCTTTGGAATTAATAATAAAGAATCCTTCATTTCAACCACGAGCCGTTCTGCTGTCTTTTTACCGATTCCAGGCAATTTAGTAAGCAATGCGGTATCTTTTTGTTGAATACACCGTATAAAATCATCGGGACTAATGGATGATAAAATAGCAATTGCCATTTTCGGGCCCACGCCATTTACCTTAATTAGCGCCCTAAATAATGCTCTCTCATCTTTATCAAGAAATCCATATAACAATAAAGCATCTTCACGCACAATAGTATGAATATGTAATCCTATTGAGCCCTCTTTAGATTCTACTTGAAAAAAAGTTGGCAATGATGTTTCTACGTCATAGCCAACACCATTAACGTCAACCACTAATTTTCCAGGATTATGCTTATCAACTACTTGTCCACTTAGCCAGCCAATCATCGTCTTCTTCTCCTTGCATACAGTCCATTTTTCATATGGCTATGACAAATAGCCACTGCCAGAGCATCTGCGGCATCAGCTTGTGGTGAGCCTTCTAACATCAATAATTTAACTACCATATGTTTTACTTGATCTTTTTCCGCAGCACCATATCCTGCAACAGATTGTTTAACTTCTCGCGCTGAATATTCACTAACATTTAAGCGATGAGAGGCGCAAGCCACCATTGCTACTCCGCGTGCATGGCCTAACTTTAATGCAGAGCTCGGATTTTGATACATAAATACCTGCTCAATAGCCACTTCATCAGGTGAAAACTTTTCCATTAATTGGCAAATTCCGTTAAAAATTTCCAATAGTTTTTGGCTTAATTCACCTTCAGATGTCCTAATACAGCCGCTGTCGATATACGATAATTGCTGCCTATTCTCATTTATTATTCCGTATCCGGTTATGCGAGAGCCTGGATCAATACCTAAAATTATGGTCATTTATTCTCCGCTTGGTGGGCACGCAAGCTTTGCCCACCCTACATTAAATTAGATATGCCTTGCCTCAAAACTGCGCGTTAGTATGGACTTCCTGAACATCATCAAGATCTTCTAACATATCAATTAATTTTTCTAATGATTCAGCAGTTTCTGTATCTAGTGGGACTACAATATCTGCCCGCATTGTTATATGAGAATGCTCAACTTCAAAATTAGCGGCTTGCATAGATGCTAAAATCGCGTGATATTTATCAGAAGCAGTAACTACCTCTATCTGCCCCTCTTCAACCAAGACATCAATAGCGCCGGCATCGATAGCTACATCCATAGCTTTTTCTTCATCTGGCGTTGGTGCTAATAATATTTCACCTTGCTCTTTAAATAAATAAGCAACTGAACCATCAGTACCTAAATTACCACCATGTTTGGTAAATGCGTGTCTTACTTCAGAAACTGTACGATTTTTATTATCAGATAAACAATCAACTAAAACTGCAGCGCCACCTGGACCATAACCTTCATAACGCATATGGATCATGTTAGCGCCATCTAAGCCACCAACACCTCTTTTAATCGCATTATCAATTGTATCGCGCTTCATATTAGCTTTAAGTGCTTTAGTTATAGCATCTCTTAATCTTGAATTTGCACTTTCATCCCCTCCACCCATCCTTGCGGCAACTGATATTTCTCGTATTAACTTGGTAAATATTTTTCCTCGCTTAGCATCTTGTAAACCTTTACGAAATTTAATATTTGCCCATTTACTATGCCCTGCCATTATACACCTCTTAGTTATTTACTTAGTTTTAAGCGATACTAATATAATATTCTCTTTCTTAACCTAAAAAAAGTGATAATTGACTATAATCTAAGTGAATGTAATTATAATCTTAATAAATTTTTCAGGAGAAAAAGATGTATCTTCATGGGTTTGGAAACCATCATGAATCTGAAGCAATTAAAGGAGCGCTACCATTAAGACAAAATTCCCCCCAAAAATGCGCATTTAACCTATATGCTGAACAGATAAATGGTACAGCTTTTACAAGAAAAAAAAATACAAATCTTAATAGCTGGTTATACCGTTTAGTTCCGTCTACCGTTCATCAGGACTTTAAACCTTATAAACATCATATTGATTTTAAATTTGCACCACTATTAGCACCCAACCCATTACGCTGGAATCCTAAACCAAAATCTAATAGCAATCATGATTTTGTTGAAGGGTTAGAACTTATTGCTGGAAATAGTTTATTAAATACATATTTATATAATTGTAACAAATCTATGACCACAAGCTATTTTAATAATAATGACGGTGAAATGTTATTTGTACCATACGATGGCGCAATTAAATTACATACTGAATTTGGATTATTAGAAATATCTCCTGGAATGATTGCAGTAATTCCTCGAGGGGTAAAATTTAAAGTTGAATTACAAGATACCTTTGCCAGAGGTTATATTTGCGAAAATAAAGCCACTCCTTTAACTTTACCTGAACATGGGCTTATAGGTGCAAATAGTCTTGCTAATCCTCGCCATTTTCAATATCCAGTGGCCGCTTTTGAAGAAAATCAAAAAAACGTAACTTTAATTTGTAAAGCACAAGATAATTGGTGGATAGCAAAAGCTCAAGATTCGCCACTTAATGTGGTTGCATGGCATGGAAACTATGCTCCATATTGTTATGATTTATCTCTTTTTAATACGATTAATACTGTAAGTTTTGATCATCCAGATCCTTCAATTTTTACCGTTTTGACCTCACCAAGCGATACAGAAGGTGTTGCCAATCTTGATTTTGTAATTTTTCCATCACGTTGGATGGTAGCTGAGCATACATTCAGACCACCATATTTTCACCGCAATTTTATGAGTGAATTAATGGGGCTAATAAAAGGAAAATATGATGCAAAGGAAGAAGGATTTTCTATCGGTGGTGTTAGCATTCATAATTCTATGGTAGCTCATGGTCCTGATGCAGAAACCTATCAAAGAGAGGCAAATTGCCAACTTCACCCAACTCATTATGATGATACCTTAGCATTTATGTTTGAATCACGTAAGGTTTGGCAAGTTACTGAATGTTATTTGAAAGCTCCTTCGAGGCAAAAAAAATATACTGATTGCTGGCAAGGATTAAAACAAGAAAGATCTTGATAATTGTAATTATTAATTTCATAACATAATAAAGCCTGGTTGCTTGCAACTGTGGTTTTGATGAGTTCTAATAAGGAAAATCCTGGTTGCGAGCAACCAGGCTACACTGTAACTAATTATTTCTTAAATTATAAATTTGTTACAATTACCTTTCCAAAATCTTCATAGCCTCTATAGCATCAGGCTGGCCGGCACTTGCGGCGCGGCTTATCCAATACCAGGCTTTTTTTCTATTTTCGACTACCCCTTGGCCATAATAATACATATATCCTACGGCATATTGTGCATCGACTTGGCCTTGCATGGCAGCAGGTTTTAATTTAATAAACGCTTCGCGATAATTTTGTAATTGAAAGCTATTTATACCTTCACTAAGATTTAAGCTATTATTAGCACAGCTAAAAAGTAATGCTGATATGAAAATTATTAAAAATATATTAAATCTTTTGTGCATTAAGACTTTCCTCAATCAGCGGTTCGAAGCGGTTTTATAGGCGCATCGAAGATTAATACATCCTTAGCTAAATTAATGCGCTCAAGCGCGCCCTTCCATTCTATAAGTATACCATCTTTAGTGATTTTTTTAATTAAAGCTCCATTAGATATGGTATCCCCTACTCCTAAAATTTGATCTTTTTTATCAGGGGTATTAATAATAACCTGTGAAAATTTATCGTCATTTGCAAATAATATACCTACTATTTTAATATTAAGTGTTGATTGCTTTATATCCAAATCATTAATATTTTTAGGAACATAAATACCAAAAAAACTTACACCTAAATTATCAGATAGCGATTTCTGATTTATTATTTTTTTTTCATCTTTTTTAGCTTGATCTTCATTCATGAAGTTATCAAGGGATCTTAAATTTCCAAGGCTTAATGAAATTTGAAATATTAGTAAAAATGTCAAAAAAATAAATATAGATTTAACTACGATTGGGCGATAGAAGATAAGCTTAAAATCTACATGCACGCATTAATTCCTTAATTTTTTTGATAGGTATTTAAGTTACAACTATCAAAGCTCTGAGTCAAAGAAAAATAACATAAGTATATATATCACCTATCTAGAATGTAAAACATAAGCTATGTAGAATAGTATTAATAATTATTCGCAATATTGAACAAAAGCGCAAAATTTCACCAAAAAATCATAATAACAGGGGTGATGATGAAAAATAAACACTTTGACACACGGGCAATACATGAAGGTCAAGCACCCGATCCTACTACTGGTGCGGTTATGACTCCAATTTATGCCACGTCTACATTTAGACAAACATCACCTGGCGTTCACTTAGGCTTTGAGTATTCTCGGACTAAAAACCCTACTCGCTCGGCTTATGAAGCTTGTATTGCAAGTCTTGAATCAGGAAAATATGGTTTCGCTTTTGCCTCAGGAATGGCCGCTATCAATACGGTAATTGATATTTTAGATGCCAATGATCATGTCATTGCCATGGATGATCTCTATGGTGGTACATACCGCTTATTTGATAAAGTAAAAACTCGCGCCGCTAATCTTTCATTTTCTTTTGTTGATGTATCCAATCTAGATAACATAACTGCAGCAATTCGCCCAAATACGCGGATGATTTGGTTAGAATCACCATCAAACCCACTGCTTAAATTAGCTGATATGCGAAAAATTTCGGCCTTAGCTAAACAACATGGCATAATAACAGTTATGGATAATACCTTTGCCACGCCTTGGATTCAACGCCCTCTTGAACTTGGCATTGATATTGTCATTCATTCAGCAACTAAATATTTAAATGGCCATTCAGATGTAATTGGTGGAGTAGCTGTTGTTGGGGATAATTTAGGCTTGGCTGAAAGAATTGAGTTTTTGCAAAATTCTTGTGGAGCAATAGCAGGTCCTTTTGACAGCTTTTTAGTATTAAGAAGCCTCAAAACTTTATCATTAAGAATGCAACGCCACTGTGAAAATGCGAGTTTATTAGCTCATTGGCTTGAAAAACATCCAAAAGTTAAGCATGTAATATATCCTGGATTAAAGTCTCATCCACAACATAAACTTGCAAAAGATCAAATGCATGAATTTGGTGGAATGATTTCACTAATTATTAAAGGTGGCATAGAAGAAGCTACACGCTTATTAGAACGATGCAATATATTTACCTTAGCAGAAAGTTTAGGTGGTGTTGAGAGTTTAATTGAACACCCAGCTACGATGACACACGCGGCCGTACCTCCTGAAAACCGTAAACTCTTAGGCATTGAAGATGGTTTCATTCGCCTCTCTGTTGGCATTGAAAATATCGAGGATCTAAAAGAAGATCTTAAATTCGCTTTAAATTAATGGGTAATATTCATGTCTATTATTAAAAAAATGTCAGCAAATTTGCATGCAATAATCGCAGTTATCATACTAATTATTTCAACATCAGTATTTTTTATTCCTATTCTATTATTTGGGTTAGTAAAATTAATTCCAAATACACGTATCAAAGTCTTCTCTACAAAAATTATTGATAAATTCGCTACATTTTGGTGCTCTTTAAATAATACTTATATAGATAAATTTAGTGCTACACGATTTGAAATAACTGGTTTATCAAATTTTGATATAGATGGATGGTATTTAGTTATCGCCAATCATCTTAGCTCATTAGATATTGTTATATTACAACGGCTATTTAATCGTAAAATCCCGGTGCTCAAATTCTTTATTAAAGATCAACTTAAATGGGTGCCATTATTAGGATTTGCATGGTGGGCAATGGGCTGCCCTTTCATGAAGCGTTACTCTAAAGAATATTTAGCAAAGAACCCAGATAATAAAGGAAAAGATTTAGCGGCTACTAAAAAAGCCATGAAACTCTTTAAAGAAACCCCTTCTACTATTATTAGCTTCGTTGAAGGTACGCGTTTCACTAACGAAAAAAAAACAAAACTAAATAGCCAGTATGTAAATTTACTTAACCCCAAAGCTGGAGGCATTGGTTTTGTTATTGATATAATGAACGATCAAATAACTAAACTAATAGATGTAACTATTGCCTATCCTTCAACTAATACAACGTTATGGAATTTTTTATGTAGACGGGTTGATACTATAAAAATCCATATTCGTGAACTGACAATACCTAAACAATTTATGAATTCAAATATTTCAGAAGATGATAAAATTCAAAATGAATTTAGACTTTGGCTTAATCAACAATGGGCTTTAAAAGATGAATTAATTAGTTCAATGACAAATCCGTCTTTGCGAGATTAATTTAAGTAATACTATTTTTTATATTATTTAGGCGTATCAACTATGACAAATTTACAAACTATTATTGAAGATAATTTTACCAACAGACAAAATATAACTAAAGACAATGTCTCATCTGAACTTTTATCAGCCCTAGAAGAAGTTATATCAGGCCTAGATAATGGCCATTTTCGTGTAGCTGAAAAGATTGAAAACACTTGGGTTGTCAATCAATGGCTTAAAAAAGCTATACTTCTAACTTTTAAAGCTTATCCAAATGAAATTATCGAAGCCGGATTTTGTCAATTTTATGATAAATTAGGACTTAAATTTACCAACCTTGATAATGAAAAATATAACCAAATGGGAGTAAGAGTAGTACCCCATGCTATTGTAAGACGCGGGGCTTTTATTGGAAAATCTAGCATACTTATGCCATCTTACGTAAATATCGGTGCATATATTGATGAAGGGGTCATGGTTGATACCTGGGCCACCGTAGGATCTTGCGCTCAAATTGGTAAAAACGTTCATATTTCTGGAGGAGCAGGTATTGGTGGAGTGCTTGAGCCATTACAAGCGAATCCTACTATTATTGAAGATAATTGCTTTATTGGTGCCCGTTCAGAAGTTGTTGAAGGTGTTATTGTAGAAAGGGATTCAGTTATTTCTATGGGGGTATTTTTAGGACAAAGCACTAAAATATATAATCGCATAACTGGTAAAATAACTTATGGCCGAATTCCAGCGGGCTCTGTAGTAGTAGCAGGTAATTTACCTAGCTCTGACGGTAGCCATAGCCTATATTGCGCTGTAATCGTAAAACAAGTAGATGAAAAAACGCGTGCCAAGGTTAGCATTAATGAACTCTTGAGAGATATTAATTAATGGAAGAAATTAAATCTATATTAGCAAGTCTTATCAGTTATCAATCAATTACCCCTCTCGATGAAGGGTGTCAAAATTTTATGATTGAATACTTAGAAAACCTTGGGTTTAAATGTATAATTTTTGATAATCATCCAGTTGCTAATTTCTTTGCTCATATCGGTGATATTAATGAGCTTTTAATATTTGCAGGGCATACTGATGTAGTGCCAGTTGGCGATAAGTCTAAATGGCATACTGATCCTTTCGTTATGCATGAAAAAGACGGAATGTTATACGGGCGCGGAACTGCTGATATGAAAGGTAGTCTTGCTGCAATGCTAGTTGCTGCCAATAGATTTATTAATGAATATCCACAATTTAAAGGTGGTTTAGGCTTTCTGATTACCAGTGGTGAGGAAGGCAATGAATTTGATTTAGGGACACCTTATGTTATGGAGCAATTAAAATTACAAGGGATAACGCCACGTTTTTGTATTGTAGGTGAACCATCATCAGATAAATCTGTTGGTGATGTAATTAAAATTGGCCGTCGTGGATCACTCACGGCAACGGTTGAATTACACGGGAAACAAGGACATGTTGCCTATCCACATTTAGCTGAAAATCCCATTCATAAAATAGCACCAGTCCTTGCTGAATTAACCTCAAAAATATGGGACGAAGGCAATGATCATTTTCCTCCTACATCGTTACAGGTTACCTCGATCAAATCTGGAGGAGAGGCATCTAATGTAATCCCTGGTGATCTTAGCTTACAATTTAATTTTCGTTATTCAACTGAAAATACTGATGAAACTTTAAAAGAACAAGTTGAATCTTGTTTTGCAAAACACAAATTATCACCTTTAATTAAATGGCGTTTAAATGGAAAGCCCTTTTTAACCTCTAAAGGAAATTTATTAAATAGCTGTATTAAAGTGATTAAAGAAGAAACCAATATGGCTCCATTGCTTTCTACCAGCGGTGGGACTTCCGATGGACGATTTATAGCGCCTTTTAGCGTTGAGGTAATTGAGCTAGGTCCTGTTAATGCTACTATTCATCAAGTAAATGAATGTGTTTCGTTAAAAGATTTAGAGAAATTAAGTAAAATTTATTATTCTATTTGCGTGGCGCTGTTAACCTAAAAATTAGAAGTAGCCTGGTTGCTTGCAACCAGGACTCCAGGAATAAATTTAGCTCAATTAAGTGGTTTGCAATGCATCGTTTTCACCTAATTGCACTTCTGCCATCTTTACCTTTTCATCGACCACCTTCACTACACAAGAATCAGACCATACATTTAGTGCAGTTTCCAACATATCAATCAAACTATAAAAAGGTAAAATAATTCCCATCAGCGTAATTGGTACATTCATGCTAGCGAGTAAGCTTGCACTTAAGAAGAAACAACCCATAGGAACACCAGCGTTTCCAATGGCAGCTACTGTAGATACAATTACCCATAATCCCATAGTTAGCAAGGTTATTTCAGAGCCATGATTTTGCATAAGGTAAATTACAGTTGCAAAAATAAATGCCGCACAACCATTCATGTTGATACTTGTGCAAAGCGGCAATACAAAACGACTAACTTCAGGTTTTACATTTAGATTTTTCTCAACTGTATCCATGGTAACTGGCAAAGTTCCAACGGAAGACTTAGAAAAGAAAGCAAGTGACAATGCTGGTAACATGCCTCTCATCGCGGCAAAAGGTTTAATTCCATTTAAACGTAACCATAATGGTAGAATAATAAACCCTTGCACCAAGTTAGCTAATACAATAATTAGTAAATATTCAACAATACCTTTGATAGAAGTCCCATGGCGTAACTCAACTACAGTTGAAGTAATAAACCCGAATAACCCAAGTGGAATAAAGGTAATAACCCAACGAGTTATCACCATAAATAACCCATGCGCCCCTTTAAAAAATTGCGTAATTGTTTGTCTTGCCTCAACATCAGGAATAAAACGTATAGCCACACCGATGATAATTCCAAGGAAAAGTACCGATATCACTTGTTGCTGAATAAATGGGGAAAAAATTGTATCTGGAATCAACTTGGCAATATATTGCAAATAGCCAAAATTTTCTGCATTTATCTCTTTAACCGCAGTTTTTGCAACATTGACCATGCTAGGTTGAATTAATAAATACAATAGTGCACTAATGCCTGCGGCTATTAGAGTAGTTCCAAGCGTATAACACATGGTGCGCCGCCAAATAGATTTCATTGACCCATCTGAGCGATAATTTGAAAGGGTTACAATTATAGATAAAGCAATTATCGGCAAACTAATGCACTTAAAAATTCTAATAAAAACATCTGATACAAATAAACCAATAGCTTTAAGAAAAGCTATATCTGACATACCGCTTAAAATACCTAATAAAATCATCACGGTATATAATACTGGTGGACTTAACCAAAAATTAGATCTTTTATTCTCATGATGTGCGCACATATTAAAGCCCTTTTAAATATTAGTATTGATTAAAAAATAGATAACGTATTGCAATAATTAGCAGCAACAGCAGCGGGAAGATGAGGAAATAAAAAGGAAATTTTTTCGATTAAAACTTATCATTTAATAATCCTTTGCAACAATTAATGGTATTAAATTTATACATTAAGGATATATTTTAACATTTTAAAATCTTTAGTCAAGTTTATTTGCAATTTTAAAAGCAAAATATAGACAGCTCTTCAATTTTATTCTTTAAAATCATTTAAAAAATCTATTAGGATAATCCATGTCTTAAATTTTCAATCTCACTCTCAATATTTCTTTTTTCATGAATTTTCCTAAGTGCTGCGGAAAATCTTCTTAATTGAGCTATACTGGCCTTATCGTCCTCAGCAGGACGAGGCCTAATGGTTTGATTTGACATATCCTTTTGCAATGCAACAATATCATATCTTAATCTAGCATGTTTAGATTGTAACTCAACCAACATATCTTCTGTTAAAGCAGGTGTTAAATCAAAACAAGGCTTTTCCAAACGATAATGAGGATCCTCCATTGACCGCCTTATATTTGAACAATATTGTTTGGTAATTTCAATACGAACAGATGGCTTTAGTTTTTCTAAATCAGATTGTATATAAGAACGAACTAAGCTACTCCATTCTAATAATTTAGGAATGATCGCCATTAGTTTATCTAGTAAGAGAGTACCTTTCACTTCGTGAGTGTAACTTGTCCATAGAAATCTTAATCGGCCTAAGACAAAGTGATCATTATGCTTATGTTTATCACTTAGCAAACCTACAGACCACTGAAGTAAAAATTCATAAGCATCGAAAGAATCTAATATTTCTACATGTTTTACTTTATCTTTTAATTCATCGCAAAATTGCTTTAATTGTAGTTTTTGATGAAAGGACAAATCTACAAAAAAATAAATGTGGCGGGAACAAGTTTCAGGTGAAAAATTAGGTGATATAGATCTAATGCTAGTTAAAAGCGAGTCTACTTTAATAGAATCATCTAATTTACAATGAACTATCGTCAGTTTATTAATCATAATTAACACTTATTATAGTTGGAGAAAAAAAACATTGTTTGATTAAGGGAATAACACAAAATTCAACTGAAAAGATAATTAATTTAAAAATATTAATATTCTTTAACATATTAAATTATATACTCTAAATTTATTTTATTAAACTGTTCTCATTAAATGTATACAACTTATATAGTAGTAGGTTGGGGCTTGGCCCAACCTACTACTATAAATAATTTTCTCTCAATAATTATATTTTAAACAAATTTCCAGCTAATACTTCCGCTTGATATTATTTTAGCTTCGTCTAATAAACATTCAGAAAGAGTGGATGGTTTTGCTACACGCAATTGCAATAAATATTGTTTAGGAGGTTCTGGTATTACAGAAATTAGCCAATGATGACTACTATATTTATTTTCTAAAATTTTAATTTGTAAACATGAATATATTCCTAAATCAGCGATTAAATAATAATAATTTTTTTTATTATATTTAAATAAACATCCATGATTTTGTAATAATAAAGATGCCAATATATTGGGATCTTGTTCATTCACAATGCATTCTGGCTTAGCGTTTAAATCAATTAGCTGATTAGCTAATGCCTCTAATTCATACAAATTTTTATGATTAGCTATTTGATTATTACTAGCTTTAAGATATAAAAATACTGCCTGCATAAGTGACAAGACAATTAAGGTTAAAATAATAATCATTATTATCGTAATAGGCAGAACCATACCACGCTGCTTTGATATCATGGTGTTCTAACCATTGTATCTATAGTTAAAGATTTATCATTATCTAATTTTAAAACTACGGATAATAGTTTACGACCATTTTGGGTTGTAATTTTTGCGTTTAATTTTTTAACTACATCGGTTAACTCTTCAGCATGATTAACATCATAATATAGAGATTTTTGATTTAAAGTATAAAATTTTTCTTCTATCCATTCGCCAATATAAATAGGATCTTTATATCTAAAGTTTAAAGGCGTAGTTAATGTTAATAATTGCATATTACCTATATGCTTTGCAGCGAGTATAGATTTTACTTCGGCATGATAACAATCTGAGATTATCAAAATGTTATTAGAGTTTAATATTTTATTAGCTGTAGTTAATACGGTTTCAGGAGATTTTATATCTTTAACCATATCAAAATTAGTACTCATACGATTAAGTTGTAATACTGAATTAGCACCTTCTGTTATATTTAAAGCTCTAAGAGCTTTATTATTACGAGCATCAATGGTACTTAAATTTTCAACGCCTAAACATGGAGTAAAACCTGATTCTCTTATACTTTTTCTTATTAGATCAGTTGCTAGTTTAACTTCCATATTTCGTTCTAAAGCTGATTTAATATAAATATATTGTTGTCTTACACTTAGATAATGGCGTTGCAATAAAATAATAATAAAACATGACAAAGTTAATGAAATTAATATTTCAACAATTCCTACCCCCTTGTTGTTCATTTAATTTACAACCAACAGTGAGCGCTCGGTTTTATTTTCAAATTCGCTAAACTTATTAGATCTAATAGATACTTGATTAAATAATTGACTAACCTGCCATTGTTGTTTAAATAGTGCCAAAGAAGTAGTTGTCACTAATAATAAAGATACGAGTACTTCGGTAAGGGAAAATCCTTCTGCCACGATGCAATTCCATTTGTAGGTTGGTAAGTATAAGGATACCGATTTATTTGGTTAATTTAAAGATTCCCTTTTAAATTAAGCTTCGATAATATGATACATATTATTCTTAAAGGATAAATAAAATGGCGATAAATTATAATCTGCTTCCTCATGCTGGTATTAAATCTTTATCACCATATATCCCGGGAAAAACTGCTGAAGAAGTAGCGGCTTTGCATGGTATATCTGACATTATCAAACTTGCTAGTAATGAAAACCCTCTAGGCTGTAGCGCGGCCGTCAAAGAAGCTCTATCTAAATTAACCCTTAATGAACTTGCAACTTACCCAGTTGGATCTAAACTTCCATTGCGACAAAAACTAGCTCAAAAACTAGGGTTAGAAACAGAAATGATCACTCTAGTAAATGGTTCAGATGCTCTTATTCCGCTATTACAAACTTGTTTTGCCCTAGATCTTAAAAAACATGTTTTAACCCATGATTATGCATTTTTACCATATAAAATTCAGGCTCAAAATTTAAATATACCTGTAGTTAGCACCCCTCTTTTATCAAATTGGGAAATAGATCTTGATGCAATGATTAATGCATGTAATGAAAATACCGGTTTAATTTTTTTAGCTACTCCTAATAATCCCACTGGAGTTTTATTTACTCAAAATCAACTAATAAAACTTTTAAATTCGATCCCATTAACTACGATTTTAGTGATTGATGAAGCCTATTATGAGTTTGTTAATGAAAATGATAAATTAAATACTATAGATTTATTAGCAAAACACCCAAATTTAGTAATTACTCGTACATTTTCCAAAGCTTATGGACTTGCTGGATTACGCCTTGGGTTTGCTATTGCAAGTACTGAAATTACTGAGATTTTGCAGCGCGTACTACTAACATTTACTGTAAACATAGCTGCAGCAACTGCTGCAAGTGCTGCTATTGATGATTTAGATTTCATAAAGATGACAGTTAAGGCTAATTTTGCAGGACTAAATCAAATGAAAAGAGGTTTAAGCAAACTAAAGCTAAATTTTCTTCCAACAACTGGTAATTTTATAACCTTTGATTGCAAAGAAGACGGGATGCGCATCTTCCAAGGATTGCTTCAACATGGGATAATCATTAGGCCGTTACATCAATATGAGATGAATAATTTTTTACGTGTAACTATAGGCACCGAAGCACAAAATACAAGATTTCTTGAAGCCTTAAGGATTATATTATGAAAAGCGATTTAAGTAGCCGCCACTGTGAATCATGTGAAGGCATAGGAGAAGCTCTAACTCCTGAACAAGTTAATAATTTAATGCCACAATTAGCTGATGGTTGGCAAATTGCTAATGATAATAAAGAAATAAAGAGGTCTTATAACTTCAAAAATTTTTACGAAACCATGGCTTTTGTTAATGCTATAGCTTGGATTGCTAATATTGAAAATCATCATCCTGATCTTGAGATAGGGTATAATTACTGCCGAGTTCGTTTCTTTACTCACGCACTAAATGGTTTGTCACATAATGATTTTATATTAGCGGCAAAGGTTGATAAGCTTTTTTTATAAAAATCAAAGTGCATATGCATCGAGACAGCTATCTTAGCCTGGATGGAGCATAGCGTAATGCTGGATGTTTTTTGCGTAAATATTACCAGCAATCCCGGATTACGCTACGCTCCATCCGGGCATTATTAAATTAAGGTCGATCACCAATCTCTTTAGGCTGATTAGTTTGTAGCCTGGTTGCTAGCAACCAGTCTACATTATTATGGTCTATCATCAATCTCTTTACGCTGATTAGGAAGAAAATCTTTTCTATCTAAGCCCATAACTACTGCTAATGCTCCAGCTACATATATTGATGAATAAGTTCCAATTAAAATTCCTATTATCAAAGCTAGTGAGAATCCATGGATAGTTTCCCCGCCGTAGATAAATAACGAAACTACAACGCATAATGTAAGCACTGATGTCATTATTGTTCTTGATAATGTTTGATTAATTGAAATATTCATAAGTTCTATTGGATTTGTCCTTCGAATTTTAATGAAATTTTCCCTTACCCTATCAAAAACTACGATAGTATCGTTCAAGGAATATCCAATTACCGCAAGAAGACCTGCTAATGCTTTTAAATCAAATTCTATCCCAAATAAAGAAAAAACCCCTAAGATTAAAACAGGATCATGAATAAGGGCGATTGCTGAACTAAAAGCTAGTCGATATTCAAACCTCATCGCGATATAAATCATAGTTGCTAATAATGAAACAACAATTGCTAGAATACCTTTGGTTGCTAATTCTTGCCCTACCTGGGGCCCAACATATTCAACTCGTTGTTTAGTAGCACCTGGGAGAGCCTTTAATACTTTATCTACTAATGAAACTTGCTCAAGATCAACCCGTGGTGCGATGCTAATTAATACATCTTTAGAAGTACCATAGCTCACTACTTGGGCTTCTTTAAATCCTACATTATATAAACTCTCACGAATTAACGCTAAGTCAGCAGGCTTTTTATAAGCTACCTCAATTTGTGTGCCACCAGTAAAATCTAAGCCCCAGATTAATCCATTAATACATAAGGCACCAATAGAGACTACAAAAATCATTATAGAAAATACAGCAGCCCACTTACGCGCCCCCATAAAATCTACTTTTGAATTTGGATTAAAAAATTCCATCAAAACTCCTCTTAGATCAAATGCCTATCGATAATTTTTTCACGTTACGATTACCATAAATTAAATTAACAATAGCACGCGTATAAGTAACACCTGTTAACATCGATGTTAATAACCCAAGTGATAAAGTAATAGCAAATCCACGTACAGGGCCTGTTCCTACTGAAAACAATACAACAGCCACAATAAAAGTAGTAATATTTGCATCAAGAATAGTTGCAAAAGCGCGATCATAACCTGCATAAATCGCCGCTTGAGGCGATAACCCAAGCCTTAACTCCTCACGAATACGCTCATAGATAAGTACGTTGGCATCTACTGCCATCCCAACTGTAAGTACTATACCTGCAATACCTGGAAGTGTAAGTGTGGCTCCAATTATTGATAACAATGCACATAGCAAAATTAGGTTAAGTAATAAAGCTATATTAGCGACCAAACCGAAAAGCCGATAATAAACAAGCATCAAAATTAAAATCAAACCCATACCAACTTCTAAAGATATTATGCCTCTCTTTATATTTTCTTTACCCAAACTAGGTCCTACTGTGCGCTCCTCTACTGGGTATATTGCCGCAGGCAAGGCCCCTGCTCTTAATAGTAATGATAAATTGCTCGCTTCCTTAGAATCGGATAACCCGGTTATTTGAAAATTATTACCTAATGCATTTTGAATAACTGGCGCTGAAATAACCCGCTCTTCATGATGAGTAATTCTTTTTAAATTATCACCGGTTCCAGTTGTATCGGTCTTTGTTTCAACAAATACTATTGCCATACGTTTACCAATATTATCGCGCGTAACTGTAGTAAAATATGACTCACCCCCGCCACCCAATTGAATTTGTACCGCAGGTGTAGCTGTTTGTTGATCAAAACTTGAAACAGCAGATGTAATAGAATCACCACTTAAAACTACTTGGCGTTTGAGTAAAATTGGTCGAGAATCCATCATATATAACTTAGAACCAACAGGAACAGCCCCAGTTTGTTTAGCAATATCTGGATCATTTTCTTGATCGACTAAATGAAATTGTAAAGTAGCGGTTCCGCCTAAAATTTCCTTAGCGCGGGCGGCATCTTGAATACCAGGTAAATCAACTGCTACTCTTGTAGACCCTTGCTGTTGCACTACAGCTTCACCAACACCTAACTCATTAACACGATTCCTTAAAATACCCATCGTTTGTTCAATAGTATTTTGCCGAATATTAGATAACTCAGTAGGTGTTAAAGAAACCGTTAGCTCTAAGCCATCATTTGACTGTGAAATTTCATAATTAGCTGATTTTTGATTCATTAGAGATACAGCTTGGCTCAATAACTCAGGTTCACGAAACTTTATATTAATACCTTTATTAACAACATAACGAAGGCCTGCATAACGAATACCTTCTTCGCGGAGATCTTGCCCAATTGTTTTTACGATACCTTCATAGCGGCGATTGATAACAGATTCAATATCCACTTCAAGAAGAAAATGGACCCCTCCGCGAAGATCTAATCCCTGCTTCATAGGCTCTGCATGAATTTTAGTTAACCATGAAGGTGTAGATGGAGCTAGATTTAAAGCAACAGTGTATTGCGAACCTAAGCTTGTCTTTATAACATCTTGTGCAAGCAATTGCGTATCGGTAGAATTAAACCTAACTTCTAAACTATCTTCATTCGCAGATAAATTTAAAAATTTAATTTTTGCTTTATCCAACGCAGATTTTATTTGTTTCTCTAATTTCTGAGGCTCAATATTTGCTTGCGATGAAACTTGTACAACCGGATATTCTGGATACAAATTAGGGATAACATAAATCAACCCAATGATGGTGATAAACACCAACATCAGGTTTTTCCAAAGGGGGAATTTATTTTGCATTTACCGATTCCTGGCTAGCTTAAAGAGCTTTCAGTGTGCCTTTAGGCAAAACTGAACTAACTGCATTTCGTTGGAGTGAAATTTCAATTCCATCGGCAATTGTCGCTTTAATAAATTGATCATCAATATGAGAAACTTTAGCCAACATTCCGCCAGAAGTAATAATTTCATCACCCTTTTGCAATTTAGTTACTAAATTACGATGCTCTTTAGCTCTTTTATTTTGTGGTCTTATTAACATGAAATAAAACAGCACAAAAATAGCTGCAATCATAATAAAAGAAAAAGAACCTTCGGCTTGTGCAGCAGGTGCTGCAGCTGCAGCAATTGCATCAGATATAAATAAACTCATTACCATCTCCTAAATTTAACGTAAAACATTAATGCGTCACATCATATCTAGATTTCAAGCTTAGGTAAATGAACAACATACTTTTAAGTAAAAAAATATAATATTTTGCAAAATTATACTGGCGATGATGGCAAGATAAATAACCACATTGCTGCTTATAAGCTCAAAAAATGATATGATACTGAAAATATATAATAAATTGAGCATAATATAATGATTTTTCGTAACTTAGATGATTTTCTAGGATCAATTAAAGATGGAGTATACGAGCCTAATCCTATATTAGTACTTCGTAGTATTAGTGATGATTCAGCCTTGGCTATCGCCAAGCTAATTTCTTCAGGTAATTGTCCAGAAAATATAATTTTTAATCTAAATGAAAATCAAATCACTGATATTGGACTATCATGTCTTCTTGAAGCGATAAAATCACCTAATTGCCCCAAAAGAATATCCATTGAGTTATTACGTAATAAATTTTCGCTTTCCAGTGCTATAGAATTCGTAGAAGCGATGCGAAGAAAAACCCCCGCATATAACGAGGAATATTTTACGATGCGAGCAATACCTCTCTTCAATGACATGCTTCTTTTTGATGCAATGACAAATGTAGTAACAAATATTAAACGCCTGATTAGTCTTGGCGCCAATCCATTAGAAAATAATAACCTATTTAAGAACACCCCATTACTATGGGCTATTGCCAATAGCTCTCTAGATACAGCACTCACTTTACTTGATACAGAAGTTATTACTGAAAAAGCTATCATGCAAAAACAAATAAATGAAACTTGTAAATTCGGTAATTCACCATTGATTTTATCTATTAAAAAAGGTTTTGAACATGTTGATAATACTGGTCGGTGTAAAATACCCCAGTCTTTAGTTGCTAAACGTTTATTAGCATTGGGGTGCGAAGTTAATGCAAAGGATAAGAACGGTCGAACAGCGCTACACTATGCCTGCCTTCATAGGAATATTGAAGTAATCAAAGCATTGGTAGAAAAAGGAGCTTTATTTACCATAACTGACAATAACGGCATAAAACCTTTTTCGATGCTCTTTAATAGCTATGAAGATGCCAGAAGACTTTTATCTCGAGAAGTTGGGGTATATACAATTAAACAAGATCTTTGGCAATCTAATAGTAAATTTATACAATCTTGCCTTAAAATCCCTGAGTTAAAAGCTCATCCAGACTTTCCAGAATTTGAAAAATATATCAATCGTCAAATAGATACACCTTCAAGTGAAAAAGAAATAACAAAGCTAGATCACCATTCATTTTATTTAAAATGTCTTTTAAACATTGGATCTACTATTGCAGGACTGATGCTAATAATTTCTGGCTTAATTTACGTTCAACCAGTATTAACTATCACGGGATTAGCAGCATCGCTAAGTGGCATAGCAATAATAGCTACTAGTTGTGGTTTATTTTCACAAAAAAGCGCTATTATTCCTACTGAAATAGAAAATAAAATTTTTAGTCCAGTATAGTGATTTAATCTAACGTTTTCATCTAAGATTTTTTTGGCAAAAATATATATTATGCTGAATCAAAAAACGTTGGCATAACAGAGGTGTATTTGCTAATAGATGATGTAAATATGCTTTAGTCAAATTTTGACTGCATGTAGGACAGTCACAATTTTCATCAATTGGTTCAAATGCAAAAGCATATACAGGATCAGAAATTTCCAAGTCTTTTTGACTAGTATATAACATACCTTTATAACCATCTGCAGATACTAAATTTGACTCTATATATTGAACATTATTACGCTTTAATTCCTGCATTAATTCTAAATTTAAATTTCCTGATACATAACATGGCAAATGTTTATATTGCTCTATCTCTTGTAATAAATCTTTGAATGATTTTTTTTCATCGTAAGTTAAATAAACTCCATATGATTTATCGGTAGCGGCTAATAAATTTTTGGCGGGTAAAAAAATACTTATATTATTTAATAACTCACTATATAAATTTAGCTTTTCTTGCGAGATACTAGATGGCAAGATCACCATATTTGGTTTTAAATTAGCAATTAACTTTATAAGATCATCTTCACTAAGTGAAATAACTCTACCATCATAATGAGAATTAATTTTATATATCCCTTCACTATTAATTTTAGGAAGAGTTGCATTTAATACTAAGTAAGAAGACCATGCGACATAACTACTTAAATCAGGTAAGGTATTCAATAAATCAAACCCGGGCTTCATCAACAGCTCATCTAAATAAAATGAAGCCATATTTATTCCTACATCTTGCCAATTTTGAGATGTAAGACAAGTACCGGCAAGGCTAGTTAATACTGGAATCATAATTTTTATCCCTTTCTTAATAAAAGACAAGCATCACCATAACTAAAAAATCTATAGCGATATTCAATAGCCATTTTATAAAGATTATGCATTTCCTCATACCCAATAAAAGCAGATACCAACATTAATAAAGTTGATTCAGGCAAATGAAAATTAGTTAATAAACCATCGCAAATTTGAAAGTTATATCCTGGATAAATAAAAATATCTGTGTCACGACTACAAGCCTTAAGCTCGCCATTAACAGCTGCCGATTCTAAACTGCGAAGAGCCGTAGTCCCTACTGCAATGACTCTATTACCTGCCGCATGTGTTCTATTTACCTTGTCTGCTAATTCTTCACTAACGCTAAAAAACTCATTATGCATTTTATGATCGGTAATATTATCAACGCGTACCGGCTGAAAAGTTCCAGCACCAACGTGTAATGTTACAAAAGCCAAATTAACACCCATTGCTTTTAACTTGTCCATAACTAGATCATCAAAATGTAAGCCTGCTGTGGGGGCTGCCACTGAACCTTTATGTAAAGCATAAATTGTTTGGTATCTACTTAGATCAGCTTTGTCATCATCTCTTGTAATATATGGCGGCAATGGTACATGACCAATTTCATCCAACATTAATTCGACATTACCATTTACCTTACAGTGGTATAGAGAACCAATTTTTTCTATAATTTCAATAGACCAATTGTTATCAACATAAATAACTCCACCATTTCTTGGTGCTTTACTAGCTTTAATATGAGCTAAAAATTCATCATGAGCTTTGATGCGCTCAATAAGTAACTCGACTTTACCGCCACTAGCTTTATTACCATAAACTCTGGCAGGAATTACTTTGCTATTATTAAAGACTAAAAGATCCCCTGGCGTTAAAAAATTTGCTATATTTTTGAACAAGCTATCTTCATAACTCTTTGAGTTACATGAATGAACCAATAACCGAGAGTCAGATCTATTTGGTAAAGGATATTGAGCAATAAGCTCTGGTGGTAAATCGAAATTAAAATCTTGCCTTTTCATTATTCAACCTGTAAATTTAATAAAATTTACCGATATTCTAACATTAAATTTTATAATTTTTAAAAATGGAGATAATAATAAATGAATTGCGTGATGAAAAATATAACTGCAGGCGCCCTATGCTTATTTGCAGCCACAGCCCTTGCAACACCCCCAAAGCAATTAATCACACATAATACCACAGACTATGAATCAAACGGTTTTATTGATGGTAGCATCCCATCACAATACCCTACAAAACCACGTAGTGACGGTAAAGTAGCATGGACTGCAGTTAAATTAGCATGCTTTGGTCATACGGTTGATGGCAAGTGTTCGGCTCTAATTAAAATAGCAACAAATACAGCTAATCCAATTGAAATTGGAACGCTGAGCTTAGACTTAAATACAGGTGACATTACGCCTAAGTATTTAAGTGCAAATGGATTCTCGATTACAGTAACAGGACTTGGTGAAACTACTATTAGTACAAATTAACATATTAAAACCATATGTAGCCTTGATGCAGCGCAGCGTAATCAAGGTTTTAAGTGCTATAAATTAAATAAAAACCTTGATTACGCTGCGCTGCATCAAGGCTACAATTGCTATGGTGCATTTATCATGTTAAAAGCTTTATTTAACCTTGGAACTATGTTCAGACCTAAGGTACTTACATCTTTAAGCTTCACTCACTTTTCAAAACCTGCAACTCCTATTAGTTTTTTCAAAACCCCAATTCGCTTATCCTCTTCACGATCTACCATGCCTGATAATATTGCAGAAGAACATAGAGGGATTTTATATACTATTACAGCTAAAGATCTTAAAAATTTGATTAGATGCTATAAAGTTTTAAAAAGTCCAGATGCAAGTATGGAATTTATTAATCTATGTATAAACCGTAGCTCATTGCCAGATGAAACAAAGAAATTATTAACAAGATTAGCAAATAGAGCAAAATTTCCCGTAGATACTTTAAGAGGACTACCAGAAGAAGAACAAGCTAAATTGGATTTAAGTAATTTAGGACCAAAAACCACCTATGAAAAAACTACATACCAAAAGACAGCTTATCAAAAACCAACCTACAAAAGACCTACCTACCCAGAGTCTGGAGTTAATCATAAAATGCTTAACAAAGCTCGATTAGGCAAGTCAGTAAATTTTCATGATTTTATCGCTCTTTTAAAATCAAATTCTTTATTGTTTACAACCCTAATGCTTAAGAGTAAGCAGCTTATAAATCTTAAAGATAAAGATAAAGAAGATTTGTTGAAGTCATTAAAACAAAATAAAACATTAACTAGACTTAATATGAGCGGTAATAAAATTGATTTAGAATTGCTTACTATATTATCTAAGTCTATAAAAGATAATTATACGCTTACGGATTTACGATATGAAACTACTTTGACAGGTGGACCCGATGACGTGCCTTTATTAAAAGTAATTATGGAGATAAATGGCGTACTTGCACGGAATCAAGAGTGGGCGAAAGATAGATATTCTAAACGATCTAATTCCATGTGATTTTTTTAAAATATTGTAGCCTGGTTAGCAGCAACCAGGATCTCGAAATTCTTAAAAATTCCTGGTTGCGAGCAACCAGGCTACATCTCTACGTTAATACCTTTTATTTAGTCGATGACTTTTCGCCATCAATTTGCCAAACCACTTGTAAACCAACTAATTGGACTTTACCTTTACCAGATGCATTAACATTATAAGTTGAATCATCTCCTAAAGGTATCGTCTTGTTGATATAGGCATCACTAACACCAAATAGATAAGAATAGCCGGCATCCAAGCCAATGTTATGGCGGATTTGATAATGTGCACCGATGGCTAATGCCACACGATTTGAATCTGGTAGACGTGTATCTCGCTCGCTATTTACTGTAGGAGTTTGATCATAACCACCGCCCGTTCTAAGCATTAATTTATCATTGATATGATAATTTGCACCTAGTGAAAAACGCCATGTATTTCGATAATCTTCAGGCGCAACAATATCCATAGTGGTTTGAGTAATATCTCCTGAAGCTTCAATCGGCAAGCCTACGGCTACATTATTGAGCGTAATATTTTTAAATGCTGACCATCCGGTAAAAACTACTGAACCAAGTAATGCTAATTTTGGTGTAATATCTCTATAACCACTTAGAGTAAAAATTTGTGGCATATCTATATTACCGCTATTTAGATCATCACTAGTAAAAATTGCGTTTGGATTTCCAGATATTGGATCACCAGTAAATGCATTAGGATCTGCTAATATACCTGAAAGTGTACTAACTCCATAAAATTTATGATTAACTGCTGATTGATAATTAAAACCCAAACGAGAGTGTTTATCTGTAGACATCAACATTAAG
>Ga0247836_1002381_pt1 | contig 27485 bp, 25 predicted proteins | sample LaCruzMarch2015__4_FD_187116 | JGI IMG/M metagenome (GOLD analysis project Ga0247836, IMG submission 187116) | Freshwater microbial communities from meromictic Lake La Cruz, Castile-La Mancha, Spain - LaCruzMarch2015_14m | ecosystem: Environmental > Aquatic > Freshwater > Lake | place: Spain... | reverse complement strand
GCGGTCAGCTCCAACGGGTTCAAGAACTCCCCGGGGTCGACCACCAGTTGCTTCAATTGCACGAAACTCACGGTCGCAGCCTATTCGGGACGGCCGACGAAGGAGGGCCAAGTCGGACTACCGACGCCATCGCGCAGCGGTCCCGAATAGGGGAGGCTGCCTCCCGTCGGACGTTCTTCCGGGATCCGAGCCACGAAGGGCACTGAGGGCGCATCGCTCGACGACCTCGACCAGAACCGCCTGCCATGCCTGCGCGCATGTGCGTACTAGGTCCACGACACTGTTGCGATAACACCGCTGAACTGCTTCGAAAATAAGGCTATCGACCGATAATTGACTGATTGGCATATTCGACAATTAACTCCCTCCGATTAGATCCGCGAAGAGTTCATCAAGGCTTTGAGCGGTCCGGCTAAGTGTAACCACCGGCAGGCTTGCCAAACAGATATTGCCCTAACCGGTCGGCTGCGCGCACCGGTTAGGTATCTCAGTCGGTGTCATTTGTACGATTCGCACATGGCCCTTCCCGTTGCTTGGCTTGTGGACGTAGACGGAACCCTCGCTTTGCATCCACACCGTGATCCCTACGATTGGCATCAAGCAGATGGCGATTTGCCAAATTGGCCCGTCGTCATGGTGGTCCAAGCCCTAGCCGGGCATGCCGGTATCGATGCGATCCTGGCGATTACAGGTCGACACGAACGAGCGCGACAGGTGACCGTCCGTTGGTTCGAGGCCCACAAAGTTCCCGTCAGCAGGCTATTTATGCGGAGTGACGGCGACTACCGGGCCGACCAAGTCGTGAAGGAGGAATTATTCCGAAATCAGGTTGAGCCGAAGTATGACGTGATCGGCGTGATTGACGACCGCGACAAGGTGGTGACGATGTGGCGGAGGCTAGGACTTGTGTGTTTTCAGGTCGCGCAAGGAGATTTTTGATCGCCGGCTGCCGAAGACTTTTATTGACTTTGGTCTGAACCGTGGTACTGCAAGCGCTGTGCACGGCGACGTAGCGAGGCCGTGCCGCGAACCCTGACATCAATGCCAATCTACGCCGTTCGATCCGAACTGACAGATTTAGGTCTCGTACGCATCAGGGCCGGATACCGCCGCAGACTAGGTGTCGTTTTGTCTCACTCCGGTTGTCTCACTCCGGTAATTGGCGCCCATGTTCCGGGATCGCCTGGTATTAGGCGGGCGCCGCCTTTTGTCGGCGCGCCACAGGCGTCCGGAAGGCCCAAGCGGATACGGTCATCGGGATGTTGACGTCTCGAGATGTTGCACGGTAGTGTTTCTTGTCGAACATAAGTTCGAATAACAGCGGGGGTTCCCATGGCAGGCCGACTGAGTTGCCTTGAGATTTGCGCTGGGGCCGGTGGCCAATCTCTGGGTCTCCATCTCGCTGGATTCGATCACCGGCTCGCGGTCGAGATCGAGTCCGATGCATGCAGCACGCTGCGGATGAACCAGCCTCGGTGGAACATTCATGAAGGGGATGTTCGTGAGGTGAACGGCAAGGACTACCGTAGCATCGACCTCCTCGCGGGCGGTGTCCCTTGCCCGCCTTTCTCCATCGCAGGAAAGCAACTCGGTGAGGATGACGAGCGGGACCTCTTCCCGGAGGCGTTGAGACTTGTTGAAGAGGCTCAGCCGAATGCGGTGCTGTTGGAAAATGTCCGCGGGCTGTCAACCGTCAAGTTCAAGACGTACCGGAACTCTATCCGCGCTCAGCTGGACAAGCTGGGCTACAAGTCGGACTGGCAAGTTCTGAACTCCAGTGAGTACGGCGTGCCGCAACTTCGCCCTCGGTTCATCCTGGTAGCGGCGAAGCCGCAATATTTTGAGCGCTTTAAATGGCCTGCAGCTATTGGGACGCCACCGACCGTTGGCGATGCTCTTTATCCGCTCATGGCTCGTGACGGTTGGCTGGGCGCTGAAGCGTGGTCGGAGCGCGCTCAAGGTATCGGTCCCACGATTGTCGGTGGTTCGCGTAAGCACGGTGGCCCTGATCTTGGACCGACGCGTGCACGCATGGCCTGGCTCGAACTCGGCGTTGACGGCAAGGGTCTGGCAAATTATGGCCCCAATGAATTGACGCCCTTCGACCACATCCCACGGCTGACACTTGAAATGGCTGCCGTAATTCAGGGATTTCCGCCTGACTGGCAGTTCTATGGACGCAAGACAGCCGCTTACCGTCAAATCGGCAACGCCTTCCCGCCGCCAGTTGCTGAGGCTGTAGGCCTGCAGATCCGTTCCGCGATCACGGGGCTGGCTGTAGGGCGCATCCGCCGGAAGGGTCACCTGCACGCTGTCCCCAAGCGCATCACAGCCTGATTACAAGGAAACGTCATTCGGATGCGGCTGGCTCTTTACCGCGACGGGCGGCTTCGGCTCTGATTGCAGTGATGATGTTCTCGGGCCACTGCGCGGACTTCACGAGCTGGTAGTAAGTTCGGACCCGTCCGCCTTCACGCGCCTTACGGAATCGGTAGTCCCACCCGATGAAGCGCAAGTCACGCATGCGGCGCTGCCAGTCCTCTTGGTATTCCTTTGCGCTGGCGACGATTTCGATGAGGTCCGATCGAATCCAGCGGTCCGCGCCAAACGCGAGGAATAGCTCACCGATTCGTCGCTGGGGTTCATCATAGGTGGCGGCTTGGCGGATCTCGTCGACGAACTCGTCGTATGTCCGGAAATGATCCTTCTTGCCGCCGTTGCAGTCCTCGCACAGCGGCTGGAGGTTTTCAATATCGTTGGTGCCGCCCCACTCCCTCGGCAACTTATGGTCGACAACGAGCTTCACGCCGTCAGTAAGTGGAGCCCGGCCACACATGGCGCACCGCTGGGGCCTTAACACCTGGGCCCGTGTCTTCCGGTTGAGCGATCCGGCTGCCGGAAGCGGTGCGTTTCGAGTCTTCAACAGATAGCGCGGCTCGCGGCCTGGAATCTTCTCGATGCGGAACAGCGGGTACAGGTCACGCAACCGACGGCCACGCTGGCTAGCTCCCTTGCCTGTTACGGCGGCTAGGTGGTCGCTAATCTCAACCATAGTTGGTGGGTCATCGCGCCGGCCGTAGAGATATCGGTAGATCCTCTGGTGCTCGGCGAGCGGGAGGATCGCGACGAGTTCGGCACTGTCGGGCAGTGGTAGGGGCCAGCCGATGTCGAAGTCCATGGCACGCAGGCTATCGGTCTCTAATACGCTGCTCGGCACCCTCGCTCCAGTTCGTTGACTCCGGTGTCGCGTCACCGACGAGCCACAGGCTCGCCCAGTCCTCGAATTGGAAGGAACTGTCAAGAATGCGCTAGCGTCGCCCTACCGGGCTCGAACGGTTCCGGGCAGGTAGGTGTATGTACAACAGTGCGGATCCTGTTCCGTCGCCGAGGCGACGCACGGCGTCCGCCGCAAGGCAGGATCAGGCTAGCGGACGGTGCACCGCTAGGTTGGCCCCAAGTGAACCGAAGGTGTGGTGCTCCGACCCCCGGTTTTTCGTTAATGAAACAGCGGCTACAGACGTTCGAACCGGTGTCACCTTTCTTCCGCGGGCGCGTTACTTGCAAAACTTGGTCAACGGCTGCGATGAAATTCTTGGTGGCGCGCTCGCTCTCCTGAAAACTGATATGTACGCGCTACACAGAGGGAATTGCCCGGATTTGACCACGACGCGATAAGGCAGTTCCGTAACTCGATGGACGACTAGCGGCGTGCATGTTTCGATGTACTGCTGAATGGTTGAGCGAATAGGCCAGGTGCTGATACCGGGCTGAGTGTGATGCGGGGATTGGCCCGCAACCACCTTGTCGGCCGAAAACACCCAATTATGTCGGTACGCCTCCCTAATATTCTCCCAAAGTAGATGCGGGTAGACGACCACGGCGCTAACGGGGGCATGAGTTGGACTGGAACGAATGGCAGGAATGCCTGCTAAAAGAGTTCCGCGCGGGCCCTGGCCGACCGGTATTTTTCTACGCGGATGACGATGTCCTCACACAACTCAGCGGCGAGGAGGGTCCAGATAGCCTGGCTGCAGCCGTCCGGGCATCGTTGGTCAACTTCGGCGATCCATACGACAACATCTTCCGGCGGGCGGTCAAAGCGAAGCTTGAAAATCCTGAACAGCCGCCGCCAACGCTTCCGCTACTAGCGCTGTCTGTACTCGCTGCGACGCGTATGGAGAAGACGGCCGACGTCGCGCCGAATGCCTACTATCACCGCTTCTTCGAAGTGTCGGGCGTCGCGCCGACAAGTTTTCTCGGCATATCGATCAAGGAACATTTTGACACGGTAGCCATGCTCTGGAAGCAGTTTGATACCTGGATGAAAACTCCTGCCGGACAGAAGTTTGGCATATCCACAATTCGGCCAATCAATAGTCACTTGACTCGGATCGGTTATCCGTTGTCGCAAGCGCTATTGCGGCGTACCGATCGCAACACTTTGACCCTCCTTTGGTCTGCGCTAGGGCAAGACACTGCCGCCAGCCTCTCGGGTGAAGAGTTAGTGCGACATTTACGCCGATGGATGCGCACCAATCGGGGATTGTCGAAGCAGTTCATCGACACCGTCGCAGGGCTTGACGATAAAACCGTTGCGGAGTTCGGCAAGGCACTCCAAGATGCCGCGAAAAACTGGGATGGCGTCGTCCTAAGCCGGTCGGGACATCAGATGCACGAGGCGGCCCTAGCAGTCCAACCCACGCCTGCACAGAATTGGAAAGCGGTGTGGATCATCGACACCGCCGCTGGCGCTGATTCAGTACCGCTGAAAGCAGCGGACTTGCTTGATATGCCCGTTGTCTACTCATCTGATGGGCGGGAGTGGACAGGAATCAGCGACGGTTTGGCAGTACTCACATGGGATTCGTTGCGAGGTTGCTGGACTAACAACGGACGGATGCTTCCAGGAGCCAACCATGCGCTGGTTTGGCATCCAAATCTTTCGGACGCAGTAAAGAAATTTGTCGGCCGATCCTGCAACTCAGGAAATCTCAAGCCCCGCAAAATCACGCCTGATTGCATCGGGTTCGTCGAAGACATCCGGTTCCTCACGGATAAGGAGATTAGGGATTCACTTGCAGCGGCCGGACTAACAGGCATCCGCGTTGCCGGGACAACCAGCCCGCGGTTGAGTCTCAGCGATGGGCTGAAAATTGCAAACGCCATACACGGTGCGATTTACATTCACGGCGGAGAGCCTGATCTGGCGATTCCTCCGGGAGAAGAAGCCTTCTTGCCCGTGCAGTTGGATGGCGGCCCGCTCACGGGCCTTCCGCGGGGGGTGTTGTCGCCGTTGCGTAGCCTCGCCGAGCAGCTCTTGCCGGGACACCATGTTCTCGAATCTCAAGACGGCCAGGTTGAATTCGAGACGATAAGTCCGGGCGAGGTCGTTGTGGAGCCAGGTCCTCGGGTCGCGTCAGGTGCTCTACTGGAGATGGAACTGAGTGCGACCAGTGCAGGGCATGATCGATTCGGTGAGCGTTTGGTCGTTATCAAACGCCACCGAGATGAGACGTGGTTACTGGGCCGGGATGGGCATATCCGTGAAGTGAGGGAGCCTCGGATTCCGAATTACTGGGATTTACTGCTGGCCGGGCAGGCTCACCCGCTGCACTACACGGTCGTTCGAAGGGAATCCGAGGGTTGGCTCGTTCAACGAAAGAACAACGAGTTTTTTATAGATCAGCTGATTGATGAGATCTCTGATTTAGTCATCGATGATTCGATGACTGACCGGGATCTGTGGATCAACGTATTGGGGGCTGCCGCTGATTTCTGTGCTCAACCCAAATGGCTGGAACTCGTCACGGAAGCCGGTGTGCGATGACTGTGCGGTACGAGGCCCTGACGCAACCCGGACCTGGCGAGGTCTTGCTCGGCTGGCTTGACGCTGAGGGTTCCGGGACACTCGAACTTCTCGAGAAGCGTGTCACCTGGTTTGGCAGCGGTAGGTCCACCGACTCCCTGGCTGCAGCGCCAAAGGGTGCATTCTTCAGGTGGGCGAGGGAAATGTCCGCGTTGGGCTACCTGGATATTAGCTTTACCCATCGCCGATGGAGCGCCGCCGAGCCCGCGCTCATCATGCTTCCGGGGTGCGACGGACTGCTGATGTTGGCCGGCGTTCGTTCGGCGTACCTAGTAGAGCGCCTAGAAAAAATTGGTTTCGATGGCTACCCCATCCGGCATACCCCCGATTTGGGCGCCGCAATTCCCGTCCCGGGTACATTGTTGATTCAAGCTGAACGCCAGGGCTTAGTGGTTGACCTTTTCAACGGCCTGCGCGCCGCTGAATCGCGACTAGTTAATGCCGGCTGTGCAGCCTCCAGACTCGCGTTGTCTGCTAAGCCGATACGTGAGTACCTGTCGCCGGTCGCAGCCCCAGCCGAAGGTCCTGACTCGCAGTTGGAAAAGGTGAGCTTAGCGAAGCTGGTATCCGACGCGTCCGGCTACTCTGAGCCTTGGAGCCCAGCACCGCTTGGGTCAAGAACACACGGCGCTTATCGCTGGCGTAAGCCGGGGCAGCTTGTGCACGCTCTGTTCGACGGCGAATGGCGTTCCGGAGATCGGTCCGAGGTGATTCACTCCGCCTTCTCGATGGATCCAGTGTTTTCATCACTTTTCTGGCGTGCATACGGCGATGATGACCTCAACCGCGGCGCCTTATCGGTGCACCGGCACATCGATCTACCGATGCTGCACAAGCGATCGGCAACCCTCTGTACAGGGTTCACCGCCCGCACTGACGGCGCCATGAGGGTTTACGAGGGCGTTCCTAGAGTGATCGCCAGGTTGCTCGCAGCAAGTCTCGGCCAGAAGTTGAAAACCAGCATGAAAAACGGGGGGAGAAGTACATGACCGAGGGCTCGAATGGCATTTTCGCGAACCTGCGCGATGCTTACTTCAGGTACTACGAGACTCCATTCAGCTTGGGCCTGGATGTTCTTAACGCGGAACGCCGAGCCATTCTTGACCGGCCGGGCGGCGTTTGGCAGCCCCCTTTGGTCGAAGTCCGTCCTCGGTACGTATCCGCCCAAGGTGATTTGGCCACCACCCTTCAGCAAGCGGGTGCGCACCGTGACCTTGCGGGTCTTTTGGCCTTGGGGATGTTTGACAGCATCCCAAATCTCTACATGCATCAGGCCCAAGCGCTTGCAGCAGCAATGGAGGGTAGCGACCTAGCTGCGGTGGCCGGCACAGGGTCAGGAAAGACCGAATCTCTCTTTATGCCTGTTATCGATCAGCTGCTGCGTGAATCGGAACGCTGGAACGCGAATTCGGTTAAGCAGGAACGTTGGTGGGCGAAAGGAACGAGCTTCAACCAACAGCGCTTGGGAGAAGACCCTGCTCGCCAAGCTGCGGTGCGCGCCTTCGTCGTGTATCCCATGAATGCACTGGCTGACGATCAACTTGTTCGACTCAGGAAAACGCTTGATGCAGATCCCGTTCACGATTGGCTCGACAAGAACCGCAACGGTAATCGCTTCTACTTCGGCCGTTACACCGGAAATACACCCGTATTGGGTGGCGAAACCAATCCCGACGCGGTCGCGGAATTGCAGAACTACCTGAAGGGGACAGAGGAGCAGTACAAGGCCGCAGTCGCTCATGATCGCCAAGTCAGCGGCGAGTCCCGCTTCTACATACCACGTCCCGATGGTGCTGAGCTTCGATCTCGCTGGGACATGCGAGCCGCACCGCCCGACATCCTGGTCACAAACTTCACGATGCTGAACATCATGCTGATGCGCAAGCGCGACAGCGTGTTCTTCGAATCAACCAGGAACTGGCTCGAGAGCAACGATGCCAACCGGGTCTCACTTATCATCGACGAAGTCCACACCTATCGCGGCACCGCAGGAACGGAGATCGGCTATGTCCTTCGCCTACTTGCTGACCGGCTAGGAATAGCTGAGGCACCTGAGCGAATGCAAATCCTCGCCGGATCCGCTTCGCTGGAACCCGGTCGCGACGCCAAGTTCCTTCGCGACTTCTTTGCGCGCGGGAAAGATTTCGCTTTCGTCGGTGGTGCACTTCAGCCAGTTCCACCTGCCGGGATCGATCTGGAGTCCCACGCCAACGAGTTTCGTGAACCGATTGAGGGTCCCGGAGAAGCATCAGAGTTGCTCGCGAGAACCGAAGCTGAACAAGCACTTCTATCGGCGCTGCATCAAGGTGATCCGGTTGGTTCTGCCGTACCTGTCACCGCTTTCGAAGCGCGGCTCTTTCCCGGACGAGATGACGCCGAAGGACTCACTCAGAACCTCATCCATGCCCTGGAGGTTCGCGGTGCCGACAAAAGACCAGAGGCTGTGAGGCTTCGCTTTCACCAGTTTTTTCGCAACGTCTCAGGACTTTGGGCCTGTACCAATCGCGAATGCGATGCTTTAGCAGGAGAATACGTTCACCAGCGACGCGCTATAGGAAAACTGTATTCGCAACCGATCGCCCGCTGCGATTGCGGTGCGAGAGTCTTGGAACTCCTCTATTGCGAGGATTGTGGCGAGGTCTATCTGGGCGGATTTGCATCTTCGAACCCGGTCACGAACACTTCCGGCAGCCTGTCACTTCTAGCCGATATCAGTGACATCGCTAGTTTGCCTGACCAAGCCATCACGGCACGTTCTGCTGCGAACTATGTTGTTGTCTGGCCCGGCGAGAACTCCCCGGTGGACTCAGATTGGAGTGTCGGTAGTCTGGACTTCAGTTATGCACCAGTGGAATTGGTGCACGGTATGGGCGATGTAGCAAGGCGGCTGCCTGGCGAGACGAGTAACGCATGGCAGTTCGTCACCAAGCCGGGTGCAATCGATCCCGCCGCACTGCCAGCGTTTCCTACCAGGTGCGCCGCGTGTGGCGTTGATCGTGAAGTAACGCACGGACGTGGAGGCAAGGCGTTAAAGGCCGAAAGTACTGATCGCCTTCGGTCATCGATCCGAACACTCCGCACAGGCTTCGAAAAGATCAACCAAGTGCTGGTCGGTGAACTTGCGAACAGCCTTGAACAAGATCAGCGCCGCTTGATCGTTTTCTCCGATTCACGACAAGATGCGGCGAAGCTGGCTGCAGGCATAGGTATTCGTCACTATCAGGATCTAGTCCGGTCCCTTTTCGTCGAGCAACTTGAGAACAGCGGGCCGATATCTGCGGAAACAATCGAATTGGTCCGTCGGTATGTTGTAGACGGCGAGAAGAACGACGAGACGCGTTCCGCAAGAGCGCTACTGATGCAGCGTGACCTACAGGCATACAACGCGCTGCGAAACGCACTTGAGGATGAGCCACCTGTTCCGGAACGGATAGCGGAAGCGGCGCAGCCGTTCAGGGACCCGCTTCAGTTGCCTGCCGTCCAGGGCCGGATTGCCGACGACTTGCTCAGTATGGGAATCAACCCCGGCGGTCCGTATCCGTCCGTATCTCACACTCAGGAGAAGATTCAGCGGCCGTGGACCTCGCTTTACGAAAACTGGGATAACACGCCTGCTATTCGGGGAAATCTCGACCTTGCGGAGCGAACACTAGAGGCCGCGATCCGAGGTAAGTCGACAACTGAGTTCTACAACGCTCTGGCTGGCAGTGCGGGCAGAGATGTCGAGTCACTCGGGATTGGGTGGTTCGCGCTCAAAGGAGATGAAGGACCGGAGAACCTTGAGGGTGACGTGGGTGTAGCTAGAGCTAGCTTACGTCTTCTCATTTTGCGGAGACGAATCGAAACACTGCGTGATGGGACAAATACGCCGCCGCGATTCCTCCGGAAGTTTTGGACCCGAGTTGCCGGCTCGGGCAACTGGGAAGATGTCCGTGATGACTGCCTCCGCATCTGGGGACAAGCCGTCGTGCAGTACGTCGTCAGGCCAGAGCGACTCATGGTGAGAACTTCAGAGAAGCAGTGGCTGTGTGAACGTTGTTCGCGCCGGCATTTGGTTGCCGGTGCCGGAATTTGCACGCGATGCTCGGGTAACTTGGGCGCCCCAGATTTGTTAGGCAACCTCACCGACGACTACTACGCGTGGAAGGCATCGACCGGAAACGGCAGGTTCCGACTACATACCGCCGAGCTGACTGGCCAAACCGATCGCGTCGATGCCCAGTCTCGGCAGCTCCGCTTCCAGGATGTGTTTATCGCCGGCGAAAAGGCAAAGAAAGCCGACGGCCTAGACGTGCTCTCAGTCACGACCACGATGGAAGCAGGTGTCGACATCGGCGGCCTTGAAGCCGTGGTCTTGGCGAATATGCCGCCAACACGCTTTAACTATCAGCAGCGAGTAGGGCGCGCCGGTCGACGGTTCAGTCCAGTCGCCACGTCGTTGACAGTGTGCCGCGGCCGTTCGCACGACGAGAATTACTTCCGCCAGCCAGAACTAATCGCTAACGAAAAGACGCCTCCGCCTTACTTAGCACTGAATCGCATCGAGATTTTTTACCGGATTCTGAAGTCGGAGGTCTTGCGTCGCGCCTTCATGAGCGTGGGTTCGCAAGGAGACTGGACGGATTCTCTTAATCCACACGGTGATTTCGGGAACGCCGCAGATTGGGACAAGCACCGAGCCGCCGTGGCTGAATGGCTTGCCGCGAACCATGCGGAGATACGCCGAATCTCAGGTGTGCTCCGCAACGGAACGCCGCTTCCGGCCGTAGATGAAGTTGATTTTGCCCAGGAGCTCATCACGGAATTGAATACCGCGGCTGCTGCGGCAAGGGGTTCCGCCGATCTTTCGGAGCGGCTCGCTCACGACGGCCTCCTGCCGATGTTTGGTTTCCCGAGCCGTGTAAGGCTGCTTTACCTCGGTCGGCGGCCGGGTAAAAGCTATCCATGGCCGCCGCGCTGGACGGTCGACCGTGACCTCGCGCTCGCGGTGTCGACTTTTGCGCCTGGGGCAAGCGTTGTGCGCGATGGGCAGGTTTTTACGGCGATTGCGGTAGTCGGGTACTCGCCGTCGTCACCTGGCAGGCCGCCGAAGCCCGACCCGAATCCACTTGGTGACCCGCGTCTCATTGATATGTGTCGGGTCTGTGGCTCAGCTGAGGACAAAATCGCAGACGATCCGCTGCTACTCGCCTGCCCAAGATGCGGATCCGACGAGAATTACGGGCGAATCGACATGCGAGAGCCGGCTGGCTTCGCCAGCACCCTGGGCGAGGATTTCGACGGCGCTTTTGCGTGGACGGGGAGTTCAGGAGCCGTCCGGGCGATCGCTGACTTGAACAATCTAAAGGAGGTTGTCGAGCAAGGCGTCGTTGCACGATCCGGACCTGGTGAGCGATTGGTGGTCAATGATCGGCGCGGGGAAATGTACAAATTCCGCCAAGCGAAACCGACCGCGAAATTCGGAGGCGGCTACTATGCGACTGAATCTCTGGACCTGTACGCGGTTAAAGCGGCCGACCTCAACGATGAAGAAGTTGAAGTTGCGCTTGGAGCTAGCCAAAAGACCGATCTTCTGTTTGTAGGAACGCCTGCCGGAAGCATTCCGGAACTCGGTCTCAGATTAAACTTCGAACAACACCGGCAGCCGAGTGGTGTCGTCGAGACGTGGCAGGGCCGTCGGGCGGCGTGGTACTCACTTGCCGCACTCATGCGCCGGACGGCGGCGACTTACCTCGATGTCCAGCCCAATGAGTTTGTCTCCGGAATCCATATTTCCGCCCAAGACGGGAAGACGTCGTCGTGGGCCTTTCTGGCTGATGTCCTCGAAAACGGCGCCGGGTTCTCCACTCATCTTGGATCGCCTGAGGAGTTCCCGAAATACCTAAGCGCTATAAACGATTACGTCGAGAGCCTACGCAAACCGGACCATGCAGAATCGTGCTCGGGATCTTGTTACGTATGCCTACGGGACTACTCGAATATGGCCTTCCACTCATTGCTCGACTGGCGTTTGGCGTCGGACCTGATAACCGCGTTGTCGGGTAAGGCTCCTGAGTTGGACGCTGACGTGACGCGGCGAATATTGACCGGCTGGTCGCAGGCGTATGGTGCCGAACTCGTTGACGTTGGCCAGTACGGGCAGGTTCGCGTGCCGCGCGGGGGCGAGACCGTCGTGTTGATCCCGCGCCATCCGTTGGAAGCGTACGAGGACGGTACTAATGCAGTTGTGGCAGATCGCCTTGCGCGAGAGGTAGCGGTGGCCTCAGCCGAGTCAGGCATAGTGGTTGTGGCGGACACCTTCACCATGGAGACTGCCCCACGAGACGTTCTCGCCCTGATCGACGCCGCCATTGAGGAATCAGTTGAGGCGTGGTGAGTTCACCGTGGATAAATGCGAGTAGCGCGTATCAACTACTTGTGTGTCCTCAACGATGGTTGGAAAGCGCCGCGCCTTCTGGCCGGACGAAGAAGCGCCCAGCCAACTTGGCCGGTTCTACTGCCGCTCAAGTGTCTGGGACTCTCGTCCACCGCTCCGTCGAATACTGGATTAACTCAGGGCTCTGGCGAGATCCCCAGTCGGACAGGATCATCGTCGATCAGTTCCGCGTTTCTGCGGAAGCAGAGGGTCTACCACTCGGGCGTACCCGGATACTTGCGGCATCCCTCGAGACTCGCCTTCAGGACTTGCGCTCCGTCTTGGATGTGAGGATTACCGGCGCGTTGGCAGAAGAGGAAGTTGCCGACGATGAGACGCGTATCAGAGGAAAGATCGACATATTTTGTACCGGTCCTGACTACGCCGCCGTCATAGATATCAAGACGGGCAGAACAACCGATGACGAGGGCGAATTCCTAAAGGAGATCACCACTCAGTTGGCGGTGTACTGCTGGTTGGTCCGTGCCCTAGCCCCGTTGCCGAAGGCCGTAATAGTGAGCATCGGTAAAGGGGTGAAGGAGCTTCCGATGTCGATCGACTTCACCGACTCCACTGTTTCCCAGCTGATCGAGGCGCGTTCGCAGGCCATGCTGAATCCTGTCACCAAGCCGGGGGATGACGCATGCAGGTTCTGCTCCCTTCGGCCCGTCTGCGGGCCTCATTGGGCAGAGGTCTCCGCAGGGAAGATGACGGATGCAGTCGAGGGCGTTGTCACAAAAGTGGAGTCCGGCGCCGGTGGTCAATTCATGATCCAATTCGAAAGCAAGGCAGGGACGTCAGTAATGCGGATACTCGAAAACGCGTCTATCGATGGCAGCCTAATCGTCGGAGCCAACCTGCGGGCGGTGCGGGTCAGACAAAAAGAGCCGGATAGCGGCCGTTGGATCGCGAGAGAAAGTGCGGTCATCTACTGTGCCGAGGGCGCCTTCGAAAATGCTTTTTTCTGACGTGTCATGCGCTCGTCAGTCGATTGACTGATTTACTCGGGTGGTCAGGTTGCATCTTTTGACTGCAAACGCGGTGCGAATTGGGGAGGCCCAGTTCTATGGCAGCCCGCAGGGTGCTGACCCAACGGCGGACGGGAGTTTCTGGCAAGCTGCCCGGGCTACCCGCCCGCCTGACTTAGGCTCTTTTCCGTGACAAAGGACATCTCGGCTGCCAAGGCGGCCCTGCAACGGCTCGACCGCATCATCACGTCTGGGCGGATAGGCAGGTCCCGGGAATGGGGAGGAGCGGGGGTGACCATAACTAAAGCTACTCAGGCGACTACGGCCGCAATCCCTACCGCAACAGCTTGGTCTATCTCGCCGGCCTCTGCTTTGAGAATCAAGTCAGCCGCTGAGCGTGACGACCCCACAGGATCCTTTTATCCGGCAACACGGCATGTCTTCACGCAATTTCCGAAGGAGTTGTCGTGGCTTTTCAAAAAGTTATGGGTTGATTTGGGCCCGCTTTTCGGTCCTTACAAAGAAGAGTTTATCGGCCGGCTTGGCAACGCCGCTGACCGCTACACACGCAAGACTAGCTTGCAAACGGATCGTGACCTGTTGGGTGCAGTGTTACACGAGGCGTGGGTAATGCTCGAAGAGGTCGGGGACGAAAACTTCAAGGTCCTCTTGGTAGCAGTCGGCCGCGAGATCGCCGATGATTGGATTGAAGATGTCGAGCGCGAAGGTTATATGACGACGGAAGAGACACGTCGTTGGTTCGCGGAGCGGGGATTCGAATGAGCCTCGCACTCAGTCACGACGCCAAGAAATTCCTCGATAACCTTCAGGCTAAGCAGTTTAAGCAAGTGGCCAGCCGCGTGATCGACCTGGAGCGGAATCCTCGCCCCCCTGACATGAAGCACATGCACGGGTACCCCGGGTATTTCAGGATTACCGTCGGCGAGTATCGAGTTATCTATAAAACAAGTGATGAGGTAGTACATGTCGTCGCCGTGGGTCAGCGCAACGATAACGCCGTGTACCGCAGTTTCGACCGCCTGCAGTAGCTGTGCGGCGGTCGGGGTCAACTATGCATGTCGGCTGGCCAGCGTTGTAACCGTCAACGCAAATCACCAGTTAATTAACGATGATCGGTGGAGCCTATCTGCTGCGCAGACGTGAGCATCATGGACAAAACTAGGGCCGCATGGAGCAACTTTTAGGCGCTTGGTGTGTAGGGGAAGGGAGTTGGGAAACGTGACCGTTGCGGGTGCTCCTGTCGTATTGGACGGCTATGCGGCTAAGCAGTGCCCCGTACGCGTTCACAACAAATTCTCGCCCTTGGTGCTCACCCTGAAGGAAGTACGATCAGAGGAACAGCAAGCGATCATCGATGCCGGCAATGCCTTCGAAGCTGAGATTTTTGCCGACCTGCTTAACATTCATCCCACTGCTGTGTTGGTGGATCCTAGGTTAGGCAAGTACGAGGCAATCGCGATGACCATCGCTGCTGCGGGATCCGGTGCGCCGCTCGTCCTAGGCGGCACGCTGCCGGACGATGTCGAGGGTGGCCGAAGCGGGAAGCCTGACGTTCTCATCAAGGTCGACGGCGGCTACTTGCCGGCGGACGTCAAGCACCACAAGACCATCGAGGCAGCTGCGCGGAAGGTGATGCGGGTGTCGTCCCTCGCCAACCCGAGCATCTTGCTCGATGCGGAGAGATTGACCAACTCGGATTACTACTACAACGACTGCTTGCAACTGGCGCACTACACCCGGATGCTCCAAGCCTGCGGATTGCACGCCGGACACGAGAGCCTGATCGGGGCAATCCTGGGCAAGAGTCTGGTCACCCTGCCGGGCGGGGTTCCTGAGCGCGCATTCGTCTGGCATGACCTAGCCGCACCCGTGCGCTACACCTTCTCCCGCAGCAGAGGAAAGGTGCGTCGCTCGCTCTTGGAATGCTATGACCACGAACATGACTTCCGGGTGCAGGTCGCGACAACGGCTCGTCGCATCACCGGATCCGGTGACGATCCCGAACCGTTGGTCGTGCCGGTCGGCTACAGAGACTGCCCGGGGTGCCCCTATGAGCAGTGGTGCGCTGAACAGATGGGTCCGGACGACGCCTCGGTGGCGATCACCCGTGGTCGGCTCGACACTCGCGAATGGCGGATGCTGCGGCGCATGGGGTTTGGAACCGTCGAGACGCTTGGGGATTTGGAGCCTGAGGACCCAGCCTTCTTTGACGAGTACTACCCGGAAGTCACCCACTTAAGTCGGACTCAGGCACTCAAACGGTTACGCGGTGCAGTGCAGCAGGCGAAACTAATCCGTGAAGGAATCTACTTCGAGCCCAAAGTAGATGCACTGGTCGATGTGCCGCGCGCAGACATCGAGATCGATTTCGACATCGAATGGGATAGCTCCAATCGGATCTATCAGTGGGGCCTGCGTGTTCGGGAAGGCCAAGACGAGCAGACTGCGCGCTACGAGCCCGTTGTCTCCTTCGACGAGCTTGACGATGATGCGGAACTGGCGCTCGCTGAACAAGCTGCCGCGCGGATCATGCAACTACGGTCGGAGGCGCAGAAGGCGGGCAAGACGGTGGCTGTCTACCACTGGCATCACGTGGAGGTGTCTAACACGCGCAAGTTCGGCTGCTTCACAGCCGCACTCGACGGAATCACCATCGATCTGCTGAGTTGGTTCGCCAGGACGTTCCGCGTCCAGGGATCAGCAGGCATCAAAACCATTGCACAATTCTTCGGGTTCACCTGGGCGGTGGATGACCCGGGGGGTCGGCTCTCCATGCTCAAGATCGAGGTGGCTCGCGCCGGTGGTCCGGATGCTGCTGAGGCGCAGAAGTGGTGCTTGGACTACAACGCATCCGATGTCGCCGCCCAAGCAGTGATCCGCGACGGCCTGCGAGCGATGTTTCCGGGTGGGAAAGCTGGCGACTGAGAAACGGGTGAAGCCTGGCGGAGCCGTCGATCACGCAGCTTCCCCTGGGTTTGCATCACCGACTGCATTCTTGATCAAGAGTGTGATTTCGGTGACGTTCTCCGTAATCAAGGCTCCGAGATCGTCAATGTAGCCGGCTGCTTGGGCAATGGCCTTCGTGGCTTTGGTGTGCTCGGTCCTGATCAATTTGAACCGGTCGAGCGCACGGGCGATCGCCTCGATATGCCCATGGATGTCCTCCAAGGCGTCGATGGCAGTGTGGTCGTCCACGGCCCTCGCGGCCTGGGCGGCTCCAATTGCCTTGCTGCGCATCAGGCAATAGACGAGCCGCAGGGCAATGGGGTCTGCGGCTACCACGACCATATTGTCGTCGATGAGGTGATAGGGCTGGTTGCCCGGGATTTTCGTCTCGTCATCGACGATTAGCATGCCGAGCTCGGTGCCGCGATTGCGCATTGCTTCAGCGAGCAACACGCGGCCTTTCGCCTCCGTGACAGGCTGGGTGCATTTCTCTTCTGTGACGATCGGAATGCCGGCACGGACATTGATCACCTTGTCACCCTTCTTGGTGCCATCGATACCGATTACCGTCGAGACGTCGTCAAGTCCGTCGCCGCTGACTGCAACGAGATTTCCCAGAAGGGTCTCGACTTCGAGCTCGTGGTCACGGCCTTTTGCTGTGCCGCGCTTCGCCTCCTTCAGGCGGGCCTCCTCAATCGCGGCAACTTTCTCAAGCGCGCCGATCGAGTTGGTGAGTGACTCGACCTGCTCCCTTGTGGACTCGGTCAGCTCGTTCACCGCCTGTTTGGTGGCTTTCGTAATCGTTGAACCGACGAGATCGCGGAAAGCTTCGATGACGTTGCCCTCGACGGCGGGATCGAACTGGTCGAACAGTCCCGCGAAAGGTCCGTCCTCGGCGGAGAGCTGCTCGGTCAGCTTGGTGACGGTGTCGCCCACGACTTTGTCGGCCGCAATTATCGTATTGTCGATTATTCGCTTACCCTCGGCGTCGAGCCGATCTACCGCGCCCGCGACCTGCTCAAGATCGCCGTGGTGGCTGAGGCGTGCGAGAACTTCCCCACCGATCTCAAGCGCGTCGCGTGCAACATCGATCCTCTTATGCTCGGCGATCTCGCTGAGAAGGCGGTGCAAGGTCCGGCTGTGGAAGCCGAGTTGCCGAATTACGCCCGACGCCCCGTCTCCATCCAAGTGGACAGTTTCATTTCCGTTTTTCATAGAGCGTTCCTTTGTTGGTGTCTCTGTGCTCACTCATCCTCCGATTCATTCGCCAAATGGCGGTTCTCGATCAATACCTGGATCAAGTCGATGTCCTCGGCACTGATGTGCCCTTCGCCGCCGACTTGGATTAGTTCGTTCTTCTCGGTGTCATACATGTACGCGCATTCGGCTTGATCGCCGTTGTCGAGTTTCTTTGAGATAGTTCCGTGCACGATCAATGGGGTTCCCTTCCTGTGGTCAAGTGGGCGAGTCCTAACTCGCCCACTTCGCCTTGCTGTTTTCAATGACGACCTCAGTTACTTGTGAGTCGTTCCACTTCTTGTTTTCACTCGGCTGAGGATTTGGCTTGCGGTAGTCCATCGGTTGGCTGGTGAGGTGCCAGCCGTTGCAGCTTGCGCAGAGGTACATCCGGCATTCTTGCCGCCGACAGCTCTCGCCCGCGGCTTCACGCAAACTCCGCGTAGCTACGGCGAGGTGAAGTGCGTCCCGCGCTTCCCGCTTATCGCGGAAACGAACCTTCCCAGACACCGGGCATTGACCAAGGTGACGCTTCTGCTGGGATTGCCGGACTTTGGTTCGCCGATCGGCATGGCCGGCGCGTGCCGACTTGACACGATTTTGATTCATCGGGGTAGTATTCCTTCCAGGAGAAGCGGGAATCTGCTGAGCTGCTGTAAAAATGCTGTGAGCATAATAGTACTGCAGAACTCTCCGGTCGGCAAATTTTTGGAGATAAGCAATGGTGAGAGACTCGGCAGCCCAGTATTTTGGCCGGGCAATCGCCGCGGTCAGGTCCGAGCGCGGCCTCAAACGGATGCAACTGAAGGAGCGGTCTGGGCTGAGTTATCCGTACATCTCGGAGATTGAAAATGGCGGCAAGTATCCGTCCCAGCGCGCGATCCAAGCCCTCGCCGACGCATTGAGCATGACCCCGTCTGAGCTTGTTGGCTTCGCCGAACGTATTGAAGCGGATGACTTGGAAGGGCGGGGAGGAAGTGATCCTGTTCTAACAACGTCCTCGCCTGCTGTTCCCGGAACAATCGTCGAGCCGCCTTCTTGGAAGGGCGGGGATGACTATCTTGTCGATCGTCTATCTGAGCAAGTAATGAAAGCAATCGAGGGGCCCCTCCGCGATTTACTTATCCGCGAGGTCCAGATGACGGTTCGAGAGGAGCTGCTTCGGCAGCGGAATACTCAATGACTCTGACGACAGAGAACTTCGAACTCCATCCATGGCAGTCGGAAGCTGTGGACCGCTGGGTCGCCGGATTCGACGGTCACCCATTCACCGGAACTCTCGAGGTAGTCACAGGCGGGGGGAAGACCCTGATCGCACTCGCGTGCGCAGCGAGGGTAGCGGAGTTGGTCGGTGATATTCGTTTGGTGGTTGTCGTTCCGACCGAAGCCTTGGCTCGCCAATGGCGCAAGAACATCCTGCAATACACCTCGCTTGGTGCTGAGGAAGTTGGCATGCTCGGCGCCGGCGGTAAGTCGACACTTGAAGATTGCCGTGCGCTCGTTGCAGTCATTAACACTGCTTCGAAGAAGCTGCCTGCGATGGCTCCCGATGCTCAGCCGCTCATGCTCATCGTCGATGAGTGTCATCGAGTCGGCGCGCCAAAGTATCGTGCAGTCCTGGACACGCAGGCCCAGTACCGTCTGGGGCTGTCGGCCACGCCCGATCGCGAAGAGATCGATGAAGACGGAGAACCGCTCTCGTATGACGAGCAAGCGGTAGGCCAGTCATTGGGAGGTGTTGTCTATCGGTTCTCATTGAAGGACGCCCGCGAGGCGGGATGGCTTCCGGATTTCACACTGCACCACCAAGGTGTTTCGCTCGCGCCCCAAGAACGCAACGAGTACGAAGCACTCAGTCGAAGAGTCGACGATGCTGCCGATGCGTTGCGGTCTTACGGTGTCGAGCCTGGGCGTGCGCGATCATTGTCAACTCGAGGGGATGAGAAGGGTGATGCCGCCCGCCTCTGGGTTCAGCTCACGACGCAGCGTAAAGATCTTCTATACCGTGCGAGTGAACGCACACGGATAGTTGAGCTGCTGGTGCGGCAGATGTTTGAGGGTGAATCACAGCCCCGAGTCATCCTGTTCCATGAGAGAACGGCGGAGGCAGTTCAACTGTACGATGCGTTGACCGCCGCGCTACCTGGTACTCGGGTCGAGCTTGAGCACTCAAAACTACCTAGCCGCCAGCGCGAGGCAGCCATCAAAGCGTTCGCTGACGGAGATGCACCGATTTTGGTTTCGGTGAAGTCATTGATCGAGGGAATTGATGTTCCGCAGGCTGATACCGGGGTCTCCGTCGCATCTACATCTTCAGTTCGGCAGCGAGTGCAGGCCCTAGGTCGTGTGCTCCGTCGGTCTCTGACCGTCGATGGTGAAAACAAGATCTCAACAATGCATATCGTCTACGTTGCCGACTCCGTCGACGATTTTATCTATGCCAAGGCCGACTGGACAGACCTCACCGGGGGAGATGCTAACCGTTACTGGCTATGGGAGTACGGCGCGAATCATCCGAGCTCATTAGAGGGCCCACCTCGAACACCTCTTCCCACAGAGGAACAGGCCTGGGACCTTGCAGGTCGTGCAATATCGGACGAACCGGTTCCGTGGCCCGGGATCGCGGGCGGACAGGAATATGCCGTAAAGATGAATGGCACGGTGTTCAACGCTTTCGGCTCGCAGATTTCGAATCCCCAAGGCGTCGATCGGATGGTGGCGGCGGTGAGAGGACGAGAGGGGGGGCGGTTCCGTGTCACTCCTGAATTCGGGCTCGTATTGGTATGGCAACCCAGCGGCGAAAAACCAATGTTCTTCCTTGCCGGCCGGATCGAGCAACCCTTCAAGGTGGTCTCGAACACTGAAACTAACGAATCTGCTGCAGAGGTCGCTGAGCTTGCTGCGGGGGACGACTTCCATGGTCCGGCTGACAAGAAAGGTGGATCTTTCAAGGTCACTCAGCGTGCTGGCGGACTGATTGAGCGCAAGGTGTCGGGGGGAACAGAGGTCGCTCAGCTGGGGGGGACCGGAAATCCTGATCTCGAGGGGAACACCCGCAAGATTCTCGAGGCCTGGGAAAGCTTGGGCCGATCATTTTCGCGGTTCTTCGTCAATTCCCTAGGACATGCTTGGTACGAAGCCCCATCAGGACGTAAATTTCTTGGCGTTGTTAAAGAGGGCTTCTCGTGGCCCAATGAGTTAGGGGAGGGCCAATGAGCTTGGAGTTGTATAGGGGCCACGTACCTTCGAACGTCTCGAAGGACGCGAAGTACACGGTCACCGCTTCCGGAGAAGTTCGACTTACCTACCGTATTGACGCGCGAACCAAGGAACTACTGACCACAGGAGAACATCCGCAACTGGTGGAAATGGTGAACGCGGTCAAGAGCAATATGGGCAGACAATCTGGAGGCGTCTTCTACATCAACGAGTTTGGTGATGTCTTGGTGCCTGGGGAATCGTCAGGAACGTGCTACTGGGCGGGGCACTACGATTACAAACTGGAATTCGATTTCGGTGGCTCAGTCATTGGTTCAGAGGCGCCGTCCAGTCTCGCGTCGGGCGACAAGTGGCCCGGCCCACATCCCGGCGTGCGATACGTCCTGTGTGTCGGCGGCCGTGATATCCGATACGAGATCAAGACCGGCAACAGGTCGACGAAGGTACTGCTTTCCGATCAGGTGGGGCCGGGAGCAGCAGAAAGAACCGCAGCGAGAGTCGCTGCGGTTAAGGGCCGTATGGGTGGGCGGTTTTACATCAATGAGAGCTCCGAGTTGTTCGGCCCAGCCGCATCGAATGATTTCGCTCATTTCCTGTACATCGGACACCTCGAAGACAGCGCGTGGTTCGACCCACCCGCCGGCTATGAGCGCCCTTAATCCGACTCCGAGCACTACAAACAGGTGATCTCTTTGGTTCTGTTGGCGCGGCGGTTGCACGATCGCCTAGTCAATCCGCGTGCCACCAGTACCGGGGTTCGGTAGGGCCGGAAGCTCGCGGGCTCTTCTGGCGGCGTCAGCTCGAGCGGCGGTCAAAATCGGGTGAAATGCGTTGCTGTGGTTCTTGTCCAAGTTCAGGGGAAGGTTCAGCCTCCCCAAGATCTGTTCTTCGAAAAGCCAGGGCTGCGGCATCGTGAGCCACGAGACATGGGCGTTGCGGTCCATCCATCGTGAAAGGTCGGTTTCACCAAAGCCGAAATGGAGTCGTGTACCGGAACCGTATCGGCGCAGTTCGATGTTGAGCCGTTCCGATAGTAGACAGCCGAGACTCCGGCGCAGCGTCGAGCCTTCAGCGTTACCGGTGTAGTGCGTTCGGATGCGGGATTGAAGTGCCAATTTACTCGGGCCGCGCCCGTTCTTTGGGGGTTCTTTGGGGCTAATGCCGGCGTAGAGCAAAGTCAGGCCATCTCGTGAATAACATCCGGCCACGTCGATGTCGGCCGGGAGTTCACGGAACCACCAGCCGTACACACCTGGTTCGTGTGGCACCGGCGTTGGGCGAGCTAACACCTCCGCCCTGGTATGGATCTTCGCGGCAAGGTATTCGGAAGAGTCGTCGTGGGCAGTCACGTCTGCGCCTCCTCTGTCGGGGCTCCCAAGGTCTTGCATTGTTTTATACGCCGCATATCCGACACTCAGAAACAGATGAACTAATTGCGCCGTTCGTCGGTCCTTGTGAGACTGGAGCTGTGCAACGTGAGCAGCTTCTCGAGAAGCTGGCGTCATTGCGGATGGCGCCAAGGGGTGGCGGTGAACGCTACCCGCACAAGCCGCTGCTTCTGCTGTGGCTGCTCGGCAGGATGCAGCAGCAAGGGACCACGGCCTGCACCTACGAGGAAGCCGAAAAACCGGTCAGCCGATTGCTGGACGACTTTGGGCCGCCCTCGGCCAAGAAGTACCGCGCAGCCATGCCGTTCGTCCACCTGGAGTCCGACCTCTGGGAGCTGGGCGGCGACGAGGGCGAGCCGCTGAATGACAACCGGGCCGCATTGTGCCGGGCACATGCTGTGGGGCGACTCCGGCCGGAGGTTGAGGAACTCCTGCGAGGGGATCCTTCTCTGATCGCCGAGTCGGCGCGCTTGCTGATCGACCTCAACTTCACGCCCACCTATCTCGATCCGATTTGTGCCGATGTGGGTCTGGACCTCGACGTGGCCGAAGAGGCAGCCTGGCTGCCCAAAAGCCGGCAGTCGACGCGGCCGCGCCGTCGTGCGGGCTTTCGCAGCGAGGTGTTGCATGGCTGGCGCAACCGGTGCGCCATGTGCGGCTACGACGGCGCTCTGGGCCGTGACCCCGCCGGACTGGATGCCGCCCACGTGTTCTGGCATTCCCAAGGGGGTCCAGATGAGGTCGACAACGGTCTGGCGCTCTGCTCGCTGCACCACGTGCTTTTCGATCTCGGCGCACTCGGCCTTAACGCTGATCTCTCAGTCCGAGTCTCACCGCACTACGTCGCGCGCAGTGAGCAGGGGGAGCGGCTCGTCTATGACCTCGAGGGCCGGGCACTGTTCGATCCGGCGCCGAGGCATCCGACGCCGAGAGCGCAGCACGTTGAGTGGCATTCCGCGCAGGTGTTTAAGACGTCGGCCTAGGGCACCGACAGTCTTTTCGTCCTCGACGTCTTCGGCGGCGGTGCGGTCAGCGGCGCGGATATGGATAAGACGTTGATATCGCTGGCGATATCAAGTTTTGGAAAGGCACAGCGGTCCGGAAGTGGCCCGGCCGATGCCGAATTCGGCACCGCGCGTGTCAGTCCCCCTTCGTAGAATGGAAAGTACGTAGACGAAGGGGAGCGCAATGCCTAGTTGGAGCAGTAACAGCCGGTTCGGTAAGAATCTTGACGAGCAGAAGCGGGACCGCGATCAACGCTATCGCGACGCGCGCGCCGAGGCGTCCACGGAATACCTCGCCGATATCGCCTCCGATGGGCCGGACTGCGAGGACGATTAGCGTCACCGCGACCTCACTCCCCGCGTCGGCCCTGGCGAGGTGGCAGGAAGTCTCATGAACAGCCTCGGCACTGAGAATTCCGTGGATCTGTTTCCGCCAGCTACTTGGACCAGCCACCCGGCGACGCGATACGCCGGCGCCGACTACCCCGGTCTGCGGCCGACGGGGTCCTGGCGGCTGGACCCTGACGGGGAGCTTCGCGGCCTAGACCCCGACGCGCTGGGCTGGCATAACCGCGACACCGAAGAACCCCTCGACCTTTCCGACCGGCAGTTTGTGTTGGCCTACGGGTCCAATGCCGACCCGCACAAATTGGTGACGAAAGAGGGCTTTCTCGGCGGACACAGTGTGTTCGCCTTGCGGGCGGCGATATTCGGCTGGGCCGCAGTCTGGTGCGATGCGCGCCGGGGCGACGACACGTTGGTCGCGACCCTGGCGCGTGCCCCCGGCCGGGTGGAAGTGCACCCGGTCTTGGCTCTCACGGCAGATCAGTTGCGCCGCATGAACCGTTGGGAAGGTGACCCGGACTGTTATCGCCGAACCACACACCATGACCCCATTCAGTGGGAGTCCGGTCGATGGGCAACTGAGCATGTGGAGGTCTACCTCGGCACATCGGAGGAGCGCCCTGCCCTGCTAGTCGATGGGAGCCCCGTGTTGTGCGCCGACGTTGGATACGTCGACGTCGATGGGATGGTCGATCGGTGACGTCGCGGGTGTTCGTCTACGGCACCCTCCAGCCAGGACAGCCGCGTTGGTCACTGCTGGCGCCGTTCGGCATCCAGATCGGGTCTCTGGCCCGGGCCCGCGGTGCGCTCTTCGATACCGGCTACGGCTGGCCTGCCGCCGTCTTTGACGCCGATGCCGCCGAGGAAGTGCCCGGCGTTGTGGTCGCGATCCGCGCCGAACTACTCGAGGAGGCATTGGCGAGCCTCGATGAGGTCGAGGGTGTCGACGGCGGACTGTTCCAACGAGTCGTGATCGACGTCGACGGTCTGTCGTGTTGGGCTTATCACTGGCCGGGGTCCACCGAGGCGTTCCACCGGATCCAGCGGTGGCCGCGCGGCGGGGAGCTGTGAAACGAGCACTGGCCGGTGTCCCCACCCCTGGCTACCCTGGGATCTGAACGGGGGAGGCTCTGATGCTCGGTGTGATCGCGATCGGATTCTGCGTGCTGGGACTGCTGGCCGTCCTGGCGATGTTCTTGGTCGGCTGGATCATCAAGGGCATCGTCGCCGTGGTGTATGCCACGGATCGCGACTCGTCCACCCCGGGCGAGGCCGCCGCGATGGCCGGACTGGGTATCGCGGCGTTCATCGCCACGCTGACGCTTGGGTCGGTCGCCTCGGGTGCCGCGTGGATGCCGGTGGTGGTGTGGCTCGTCGCCGTGTACATCATTCGGCAACGGGCCGAATTGATGGAGACACCGCAGCAGCGCAAGGCCCGCGAGGCCGCCGAGCGTGCGCAGGCCGAGCAGGACGAGAAGCGCGCGGCGGCCCGCAAGGCGATCGCCGAACGCAAGCGCGTCGACTCCTTCACCAAAGACGGCCTCGCCCTGATGGCCAAGGCGCGTGCCGCCGTCAGCGCCGTGCGTGCCACCGAGGCGGCCCGTGACGGCTGGCTGGGCGATCAGGCGGATCTGGACTTCTCCGCCGACCTGACGTTCATCTCTGAGGCCCTGCTGCAGGCCCGTCGCATCGAGAAGGTGGTGCAGCGCAGCAAGAAGATCCCCGACCCGAGTCCTGAGGACGTCGCCATGCTGCGCGACGCCGAGAAGACGATGAAGACCTTGCGGACAGACGCTAAGAGTCGCGTCGGAATCATCGAGGACTGCGTCAAGCAGGCCCGAGAGATCGACCGGCTACTGGCCGAGGAACGTCGACAACAGGAGTTCGACAAACAACGCGCCGCCGCCCGCCGCCAGCTTGCCGCCGAACTCTATGTCGCCGAGGTGCGCAGCCCGGCCCGGCACTCCGATACCGCCGACGCCATCGCCGCCCGCGTGCAGGCCTTCCGGGAACTCAAGAGCGTCGTGGACGACAAGGTGCTGCGGGAGGTCGAGGCCGGCGGCACCAAACCTGCGAACGACCTGTTCACTCAGGTGCGTCGGTTGCTCTCGCTCTGAACCACGTTGGTGTCGGAGCCCCGTTACGGCAGGTAACCTTCACCCCCGGCCGGGGGTGTTCTGCTTGTAGAGGTGATCGAGGACGGCTGACGGCAGCGGCTGACTTTCGATTTCGGGAATCATTACTTCGAGGTAGCTGCCGCTGCGATGGTTGCGTGCCTTGCGCAGCGCAATGTCGAGTTCGCCGACGGTGGTGACCCGGGTGGAAAACCACTCCTCGCAGCCCATGGCGGTCGGAATCTGGTGGTAGTTCCACCGGGCGAGGTCGTTGTAGACGTGGCCCCGTTCGCTGGCGGTGTCCTCCGCGCCGTAGATCCCGTTGTTGAGCACGATGATGATCGGGCGCACGCCATAGCGGCCCATCACGCCGATCTCGTTGGCGGTCAGTTGATGGGCGCCGTCTCCGGTAACCGTGACGACCCGCGCCGTGGGTTCGGCCATCGCTACGCCAAGCGTGCACGGAGTCGCCCAGCCGATCGACCCCCAGAGAATCTGACTTTCGAAACCAACACCCTTGGGCAGCAGCAGCGGCGCGCAGCGTCCGGCAGCGGTACCTCCCTCACCGATCAGGATGTCGCCCGAACGCAGGAACTGCTGCAGCCGGGGATAGAACGTCGCCGAGGAGACCGGGTCCTCAGCATCGCCCGTGACCGGCAAAGGCCGGGGTGCTGCAAGACGACGTTCGGCAACGGGTTTGGCCGCGCGCGCCAAGCCGGCCAGCACGTCAGGGAGCAGGCAGGCGGTCATCACGCTATCGCCGATCCGCACATAGTCCGGACCGACGGTGATCATGCGATCGGGATCAATGCTCGCACTCCAGTCGCCGGTGTTGAAGTCCTCCTCGATGTGCTCGCCGAGGCAGAGCACAAGATCTGCCGCCAGCACCGCCTTACCCGCAGATGCCGGCGCCGACCTCTGGCCGACATACAGCCCCAGGTACTGGGGATGGGATTCGTCGACGACGCCTTTATCCAGGGTGGTCATGGCGAAGGGGATGCGGCTGCGCTTGAGGAAGGCCAGCAACTCCGACTGCGCGCGGTAACGACCGACCTGGAAGGAGGCCAGGGCGACCGGTCGCTTGGCCTGGCCGAGCCGCTCGGTGATGGCCCGCACCGCGGCCTTGACCTCGGCCGGATTGCTCCGGCCGCGGTGGTCGGCGGGCCGCGCTGATCCCGGCGCCGCTGTGCCCAGGACCGGCATCACGGCGAAGTCCTGCGGAATCTGGATGTATGCCGGTTTGCTCAACCGAAACGCTTCGCGGATAACCCGTTCCATCTCCTCGACGACGTTGTCGGCAGTGATGCTCGCGCTCACTCCGCAGCAGGCCGCCGACAGGTCGAAGAAGTTGCCGAATACGCCGTCGCCCAACGTGTGGTGGGTGATGAGTCCGAGGCGCTGAATGCGGGTAGACGGCGCACCGACGACGTGAAAGATCGGCACCCGGTGTGCCTTGGCGCCCATGACCCCGTTGATCGCGCTGAGTTCGCCGACACCGTAGGTGGTGGTCAATATCGCCGCCCCCTTTCGCCGTGCGTAACCGTCGGCGGCGTAGGCCGCATTGAGTTCGTTGGCGCAGACCACCCACCGCAGCCGCGGGTTGTCCATGGCCGCGTCGTCGATCGGGAAGGAGTAGTCGCCAGGCACGCCGAACACACGGTCGATGCCCAGATCTGCCAGGCGTTCGAACACATAACCGGCAACCGTTGACGCAGGCATCGGATCTCCCTTTTCGGACATGCGGCGGTACTAAAGCCTATGACAGATGCGAAGCGGGCGGTCCGATTTCGGCGCCTACCGCGGACAGTTTGCCGTACACCTAACAGTCGCTTACTGGACTGGACACGCGTACTGCATCGCCACGTTCATCAGGCGCTGTTGGGCTCCGGGGCCGATAACCCCCTGAGCGAGTAGCTCGTATCCGATGAACCCCGGAATCCCGCCCTCGCAAGCCTGGTGAGCG